>Ga0247809_1001261_pt1 | contig 11370 bp, 7 predicted proteins | sample UWRJL104311B1_FD_180951 | JGI IMG/M metagenome (GOLD analysis project Ga0247809, IMG submission 180951) | Plant litter microbial communities from Arlington Agricultural Research Station in Wisconsin, United States - UWRJ-L104-311B-1 | ecosystem: Environmental > Terrestrial > Plant litter >...
TCACCGCCATTGCCCTTGGCAGCTTCTTGACCTCGCCCGTGAGTCTCTGATGTTTGCCAACATACATATACACCCTCTTCATCCATGCCTGGCCTTCAGTTCCTTCCACATAATCAGGGAATACCAGCCGTCCAACGGGAGTTTCTCTGGGACGCCCTTCCGTAGCTATTGCATCTACATCGCCATGGAACGGTAGGTTGATGGTTCCTTGGAGTTCTATGATTGCCAGGCCAGCCGGCGTGTGTAGTAACTTGGGGAGTGGATTTGGTTGGCCCTGGTTTTGAAGTTCACGTGAGGCGCTGGTGTGGAGAGGAATCCGAGCCATTGCTTGCGAGTACGAAGTTTCGATTTTGCCTTTTCTTTCTTTCTTTAAAACAATGCAATTATCACCAAATCACAAGTTTGGCAGCTTCGGTTACTGTACGTAGAAGTGGTTGAAGCTAGGGTGTTGTTGGGTGGTGGTTGTTGTTGTTATTCTTGAAGTCAAGCATTATCAAGCTCCACCACTGAGAAAGTCAGAATGTCAGAAAGTCAGAAAGGTTCGGTTCGGTTACCGGGATTGATCGTTAGCTTCGTGTTTTATGTGGATCCCGGTATTGACACCTGAGGCAGATATCATCCATTACTCCACTGCTCCACTCAAGTCACGTTCACGATACCATCCATCGTATCTTCACACATTTCAATAACCTTGGATCTCTTGTTAATCTCAACTATAGCCCTGAGCCTACACTATCTTCAGTTCTATTCTTGTTATAATATCAATTTCACCACCTTCCCCACCAAATTAGACTGGAGGTGGGATCTAGCCTTTGACCCCTGCAGCCCTTGGTCACCTAACCATGTAATCACGTGGTCGCTTAGCTCTAGCGTGGAAAAGCCCACACACACGGAGAACTCTGCTTGACCTTTCGCCCGTCCGCGCAGAAGAAGAAGAAACATCAGTCAATCGACAATCGCAACAACCTCCTCCGCCATCGACCTCGAGGACCAGCGACAATGAAGCTCAACATTTCTTTCCCTGCCAATGGCAGTCAGAAGCTGATTGAGATTGAAGACGAGCGAAAGCTCCGTGTCTTCATGGACAAGCGGTACGATTTTGCAAACACATTTGGGGACGGGGACGATGAGGGTTGGGGACTGGAATTGTACAATGTATTGGGACTGCAAACTTTTGCATATCGATACATCGCACTGTCGCCCATCTCGCATCGCACATCGTACCTCAAATACACACAGGATAGAACCGAAATACTGACTTGTGCATAGTATGGGCGCTGAAGTCCCAGGTGACTCTGTCGGAGATGAGTTCAAGGGCTACATCTTCAAGATCACCGGCGGTAACGACAAGCAAGGTTTCCCAATGAAGCAGGGAGTCATGCACCCAACCCGTGTTCGCCTTTTGCTTTCTGAGGGCCACTCTTGCTACCGTCCTCGCCGAACCGGTGAGCGCAAGCGCAAGTCCGTCCGCGGATGCATCGTCGCCATGGATCTCTCCGTCCTCGCTCTCTCCATCGTCAAGCAGGGAGATTCCGACATCCCAGGTGTCACCGACGTCGTCCACCCCAAGCGTCTCGGCCCCAAGCGTGCCACAAAGATTAGAAAATTCTTCGGTCTCACCAAGGATGATGATGTGAGTTTATTCTCCTTCATCTCGCCTGCCAGTGCACTCTGCAGATTAAACTCTGTAGTCTGCCTGGCAGAGTGTCTGCCCTCTCGTTCTGCAGCCTTCGGGCAGCAGATTCGATGGCAGCGTGAGCAAAGCTATACAAAACCCCCAGAAATGCTGACAGTTTTTTTCTTCGTGTTTTAGGTTCGCAAGTTCGTCATTCGTCGTGAGGTTCAGCCAAAGGGTGAGGGCAAGAAGTCATACACCAAGGCTCCTAAGATCCAACGTTTGATCACCCCACAACGTCTTCAACACAAGCGTCACCGCATCGCCCTCAAGCGCCGCAACTCTGAGAAGACCAAGGATGCTGCTGTATGTGATCTCATTCCCTCTCAACTTGCCAATGCTAACGAAATCTGCAGAACGAGTATGCTGCTCTCCTCGCTAAGCGTGTCACCGAGGCCAAGTCTGCTAAGGCCGACCTCCGCAAGCGCCGCGCATCTTCCCTCCACCACAAGTAGGGGATTCGCTCTCTTATTTTCTCTCCACATGATGACATGAGGGTTTGGGATTTTGCATCATACAGGTAGATCTCTTGCTAGTACGTTGCTGGAAATATTTAGCGACGGAATATGAGGATCTGGAGCTTTGTTCTGCTTGTTTGGAACATGGCACCTTGTGGATGGTGGTTCCGTAGCATACTGCTAGGCGTTCATAAAAGTAATACCCATTTGTGGGTCGTGGAATGACCCGGTTTCTATCTATCTTGCTTTGTGTTTGTGCCTTGCACCAGTATGTGAAAGTAAATACGCTGTTGAACATCTTCAATCAAACCCCGTCGTTCCCAATTATTCTAATCACCAACCTCTCCATGCCCTTTCCATATGACATAGTAGCAACAACTACCTTTCGAGACATGTCCCGTCTTGAAATGATGTAAGCCTCAAACCGCAATGTACAATGTTGTTGCAATTCTACCACCACATATTTCTCAATGCTCGCACAACCAAGACCTTGCAGCGCTTGGAACCACGCCGGAGAACAAATAGTCAGTAGTGATTTGACGTACTTTCCACTTCTCTTCGTTATTTGTCTCGTCTAGGTTTAAGCATCAAACTGATTCCTCCTTCATCAGCTTACACAGGTTATGTTCTCTTTTCTTAAGTGTATACAATAGATTAACCTGAAATTTTGGTGCCACTTTAATCAACTAGTTATCGCGTTTAGCGATGCCTAATAAGTTAGGTTGCTAATCATTTACCAATGATCGAAGTATCTAGTTGACTTGTTCTTAATTCATCTCCCATTCCATTCACATTTGGGTGTGTGCAATGCTGAAATGCTCAGCATGTCAGAATTCATGTCAGAAAGTCTCCACTTTCTGACAAAAGAGTGGGGTTGTTGACACTCGCTTAACTTTGCCTGCCCCCTACAGGAGGATTGTCGAGATCGTGTAGGACTCTATAGCTGCAAATATCACAGCTATCTGTTTAGCTTATGATATCAGATACCAAATCTTTATTTTTAGTTTAAATGTGGCTTATAAATTCGAGACAGAAATGGAAGATAAAAGGCTCGCTGTTCCCCATAACAAACCTCATCTCATCTTCAACACTCATCTACACTGAATAGACTAAGCTCAAGCTCAAGCAAAAATGTCAACAACATACCTGATCACTGGAGCCAACCGAGGTAAGTTTCTATTGCTTGCTGTTTGGCTTATCTTTCCATCTCTTCTCCTTTTGTCCTACTTTTACTTTCACCAGATGATAATCTAACACTTTTGTTTCCCAGGTCTCGGACTGGCACTACTCACAGACTACCTCGCACGACCCAACAACATCGTGATCGGGGGTGTTCGTGATCCCAACAGCAAAACATCACAGGCTCTGCTTCAACTTCCAAAAGGAAAAGATAGCAAGTTGATTATCGTCAAGATTGAGAACACCTCGGAGACCGATGCCTCAGCTGCCGTTGAGCTTTTGAAGTCCAAACACGGCATTACCGCTCTCGATGTACGTCTGTATTTCTCCCAAAACATTGAGATATATCACCCTACCCCATTCCATACAACTCATACACTCCAGCTTTCTTACCAATCCACCAATTTGTAACTTTACTTATTCACATCAACTAGGTCGTAATCGCCAACGCGGGTGCCATGGCATGCTTCCCTCTCGTATCCACTCTCAAGTCCTCAGATCTCCAGAACCACATCTCCATCAACGTCCTCGGCCCTCTGTATCTCTTCCAAGCCACAATTACGCTCCTCAATTCCTCCACCAAGCCCGGCAAATTTGTCAGCATGGGCAGTTCCGCAGGCAGTATCGCAGGTATGGAAGGTGTCCCTGTCCCCAATGCTGCATACGGAACGAGCAAGGCTGCGTTGAACTATATCACACGAAAAGCGCATTTTGAGAATGATGGGTTGATTATCTTTTCCGTGCATCCTGGGTAAGTCTTCCTACGATAGCAGGTCGGAAGTTAAAAATCACGAAGTTTCTATTAAAGAAGTAGCTAATTTATCAATAGCTGGGTTCAGACGGAAGGAGGCAATTCTGCGGCGGTGTTGTTGGGGTTTGGAGATAGGGCGATTCTTACGATGGACGAAGCCTTGCCGGGATTGCTCAGTGTGGTATGTTTATCTTTCTCTGCTTCTGAATGTGCAGTGGCTTACAGATTGGAATTTAGATTGATGGAGCAACGAGAGAGAAGACTTCCGGACACTTTGTGCAGTATGATGGACAGGATTTGCCTTGGTAAATCATATAGTTTCTTTTGAGTAATTTATTAAGAGAAAGGGGAGAATATTTTGTGTAGTCACTTTATTTCGCTGTCCACGAAGACGATCAATGAGTGGCAGTAAATGGGGATGTCCAATTTCCTTAATATTATAGTTATCACTGAAAAAGGACCAGTCACATACCCCACTATTCGATATAACGTGAGGCAAGTATAAATTGGTTAGGACATTTCTTTTAGACACACGATCACGACTAACATATATCCCATAAAGTAAACTACTACAAACAAGCTAAAGCAATTTGAAATAAAACAATGCATGTGATTACCCTCAATCCAGATATTTCACAATATGTCATCGATCTCTGAGAATTCGAGTATACCAAAGCATCACACTAGCCAAAGTCACCGGAATAACAAAAGCCCAGTAAACCCATACCTTTTCCGACACCTCCCAAGACTTTGAGTCCGTCCCAAACTGAAAAAAAGTTGTACTAAACACCGCAGCTATGTAAGTCGGCGGTAGAAACACCAAAGCAATAAATGAAATAGCTTTCATAGCTTGGCTATCTGACTTGGTTGCCTTTGCAATCGCCACCGAGGCGCGAGCGTCGTCCTGCGATACGATATTGAACGCCAGTTGGATTTCGTTCCTGATTCTGTCTTTATACGACACACAGCGACAGCGGATCCCATAAATGAACGCCGTGAAATCAATGAACTGTTCGTGATGCATCCGCAAGGTAACATCGGTCTCAGAACCGGGACATTTCTTCATGAAATCGTTGTGGTATCGCACCATGTAATCAACGGTCATGACGTTGACATCTAGCAGCTCTACCAGCGTGCCGGCGTGTCTGGCTATTTTGTGCAATCGTGCGTAGTCGGTTTCTGGTTTGAGTTGTCTGGGATGCTCTGCTCTCCCCTCTTCCAACTCTGCCAGATGGCAAATCACCATCGTTGCTTCATGCTGGAGATTGAGGTAGTCATCAAGAACCATGATATATGGCCACAACGGATCATTTGGCAGACCTTTTCGTATGTTACATAATATATCAGCAATGATTCGCTGTACGCTGGGGGCATCGCTTGCGATAAACAGAATTTGGGTCTTGTTGGATGCCCGCTCCCAGCGGGTGAAGAGAAGATCATCTGCCCAATGATGAATATCCCGGAAGTTTTGAGTCAGATCAAAATGATGGATTATGCCTTTGAACCATGTATCTGCTCCAGAAACCGTCAGAAGGATAAAGCCTCCCAATTTTGTACATGTGGATCGTTCGACAATTAGAGTACGTACCAACTGCTAAAGCCACACCATCGGTATCAATTTCATCATGGTACCCAAAATACCCATTGATATAACGCCACATAGGTTTCCTCCACTTTGAGAAGTGGGAAAAAGAGCTGTCTAAGTGCTCGAAGCAATGGCGACAACTCAACGCTACATTTTCATGTTGGACCACACTGCAAATTCCAAATTAATCTCGCCCTTGCAATTCAAGCAACAGAGAGCTCAAAAGGAAGCCATACAAGATAGTTACATCGGCACTCTTTTCTGTTTCTGTCTCAAAGGAGGACTGACAGTGGTCTTGACGGCTGGAATGTCGAATCCGAGAGGTTTTCCATCTATCATCCCCTAGGAAAATCTCAGTATCTAGTATTACATTATGGACTTCTTTTACAAACCCTTGCTCCAGTTCAAAGTTTCTATTCTAGAACAATTATGAATGGTATTTCTTGACGTTGTCATACTCGTGGCCCAATTTCGAAGATGTCGCGTTGATAGAAGCTTGTAAATTTCATTGCGAAAGTCTGTCTGTCTGTCTTCCTCACAGCATAATAAATCGAGTTATACGGTGATGGTTCTAAGACAGTTGAGGCGTCTGACATGCATGAAGCATCTAAGATTGTGGGCGTAGCGCGTGAGACTCGCAATGGTAGGGCATCCACCCCAGGCTCATTGCTATACATGTTCCGAACTTCACGAACTAGATAAAATGAGTATCTTTTTCTGGACGATGAGACGACTCACGATGATTCTCTAATGATTTCAAGGGTTAAGGAGACTAAATGGCTGAGATAGGAACATCGGCGCAGTTTGATCCCGTCACAAGTGATTGAGTCTTTGGTGAATCCGTACATAGTATCATCAATATGACATTGTAAATTAGACAGTGTAATAGTACTAAAGGTAAAAGGCCCTCAGGAAGTGTAACGCGGGCGCAAGGCTCCACTCTGCCCAAGCTTCATAATTTGCTGCCCAATCCAGATCAAAATCAGTAGCTTAAGCTGTGATGCGCGATTTATGGTGAGAGGTCAAAGTCATTGGGGAATATGAATGAGCTGAAGGCTTTTGAGGTGTGTAATAAGAAGCACGTTGTAAACCACAGCTTGTCACTTTGTAAAACTAGAAGGAATAGCTTGTATAACACGAGAAGTGGAGTGTGAAAAGGTAATAGGATTCTCTCGGATCCCCATCATAATTAAAAAATATTATATAAAAGCCCAATCCTCGTCCTCATTCTAATTCTCCATCTTCTATACCGCTACTACTCTTCACTACCCGGTAATTCTCATCGTCGCATCTTAGGACCACTCGGCAACCCGATCCTTGGACCGCTCGGTAATCCTCCCCGAGGCGGTGGCATTCTCCGCGTGCTGGTATTTTGTCTATTCACCTCCCCATCAGCTACATTTTCCACCTTCTGCTGTTTAGGTGGAGGAGCTGGTCTTTCCTCCCGCTTTTGCGGGGCGGGATAATCCTCCTTAGGAGGCGGGGCAGGTCTCGATATCTTAGGCGCGGTAGGGAAAGCACCCATCTTCCCTCGTTGACCCATTGGCAAACCTCCTTTGATCGATGGCCGTGATGAGACATCGCTCCTTGCTGGAGATGTTGGCTCCTCTTCGGATGGAGGCGGTGGTGTTTTCATTCTTAGCACAGACTTCTGAGATGAAATGCTTCCATTCTTCTCAGCTCGTGCTGGGAAGGGAGATTGACCTCGGACGGATGGTCGTGGTTGCATGTTTTGTGCTGGAGGGTTGGAGTTATATTGGGATGTAGGTGCGGGCGGAGAGGATGTGGTGGTTGGTGGTGCGCCTCCGGCCATGGCTGCAAAAGCTTTCTTGATCTTTTCTTCTGCTTTCCTCATTTCTTCTTCTTTGTCTAAGGCTTCGTCGTCAACTGGCTCGAATGGTCTGGGTGGTGGATTGCTGTTTGGAAGAGACTGCATCATGCCATAGCTGCTAGGTGGTGGAGGTGGGCGAGGGGGATTGTTGTTCACAGGAGGAGGCTGCATCATGTTATAGTTGCTAGGTGGTGGAGGTGGCCTTGGTAAAGAGTTGTTACCAGTTGGAGGTGGTCTCATCATGTTATCCTTGTTGGGTGGAGGTGGTCTCATCATGGAACCATTGCCCATTGGGGGACGATTTCCCATTTGACCATTGTTATTCATTGGAGGACCGTTTCTCATAAAGTTGTCATCCATCCTCATTGGAGGTCCATTATTCATAGGAGGATTGTTCATCGGAGGACCGTTTCTCATAGCATTACCCGGCATTCTCATGGGAGGACCATTACTCATTGGAGCGTTGTTGTTCATCGAAGGACCGTTTCTCATATAATTATCACCCATCCTGCCATTGCCCATAGGAGGATTGTTGTTCATCGGAGGCCCGTTTCTCATAGCATTATCCGGCATTCTCATTGGTGGTCTATTCCCCATTGGAGGACGACCACCCATCATAGGACCATTACCCATAGGATTGTTATCGATGGGAGCATTGCCCATTGAAGGACCCATCCTCATTCCATTCTGATAATCCCCCATCATTGGTCGATTCCCATCTGAAGGACCTCCGCTCATAGTAATTTCAGGTCCCGCCATCATCACAGGAGTGTTTACTACCGGAGATTTTGACCTCGAGCCATTTTCCCTTTCACGTTTCGCAGCTTCGGCATCGATTTTACGCTGTTGCCAAAATTGCGCTTGTTTTTTCATGTCCTCTTCCTGCATACGTCGCTGGTCCTCTGCAAAGAATCTGTCCTCCTCCGCAACAAATTGCCTAACCTGAGTTGATGCACGTCGCTGTTCCTCCTCATATTGTTCTTGGGCCGCACGTTCTCGTCGCTCTTCTTCATCTGCTCGAAGTTCCTGCTGTCGACGCTGCTCAGAAAACCGAGCCTCTTCTTCGCGACGTCGTTGTTCAGCCATCTTCTCGCCTTGGATTCTTTGTTCCCTTCTTGCGTCGGCCTCGCGCTGTTCTTCTTCTACCATCCGTCTCTGATCCTCCTCGCGCCGCAACAACTCCTGCTTAACTTTTTCTGCGGCATCAAAGGCCTTTTTCTCCTCCTGGCGTCGTTGCTCTTCCGCGTACAGGGTCCGCTCTTTTTCAATTCTTGCCTTCTCTTCTCTTCGACGGCGGTCATACTCTTTTGACTCTTCCAGCATTCGATTGGCCTCTTCCATCTTTCGGTTAGCTTCCTCCATTTGATATCTCAGATTCTCTTCCTGTTCCTGTTGTTCGTGTCTCAGTCGCTCAGCATCATATTCGGCCTTGGCTCGCACCCGTTCGGCCTCATCATCTGATGCGACATCAATGCTAATGCCGTATCCATTCTTGGATGGCAACGGCTTATTTGTGTCAGCGGAGTCGTAACCAAGTAAAATATCGTCATAGAGATCATCTTCGTAATCGCTTAGATCGGATTCGAGATCTGGTGTTTCGTCAACCACCGCAGAGGAGCGCGTAGATTCATAGTTGCTAGGATTGGAGGAAAGTCTATTACGACGAGCCTGTTCTCTAGTATAGCGTTCTTCCTCCTCACGTAATGCATCATCTGCAGCACTCCTCGCATTACGTCGTTTGGTCTTTTCATCCTCGCCTTGCTTTTGCTTCTGCAGGAATTTCAGATTCTCTTCCGCCATCTTTCTTTCGGTTTCTTTCTGTGACTTTTCTTCCAGATCTCGTTTCCTCTGAGTATCGTCTTTTATGCGTTGCTGTTCTTGATGCAGTCGTGAGTTGTCTTCAGCCATCTCTCTTTCCTTCTTCTTAAGTGACTTGTCTGCCAGGTCATGCTTCCCTTGAATTTCTACCTCCACGATCGAAGCCTTCGGTAATACAGAGCTGACTTTGATACCGACAGCCGTCATATATTCTAACATCTCTGCCTCCTCAGACGCCCATCTGTCTATCTCCGCTTGCATCTTAGCCTCCTCGATTTGCATCGCATCCCGTACCAAGTCTAGCCTCTGCTTTTCCTCCTTTATTTGCTCATGCCGTCTCTCGAACTCTGCCATCCGTCTTTCTTCCTCGGCTGTGATGGCATCATCCACGACTCTAAGAATTTTAGGCTGCGACACAACTGCTTTCACAGCATCCCGCAGATTTAGGGGCCGTTGGAGACCGGGGCTCGGCGGAGGTAACATTTTGGGCGCTTTGAAGACTTCACGTTCTGAAGATGCACCCTTTTCGATATCTGCAGCTTTGCTGAATTTAGGCATCTTGGGAACTATTGTTGATTCTATTTTCGGTGCTTGGGTTAGGGCCGGGACTGGACCGTTGCTAAATAATGTTGCTAGTTTAGTTGCATTAGACCCTTTCCGTGTCGGTATCTGTCCTACATCCGTTGGCTCGAGAGGCGTCGCATATTTTACAGAGTCGTCATAAATCGTCGCTTTAGTGCCATTTCCTGGTGTAATTAAGACTTGTTCATCCTCAGCAACAGGCTCAATAGCGGTGCGAAAGCCAAACAATCCAACTTTCTTCGTAGTTGTGGACTGAGATCTTATTCTTATTGGAGGCACATCAGTGTTGGCTGTTTTTATAGGTATAGCATCTGACTGCGTCCTTTGGTGAGTCGTCGCCAGTACCGCCACGACGGGTTTTGGAAAGGGCCCTGGGGCGGCATTCTTCGTCGGTGACAGCGATGACCCAGTTAATGGCGAGGAGGTAATGGGCTTGATCACAAACTTTGGCGTGATATCCACCGGCGTGATGTCCTTGGGTATGATCTCTGGCTCTGGCTCTGCCTTTCCTTTGAAAAAATAAGAGCCCCAAGTGGCCATGATGAAGAAAATAAAGATTAATGGCAATCAATGCCTTGAGAAAAGAATGGGTGAACGTCAGAAAGACCACCAGGGTATCTCAACAGTCCTACTTTCGCCAGCACGTCAGCGTTGATGACTTTTTTTGGCTACGTGTGTGGGGAATGAAGGGGAGCAGTGTGAGTTTTGTATAACTGTGTGAGATATACGAGAGAAGAATCTTGGCCGCACGCTTGTGCCATTCAGAGATCCTCTCCCAAACTTCAAACATGATGTCTTTCGCTTACCATGTTTATGTGCTTGGCTCCGTTTCAGGGGACAAGATATCGGAGAAACCCCAGGATGCAACACTTTTCTAAACAGCTTCCGAGTCAACGTCACTTTCACGTTGGAAATTTCAAAGAGATAATGGAGAGGAAAAAGAATGGATGAAGAAATGCAGTTGAAAATAACGTTTGAAAACCGCGATGCAACGAGGATATTCAGGCAAGAGGAGAGACGCTTCAAATTGACAACAGGGGCCAGCTGCTTCATTAAGCGAGCCGTGCACAGAGATGAAACTCCAAAAACCGCCAGCTTGGCATTCGCTGTGCTAGAAGAAACATCATTGTTACAAGATCTTGATCTGGAGATTCTTGTCCAATCGGAGATTTCAACCCATGTCATAAACTGGTATTTGTGTATATATTTATACATACTAGTGCCACCATGGTGGTCTGGTTTGGTGGGTGGTACGACCGTGACTTGAAGACGACGGAATAGCAAGGTGTATCATGCTTTGTGGGCGGTTAGCTGGCGGATAGATGTAGTTTCTTTTTGAGATAAAGCTTTAGAGATCTGGAGCTTTTATAAAAATAGGAAAAAGTATTTGATATCTGCGTACGAATTTATTGGTAAGTTCTTGTGTCAATAAGTGATGGAGCTGGGTGGATGTTAAAAATAAGATTAAGGTTTAAGGGGGGACCTTGGCAT
>Ga0247809_1001262_pt1 | contig 11370 bp, 7 predicted proteins | sample UWRJL104311B1_FD_180951 | JGI IMG/M metagenome (GOLD analysis project Ga0247809, IMG submission 180951) | Plant litter microbial communities from Arlington Agricultural Research Station in Wisconsin, United States - UWRJ-L104-311B-1 | ecosystem: Environmental > Terrestrial > Plant litter >...
TTTTTTGGAGAAGCAGCCATGGCGAGCAGCCTTAGATTGGCAGACCCCTCGGAACTGGCCGGCAAATGGCAGGCCACCCTCAGTACCCGGGACGACTCGCCAGCGACCCAGGCATTGCAGGACAAGCCTTCCAACGTCTGCGTTATCGAATTGCAGCTCAAGAAAACACTGGGTGAGGGCGCCGACTGTTTAAGTGCATGGCTTGCAGGCGAAAAAGCCATCGGCTGGTTTACCGAGCCGGACGGCATTGCGATCACCGGTAAAGAAGGCTCGAAGATTCTGTTTTTCAGTCGCCAACGTGATGGCTCCTATAAAGCACACTTGAAATCCACGCTGGTCATAACACTCGTGCGTCAGGCGCATTAATTAAAACGCCGCGATTTTTGATAAAGACATCCCGCAATTAAGTTGTAGTTGGTTTGTAAGCGCTAGTGCGCAAAAAACGCACATCCGTGCTTGCGCGGACTGTGAATGTCAACTTCGTCAGGTATGACGAGGAATAACACCTCAGGAAGAGCCTATGAAGATGGCAAAGAGCCCGGCCAGTTCACCGTTATTTAAAGCATTGGGCGACTATAAGAGCATCCTGATCAGCGTCGGCTGTTTTACCGCGTTAATTAACGTGCTGATGCTGGTCCCGTCGATTTACATGCTGCAGGTCTACGACCGTGTGTTGTCTTCGCAAAATGAAACCACGCTCGTCATGTTGTCGTTGATGGTGGTGGGGTTTTTCGTCTTCATTGGTTCGCTGGAAGTGGTGCGCAGCTTCATCGTCATCCGTATCGGCAGTCAACTGGAACGACGCTTCAACTTGCGGGTTTATCAGGCAGCGTTCGAGCGCAATCTGTTCAAGGGAGAGGGAAACGCCGGTCAGTCGCTGGGGGATCTGACGCACATCCGCCAATTCGTCACCGGCCCGGCGTTGTTTGCCTTCTTTGATGCGCCGTGGTTTCCGGTGTATCTGTTCGTGATCTACCTGTTCAACGTCTGGCTCGGTGTGTTTGCGACCGTGGGCGCGTTGGTGTTGATTGGCCTCGCGTGCCTGAACGAATCAATGACCAAAAAGCCCTTGGGCGAAGCCGCTGGTTTTTCCCAGAAGTCCAGCCAATTGGCTACCAGTCACTTGCATAACGCCGAAACCATTCAGGCGATGGGCATGCTTGGCGCGCTGCGCACGCGCTGGTTTGACGTGCATTCACGTTTTCTTGGCTTGCAGAACCAGGCCAGCGACACCGGCGCGCTCATCAGTTCGCTGAGCAAAACGTTGCGTTTGTGTCTGCAATCGCTGGTCCTGGGGTTAGGCGCGTTGCTGGTGATCAAGGGCGACATGACCGCCGGAATGATGATCGCCGGTTCGATTTTGATGGGCCGCGTACTGAGCCCCATCGATCAGTTGATTGCCGTGTGGAAACAGTGGAGCGGCACCAAGCTGGCTTACCGTCGTCTGGACGCGTTGCTGCAAGCCTTTCCACCGAGTGACGAGGCCATGACGCTGCCAGCGCCGAAAGGGCAGATCACCTTCGAACAGGTCAGCGCCGCGCCGCCGGGTCAGCATACGGCGACGCTGCACCTGGTCAACTTTAACCTCGGTGCCGGGGAAGTGATGGGCGTGCTCGGTGCTTCCGGCTCAGGAAAATCGACACTGGCCCGGGTGCTGGTCGGCGTCTGGCCCACCCTCGGCGGCACGGTTCGACTCGACGGCGCGGACATTCATCGCTGGAACCGCGATGACCTCGGCCCCTACATCGGCTATTTGCCGCAAGCCATCGAATTGTTCAGCGGCAGCATTGCCGAAAACATCGCCCGCTTTCGCGAAACCGATCCACAAAAAGTCGTCGAAGCCGCGCAACAGGCCGGCGTCCACGAGCTGATCCTGCGCATGCCGCAAGGCTACGACACAGTGCTGGGTGAAGACGGCAGCGGTTTGTCCGGCGGCCAGAAGCAACGCCTGGCACTGGCTCGCGCCCTGTATGGCCACCCGCGTCTGGTGGTGCTGGACGAACCCAACTCCAACCTCGACACCGTGGGCGAAGCCGCGCTGGCCAGTGCCATCGCGCACCTGAAAGCGCAAGGCACCAGTGTGATTCTGGTCACTCACCGCTCTTCGGCGCTGGCTCAGGCCGACAAGCTGCTGGTGCTTAACGACGGGCGCTTGCAGGCGTTCGGCCCGAGCCAGGAGGTATTGAAAGCACTGTCCGGTGCCCAGGAACAGCCGCGGGAAAAAGCGCCGAAAGCACCCGGCGGACTGAGCATGAGCCGACAGTATCAGCCCTCGACAAGGAGTTCGGGCGTATGAATCACCGCAACGAAGCCATGATGGAACACGACTGCATTCCCGAACGCCCCGAGCACGATGCGCACTTCTTCGCCCGCATGGGCTGGATTCTGGCGATTGTCGGCGCCGGTAGTTTCTTCATCTGGGCCAGCCTCGCGCCGCTTGATCAAGGCATTCCAGTGCAGGGCACGGTCGTGGTATCGGGCAAGCGCAAAGCCGTGCAATCGATGAGCCCCGGCGTGGTCAGCCGGATTCTGGTGCGCGAGGGGCAAGTGGTGAAGCTGGGCCAGCCGCTGTTCCAGCTCGACCCGACCCAGGTCGCGGCCGACTTCGATTCGCTACAGGCGCAGTACCGCATGGCCTGGGCCAGCGTCGCGCGCTGGGAAAGTGAACGGGACAACCTCAAGCAAGTGAATTTCCCGGTCGAGCTGAGCAAAGAGGACGACCCTCGGCTGGCGCTGGTGCTCGAAGGCCAGCGGCAATTGTTCAGCAGCCGCCGCGAAGCGTATTTGCGCGAGCAGGGCGGACTGCGCGCCAACATGGAAGGTGCCGCCGCGCAATTGGCGGGCATGCGCCGAGCGCGTAGCGACCTGACGGCTCAGGCCAACTCGCTGCAACAACAACTGAGCAACCTTCAGCCGCTGGCAAATAACGGCTACATCCCGCGCAACCGTCTGATGGACTACCAGCGCCAGTTGTCCCAGGTGCAGCAGCAACTGGCCGAGAACGCTGGCGAAAGCGGGCGGGTGGAGCAGGGCATTTTCGAAGCGAAACTCAAGCTGCAACAGCACATCGAGGAGTATCAGAAAGAGGTCCGCACCCAACTGGCCGACGCGCAACTCAAGAGCCTGACGCTCAAGGAGCAACTGACCTCTGCCGGGTTCAACTTGCAACACAGCGAGATCATCGCCACTGCCGACGGCATCGCGGTCAATCTTGGTGTGCATACCGAAGGCGCGGTGGTGCGCCAGGGCGACACCCTGCTGGAGATCGTGCCGCAGGGCACTCGCCTGGAAGTGGAAGGGCACCTGCCGATCAACCTGATCGACAAGGTCGGCGCCCATTTGCCCGTGGACATTCTGTTCACCGCATTTAACCAGAGCCGCACGCCGCGGGTGCCCGGCAAAGTCAGCCTGATCTCCGCCGACCAGATGGTCGACGAAAGAACCGGCGCGCCGTACTACGTGCTGCGCAGCAGCGTCAGTGACCACGCCATGGAAAAGCTCAATGGCCTGGTGATCAAACCCGGCATGCCGGCGGAAATGTTCGTGCGTACCGGTGAACGTTCACTGCTCAACTATTTGTTCAAGCCGCTGTTCGACCGGGCAGGCTCCGCGTTGACCGAGGAATAAGGATGTCCGGTGTATGAATAAGCTTTCCATGCTCGCAGCGACCCTGGCGTTGCTGACGTGCAACAGCGTAATAGCCATGGGGCCGTTCGATATTTACGAGCAAGCATTGCGCAATGATCCGGTCTTCCTTGGCGCGCTCAAGGAACGCGATGCCGGCCTTGAAAACCGCACTATTGGCCGGGCTGGCTTGCTGCCAAGGGTGGGGTACAACTACAACAAGGGGCGCAATTCGTCCAAGGCCACTTACCTCAACGAACACCGGCAGAATCAGACGGACGACCGCCACTACAGCAGTTACGGCTCGACCTTGACCCTGCAACAGCCTTTGATCGATTACGAAGCCTACGCCGCGTACCGCAAAGGCGTGGCTCAATCGTTGTTTGCCGATGAGGCCTTTCGCGGCAAGAGCCAGCAATTGCTGGTACGTGTATTGGAGAACTACACCAAGGCGCTGTTTGCTCAGGATCAGATCGACATTGCGTTGGCCAGGAAGAAAGCCTACGAACAGCAGTTCCAGCAGAACGAACAGATGTTTCATCAGGGCGAAGGCACACGCACCGATATTCTTGAGGCCGAGTCCCGTTACGAACTGGCCATCGCTGAAGAAATCGAGGCACGCAACGAGCAGGACGCATCCTTGCGCGAACTCGGCGCGCTGATTGGCGTGCCGGTGATCGACATCACAGACCTGTCGCCGCTGGCCCCGCATTTCCAGACCTTCAGCCTGCAACCGGCCAACTACGACACCTGGCATGAAATGGCCGTGGCCAACAACCCGAACCTGGCCTCCCAGCGCCAGGCGGTGGACGTGGCGCGTTACGAAGTCGAACGTAACCGCGCCGGGCACCTGCCGAAAGTCAGTGCCTTTGCCTCGGTGCGCCAGAACGAATCGGAAAGCGGCAATACCTATAACCAGCGCTACGACACCAACACCATTGGCATCGAAGTCAACGTGCCGCTGTATGCCGGCGGTGGGGTGTCAGCGTCCACCCGCCAAGCCAGCCGCAGCATGGAACAGGCCGAGTACGAACTGGATGGCAAGACCCGCGAAACCCTGATCGAGCTGCGCCGACAATTCAACGCCTGCCTGTCGGGTGTGAGCAAGCTGCGCGCCTACCAAAAGGCCCTGACGGCTGCCGAAGCGCTGGTGGTGTCGACCCGGCAAAGCATCCTGGGGGGCGAGCGCGTCAACCTGGATGCGCTGAACGCCGTACAACAACTATTTACCACCCGCCGCGATCTGGCCCAGGCACGCTACGACTACTTGATGGCCTGGACCCGGTTGCACTACTACGCAGGAACGTTGAATGAACAGGATCTGGCCAGGGTCGACGAGGCATTTGGCCAGGGTCCGAGGACTTGATGATGGACCTGTAGCAGGGATGTGAGTGAATGTGAAGGTGCTTTTCAGGCACAGGGATTTTTGCAACATAACTAAGGACGGTAGTTGGATGAATAACAAGCACAACACACTGACCGTGCTCTGCGCACTGGCGACACTCGGCACCGCGCACGCAGCGCCCTACGTGGAAAGCGGCCGCACGGACGACCCCAACAGCTGGCGCAGCGCCGAGTTCAACGCCGATTGGGGCGTGGGCGCGATCAACGCACAGGACGCCTACGCCGCCGGCTATAGCGGTAAAGACGTGAAACTGGGGATTTTCGACCAGCCGGTTTACGCCAAGCATCCGGAGTTTTCCGGTGCCAATAAAGTGATCACTCTGGTCACCAGCGGCATCCGCGAATACACCGACCCGTACATTCCAGTCAAAGCCGGGGAGGCGTTTCGGTACGACGGTACGCCCTCCGTCGGCTCCAATGGCAAGCTCGGCGCCCATGGCACCCACGTTGGCGGGATCGCGGCTGGCAGCCGCGATGGCGGCCCGATGCACGGTGTCGCGTTCGGCGCGCAAATCATCAGCGCCGACAACGGTGACCCGGGCCCGGAGGACGGCATTATTCGCGGTAACGATGGCGCGGTGTACAAGGCCGGCTGGGATGCGCTGATCGCCAGTGGAGCACGGATCATCAACAACAGTTGGGGCATTGGCATTACCGATCGCTTCGACCTCGGCGGACGCAACCCGGCGTACCCGCATTTCACCGTGCAGGATGCGCAGTTGCAGTTCAACGAGATCCAGCCACTGCTCGGAACCAAACCGGGCGGTGCCTATGACGGGGCGATTGCTGCTGCGCGTAGCGGCATCGTGACGATCTTCGCCGCGGGAAATGACTACAACCTCAACAACCCGGACGCCATTGCCGGTCTGGGCTATTTCGTTCCGCAGATTGCGCCGAACTGGGTCACCATAGCGGCATTGCAAAAGAACCCGGACCTCACCAGTTCGAACCTCTACACCATCAGTACTTTTTCGTCGCGCTGCGGCTACACCGCCAGCTTTTGCGTGTCGGCGCCAGGCAGCAAAATTTACAGCTCGATTATCGGCGGCACCAATACCGAAAACCTCACCACCGGTTATGCCAATTACAACGGAACGTCGATGGCCGCGCCGCATGTCGCAGGCTCCATGGCAGTGCTGATGGAGCGCTTCCCGTACCTGACCGGTGCGCAGGTCGCCAGCGTGCTGCGCACCACAGCCACTGACCTGGGCGCACCGGGCGTCGACGCGTTGTACGGCTGGGGCATGATCAACTTGAGCAAAGGTATCGACGGCCCGGGGATGTTCGTCACCGAGCAGGACATTCCCGAGGAGTTGCGCATTCAGGGGGCCTACGGCTCCAGCCAGTTTGTTGCCGATTTACCGGGCATCGGCGCGATCATCGACGCTGGCAAACCCACCGAGCGTGTGTGCAACGACGTGTCCTGCGGACTCGACGTCTGGCACAACGACATCGCCGGACATGGCGGCCTGAGCAAGCAAGGCATCGGTACGCTGGTCTTGACTGGCGCCAACACCTACGCCGGGCCGACGCTGGTCAATCAGGGCCGATTGGCGATCAACGGTTCGCTGGCTTCAACGGTCACCGTCAATGACAGCGCGATCCTCGGCGGCAACGGCCGTATCGGCAGATTGACCGCCAAACGCGGCGGCACCGTGGCGCCGGGCAATTCCATCGGCACCTTGCAAGTGGCGGGCGACGTGACCTTCGAGCCCGGTTCGACATACGCCGTGGAACTATCGCCCACCCGCAGTGACCAGATCGTCGCTGGCGGCAATGCCGTCATCGACGGCGCCACCGTCAGCCTGTCCCTGGAAAACAGCCCGACATTGCTGACCGCCGGCGAAGTGAAATCCCTGCTCGGCAATCAGTACAACATCCTGCAAGCGGCCGGCGGCATAGAAGGGCGCTTCGGTGCGGTGGTGCCCGATTATCTGTTCATTGGCGGATCACTCGACTACTCGGCCACCAGCATTCAACTGGCCGTCGAGCGCAACGCCGCTTCCTTCGCCAGCGTCGGCCAAACCCCGAACCAACGCGCCGTGGCCGCTGCCGCCGAGCAACTGGGTGCAGGCAACGCGCTGTACGAAACCCTGCTGCTTTCGCCAACCGCCGCCGTCGCTCAGCAAGCTTTCCAGCAACTGTCCGGTGAGATTTATCCGGCCATCGGCACGCTGCTGATCAACGACAGCCGTTACCTGCGCGATGCCGTCGGTGAGCGCTTGCGTGAACACGATCTGTTCGACGCCGCCGCGCCGACCGACGATAGCAGCAACTCCTGGCTCAAAGTGCTCGGTGCCTGGGGCAAGAGCGATGGCGGGCATGACAACGCCAGTTCCAACAGCTCCATCGGCGGCTTGCTGGCTGGGGTCGACGGTCTGATCACCGAAGACACACGACTGGGTTTCGTGACTGGTTATAGCGACAGCTCGTTGAGCATGGGCGATAGCACGCATTCGTCAGCCTCAGTCGATAGCTACCACTTGGGTGCTTATCTGGGACATGAAATCGACGCACTGCAGTTGAGCGTCGGTGGTGCTTACAGCTGGCATCGCATCGACGTGAAACGCGATATGCAATTGGGCGACGTGAGCGGTAAACAGAAGACCAAACGCGATGCGACGACCGCGCAATTGTTCACCGAAGCGGCCTATCGGCTGGACGTGCAACCGCTGGCGCTGGAGCCGTTCGCCAACCTGGCTTATGTGCACCTGAACAGCGACAGCTTCGCCGAAAAAGGTGACGCGGCCGCACTGAAGGGCGGTGAAGATCAGCGTGAGGCCGTGCTTTCAACCCTGGGGCTGCGGGCGAGCAAAGCGATTGCCCTGTCGGACAAACAGCAGCTGGAACTGTCCGGCACGTTGGGCTGGCAGCACAACCTGAGTAATACCCGCGCTGAAGATCACCTGGCGTTCGCCAATGGCTATACCGCGTTCAGCGTGCAAAGCGTGTCGCTGGATCGTAACGCCGCCGTCATTGGCGCCCGGGCCGGTTTGGCGGTGGCGCAGAATGTTCGTGTAAGCCTGGATTACAACGGCCTGATCGGTTCCAACGAGAAAGACCACGGTGTGGGCCTGACGCTGGGCTGGCAGTTCTGATCACGCAAAAGGAAGCGACAACATGGGACTTTTTGATTACAAACAGGCCGATGGCAAAACGCTGTACAGCGATGCCATCGCGTTGACGCTGTATGCATACTCGCCAACGGGCCAGCCGCTGCCGGCGACCGCCTGGGTGCCAATTCAAGCGACGGCTTTGGGTTATCAAGGCAAGGTCGGCGCTCAAGGCACCTTTTATGGTGAGAAGGCGGGCTTCACCAGCGCCGAGGCCGAAGTGCTTGGCAAATACGACGCGGCAGGCAAGCTGGTCGGGATCGGCATAGCCTTTCGCGGCACCGGCGGCCTTGGGTATGGTGACACCTTTGGTGACATGAAAAACAACCTGCTGGCCGCCATCGGACCGGTGGATTATGCGAAGATCTACACGAAAAATGCGTTCGACACGTTGCTCAAGGACGTTGCTGCGTTTGCCATCGCCCATGGCATCACGGCCAAGGATGTGCTGGTCAGTGGCCACAGTCTTGGCGGGCAGGGGGTCAACAGCCTCGCCGAGCTGAGCGGTGACCATTGGGGCGGATTCTTCAAGGACGCCAGCTACGTGGCGTTCGCCTCGCCGACCCAAAGCGCCACCGGCAACAACGTGCTGAACATCGGTTACGAGAACGATCCGGTCTTTCGCGTGCTCGACGGCACCACGTTCAGCAGCGCTTCGCTGGGCAAGCATGATGGCCATCAGGAATCAGCGACCAATAACATCGTCAACTTCAATGATCACTACGCCTCCACCGCGCAGAATCTGCTGCCGTTCAGCATCCTCAATCCGCTGAACTGGTTGGCGCACGGTTCGCAGGGGTACGCCGACGGTTTGAACCGGGTGATCGACTCGCGCTTCTACGACCTGACCAGCAAGGACTCGACGCTGATCGTTTCCAACCTGACGGAATCGGCCCGGGGCAAGACCTGGGTCGAGGACCTTGGCCGCAGCGGCGAGCCCCATACCGGGACTACGTTCATCATCGGTACCGACAGCAACGACCTGCTCAAGGGCGGCGCCGGCAATGACTTTCTTGAAGGCCGCGACGGCAACGACCGTTTCCGTGATGACGGCGGCTACAACATCCTGCTGGGTGGCAAGGGCAGCAACACCTTCGAATTACAGAAGTCGTTGCAGAGTTTCAGTGTGGCCAACGATGGCGACGGCACCCTGTATGTGCGCGATGCCTACGGCGGCATCAGCATGAGCCGCGACATCGGCGCGCTGGTCGGCAAGGAATCGGCGTCGTGGTGGGGCACTCAGGACATCAATTACACCGTCACCACCAAGGGGTTGCTCAACGGCACTGAATTGAACCCCTATAACCATTCGCTCAACGGTGACGCGTACGGCAACACACTGGCGGCCAGCATGGACGGTGACTGGTTGTTCGGGAATACCGGCGACGATCTGCTGCGCAGCGACAACAGCCACGTGACCTTTGTCGGCGGCACGGGCAATGACGTGATGCACGCCATGGGGGATCAAAACACCTTCCTGTTCAGTGGCGCCTTCGGTTTCGACGCAATCAACGGCTACCAGGGAAGCGACAAACTGGTGTTTATGGGTATTCATGGCGCGGGGCAGGGGTATGACTATACGCTGCATGCGCGGCAGTCGGGCCATGACACCGTGATTGAGGTCGGTGACTTTGCAGTGACGCTGGTCGGTGTCGGGCTGGACAGTTTGTCGGGCTCAGGGATTGTGATTGCCTGATGGTTATGGGGCGCCGGTAAGGGCCCCTTCGCGAGCAGGCTCGCTCCCACAGTGAATCTCTGGTGTTCACAAGATCCCTGTGGGAGCGAGCCGGCTCCGGGCGGCGTTGCGACGATGAACGATACGCGGTCTTCAATCTTCTTCCGGGCGAATCGTGGCCACTTCCTTGGCATTGACCCTCACCGTCTTGCCTGAAATATCCTCGAACTCGTAGAAGCCGTCCGGGTTTTTTGTATCCGGCATGTCCTTGGTTAAATACTGGGTGCCGTTTTGCAGGGTAACGACCGTCGGCGTCGAGCAGCCGGCCAAGGCCGACAACGCTACAATGGTCAGCGGCAAACCCAGGGTTCTGATGTTCATATTGACCTCTCACAATGTTGAAAAGGACCTCGATGCCGGTTGGTGCTATTGATCAACTATAGTTCGATGCCCGCCTGAAAATGACCGAATAACGCCGCCGCTTATCCTTTTCCGTTTGCACCGCACCGCGGGTAACTGTTATCTGTACGCATAACCAGTACTCGCTTGCCATGGCGCTTTTCCCTGTGACTGCAAATCCCCTCGACGATCCGTTCTATTACCTGAACAACTTCATGCAAGTGCTTGACTGGCTTGAACATCGATATGCCGATCTATTAAGCGTTGAAGAACAAACCTTCATCTGTGATTTCTCCCGACTACCCAGGGAGTCGCGGGCGCTGCTGGTCAGGATGGTGATGCGCAAGGGCGTGCATTTCAGGGCCGGAAAACTGAATTATGTCGAGATCGGTGACATCGCCCGCGCGGCCGAGCTGTTGTTGGCGGCAGGCTGGATCGATGAAGTATCGCCCTTGCACATTGAGGAATTGTTCGATGTGCTGCTCAAGGCTGAGATTGTTCAGTGCTTTGGCGCTGCCATTGATCAACCCAAAGGCAAAAAAAGTGATTGGCTCCCCCTGCTGAGCGAACAGTTTCCCGAGCCACAAAGCTTTGCCCACTGGTGCCCTGCACTGAATGACCGGCTGTTCACCCTGACCGTCATGGACCTGTGTGACCGGTTTCGGCTGATGTTCTTCGGCAACCTCTATCAGGACTGGTCGGAGTTTGTACTGGCAGACCTCGGGATTTTTACCTATGAAATAGTTGAATTCAGCGCCGAATCCCGGGGCTTGCGCAGCCGTGAGGACGTCGACGCCTGCCTGTTCCTGCACCAATGCCAGCAGCAATTCGAGGCGGGCGATCCGCTGGCATCCATCGTCGAGCAAATCAATGGGCTGACACTCGGCAATCCATGGCTGCAACGTCGTCGCGACAAGTTGCTGTTTCAGATCGGTCAGCACTGCGAGCGCATCGCCGATTTCGCCAGCGCACTGACGATATACCGCGACTGCGCCTATCCCGGCGCACGCGTGCGTCTGATTCGGGTGCTGGAGCGTTGCGGTGACTATCAGCTCGCCCTGGACTTGGCCATACAGGCCCAGCAATCACCGGAAAGCGCCGCCGAGCATCAACATGTGATGCGCGTGCTGCCCAGACTACGGCGCAAACTCGGCG
>Ga0247809_1001264_pt1 | contig 11368 bp, 10 predicted proteins | sample UWRJL104311B1_FD_180951 | JGI IMG/M metagenome (GOLD analysis project Ga0247809, IMG submission 180951) | Plant litter microbial communities from Arlington Agricultural Research Station in Wisconsin, United States - UWRJ-L104-311B-1 | ecosystem: Environmental > Terrestrial > Plant litter >...
GTTCCTCCACCTGATTTCGCATCGGGGAGGAAGCAAGCAGCGACGAGCGATCCCGCCAAGGCGCGGTCCGTTTAGAAAAGGGGGGGGTGCAAGTCAACCGGTGTGACAGGGGTGTCATTAATGGGGAGACAGATGGGATTGGACCAACCCTACTTCTTCCCCCCTCCCTGGAAGGGAGGGGAGCACTTCAGCTTAAACGCAGCGCGAATCGCGGTCGGGAGCGCCGGCGGTGCGGGTCTTCCAGACACCGTTCGGCGTCTTGTACTTCTCACCGGGGTTGGTCTGCAGGATCAGGTTGCAGCCACTGGTGAAGGCGAGTTGCTCGACCGTCGCGCCGCTCGCCTGCGCCTTCGCCGTGTACGCCGACTTGCGCTGGATATTGATGTTGTTGACCAGCGCACGCAGATCGCCGCTCGCAGCACCGACGAGGCCGAGATAGCCATCGGGCTGCTCGCCGACCTCGCCCCCGGCACGCGCCGCGGCATAGGCCGGATCGCGCTGCGCGGACGCCGCCACCGAAAGGCCGCCGAGAACCGCGGCTGCGGCAATCATGACACTGACCTTCTTCATCTTAGAATATCCCCGGATTCTGCTGGATCAACGATTTCGCCTCGCCGTCGAGACGATAGACCACTTCCTGCGTGACGTTGATGTTGAGGTTGATCTCGATCGGCTTGTCGGGCGCCGACACGTTGATGCAGCCCGGCAAGGCGGCCGTCAGGCCGATAATCGCGATCGTCCTCGTCATCTTCTGCAAGATCGGCCTTTGCTCCAGCTTCTTCAATCCTGTTTCGGTCATGGCACGATCCTGCTTGCGGGAGGCTGAATGGTCGGGAGTTTCGGAGGAGGCGGCGCCGACTGCTGCTGCAGCAACGCCGGCAGGTTGCGCTGGATCAGCCGCTTCGGATCGTAGAAGCTCTGCGCCGAATCGAGCAGCCCACGGAACGGCGCCTTGATCCGGATATTGAAGATGAACGGCAGCTTTTGCAGGCGACGGACGATGAAGTTCGCCTTTGCGCCCTCGCCCTGGCTGATCCCGGCAAAGCGCACGTCGGTCACCATCTCGCCCGCGAGCGGCCCGTTCATGCCGACTCGCAACGACTGGTAGCGGAGCGACTTCAGCGCCTGGAACGCGATGTTCGCCCAGACGCCGAGATCCTTCTGGCTGAGGTCGCCGACATAGGCGAGCGTGCCGCCGCCCGGCCGGACGCGCAGGTCGCCGCCCTCGATCCGGCCGCCGGTCTCGTCGAAGATCATCGGCAGCACGCCGTCGAAGATCCCGGTCGCATCGAGATTCTTGAAATCGAACTGTTGAAGGAATTGGTCGGCCGCCATGTTGGCGACGTGGAACGTCATCCGCCGTTCGGACTGCGCGGAGAAATCGAGCAGCGTTGGGTCGAGCGTCAGCGATCCCCCCGCGAACGGCCACCGCCCGCCCTCGACCTGCACGCGCGCGCCGGGCAGCGTCTGGTAGCGGATCGTGCCGTCGCTGACCGGGATGCCGGGATTGAGCGTGCGGATCGTCGCCACCTGACCCGGTGCGCTCTGGAGGTTGAGCAGGTCGGTGAAGCGAATCTCGGTGGCGATTCCTGTAACGGGGCCGAACGCGGCGGCGAGATCGGTGCCTGCGGTGCGGAACACGCCGGTGCTGGTCACGCCTCCGGGGTTCCAGGCGATATGCCCCTCGCCGCTGACCGATCCGTTGACGTCGGCGATGACGCCGAAGGTCAATGGGGTGAGCGCATCGGGTTGCAGTTTGTCCTTGGCGAAGGCGATCGCGGGGACGGCGAGGTCGGCCTTGCCTGCGCCGGCACCGAGCGCGTGGGTCAGCGTGACGTCGGCGACCTTGGTATTCGTGGTTGGTTCGAACAGCGTGCCCGCCGCGGTGATCGTGCCGTTGACCAGCGCGAGGGTCACGGTGCGTGCGGCGAGCGGCTTGAACCGTGGCGTCGGCGCGGCATCGGATACCCCCATCGCGCCGGTGAGGTTGAGCGCGCCATTGACAAGCGTCCAGTCACCGGCAGCCTCGCCGAGCAACAGCGGCACGTTGGCGATCTGTCCCGAGCCACCCGTGAACGCGCCCGCCACGCCCTGCCCGGTCATGCGACCGGTGACGGTGGCGAAGTCGAGCCGCGTGACGCGTTCGGGCGCGCCGATTCGGGTCTGCACGCCGTCGATGGCAAAGCCGCGATCCGCCAGCCGCACGGTCGCTCCCGCGGTCGCGAGCGTGATCGGGGTAGTGCCGAGTCGCCCACCCAGCTTAGCCGCGGCGATCTTCGCGCCGCCGCTGACCCGCGCGCCGTTGACCTGCACCAGCGCGCCGTCCACCGGGCACAAGGTCAGCCGCGACGGATCGAGCACGAGGCCGGAGATCGCAAAGCGCTGGACTGCCAAAGGCGCGCAACCGGTGTTGACGACCAGCCGCCCGCGACCGTCCCAAAGCGCCGCAACCGGCATCGACAGGCCATCGACCCGGTTGCCGGTACCGCCCGCGCCAATCGGCCCGCCGAGCGTAACGCGCGTTGCGATCGAGGTTGCCCCGCCCGGAGTCGCGCTGAAGGTGACGGGAGTCAGCGCCAGCTGCGCATCCCCCGCCGAATAGGGCGCGATGGTGGCCACGCCGCGGATCGCCGCGCCTGGTTTCGCCTGCGCCAATGACACGCGCGCCTCGGGCAAGCCGCCGCCGCGCATCGCGAGAACCGTGTCGAGCCGCACCCCGCCGTTCGGCCAGCCGAACGCAACCCCGCTCCCGCCGCCAAGCGCCACGCGCGCACCACTGGCGGAGGCCAGCGCCAGACGCGACAGCTCGGCCCTGCCGTGCCCGCCGTCGATCCGCACGCGAAGGTCGGCGTCCGCGGCAAATCCGCGGCCGGCCTTCTGGACCGCCTGTGTTACCGCTTTAGCCAACGGCGCGACGGGCGTCCCCGCGGCCGCACCGCCGATACCCGCCAGCCCCGCGAGTCGCTTCTGCGCCACTGCCGCCCCGCTCGCCTGGACACGCCCGTCGAACGCGATCTGCTGCCCGATCCGGTAGGTGCCCGCGAACGAAACCCGCCGCGCGCCGTCCTCGGTGGTGCGAACCGTGTCGGCGGCGATGTCCGCCTTGCCGCCGGTCGCCGCCGCGTTTCCCGTGAAGTCGACCGTGCCCCCAACACCAGTCAAGGTCGCGCCCGGCGTCTGCGCCGCGCCCGTCTTCAGCGTCGCCTTGCCCTGCCAGCGATCAAGCGCGGCGGAGAGGCCAAGGTCCAGATCGGCCACGATCCGCTCCGCCTGCGTCGTGCCGCAGGCAAGCCGCGACACGCGCACCGGCCCAGTGATCGTCGGTTTCGCCGCGTCGATCCGCAGCTTCACCGTCGCCGCGAGCCGATCGATCACGCATCCGCCGAGATCAAGCCGCTCGCTGATCGCTGCCAACGTACCGCGGAACCCGTCGTCGAGCTTGCCGGAACCCGCCAGCTTCAACCCGACGATTCCCTGCGGGGTCTCCAGCCGCATCCGCCCATCGGCAACAGACACGTCGAGCGCGGGCAACGCGAACGGCTTCCCCGACGGCGCCGGCAGCAGCTTGTCGATCGCGCCGAGCGAGACCTTGCCGTCCACCAGCCGCCCGCGCAGCCGGACCTGCCCCGCGCGCACGCCCTCCAGATACGGTCCCGACAACCCGACGCCGGTCCGCGTCTCGACCCAGTCCGCGACCAGATCGGGATGCGCCGGATCGCCGATCACGACGTTGGTCAATCGCTGGCCACCCAGCGCGAGGTCCGCGATGTCGTAGCGCGCGGGCACGCCGGCCTTGGCGAGTTCGCGGTCGATGAACCCTTCGGCGATCGGTTTCCGCACCAGCCACAGCACGACCAGAGCGGCGATCAAGAGCAGCGCGATCCCCAGCGCGACGCGGCGGGCAGCCACAGAACGGCGAGGGTCGGCCCCGGGGTCGGCCCCCGTCTCGCTCGTCTCGGTCACCAACTCACTCCGCCACGCTTTCGCGGCCTGCATAGGCGGGAGCGAGGGCGTCATGCAATTGCCCAGGGATGTGCTAGCATCGCAAAATGGCCGAACCGGACGAAGACGCTGACGTCCGGGGGGACGATCTGAAGGGCCATCGCGGCCGCTTGCGCAAACGCCTGTTCGAGGGCGGCAGCGATGCGCTGCTCGATCATGAGCTTATCGAATACCTACTCGCGATCGCCATCCCGCGCGGCGACACCAAGGCGCTCGCCAAGGCGCTGATGCGCGAATTCGGCGGGATCGGCGGCGTCCTCACCGCGGATGCCGAGGCGCTCGGCCGGGTGAAGGGCATGGGCGAAATCTCGACCGCGGCGATCAAGATCGCGCATGCCGCCGCGATCCGCCTGCTCCAGTCGCACGTCAGCGACCGCCCCGTGCTCGCCAACTGGCAGGCGCTGCTCGACTATCTCCGCGCGGACATGGCGCACCACGCGATCGAGCGCTTTCGCGTGCTGCACCTTAACACCAAGAACATGCTGATTCGCGACGAGGTGATGAGCAAGGGCTCGATCGACCAGGCCGCGGTGTATGTCCGCGAAGTCATCCGCCGCGCGATCGACCTGGGCTCCGCGTCGATCATCCTCGTCCACAACCACCCGAGCGGGGACCCCTCCCCCAGCCGCGCCGACATCGACATCACGCGGACGATCGCGGAGGCGGGCAAGCGGCTCGGCATCACCGTCCACGACCATATCGTGATGGGCACCGGCGGCCATGTCAGCCTGCGTGCGCAAGGGTTGATCTGACGCAATCAGATAAAGGAGAAACATCCGAAACTCCTCGTGCCTTTTCATCCGTATCTTCGTTGTCACGGGAAAGGAATTTCATGTGGACAACAAGTTGCACGACGAAGCGTCGGAGGTAGCCGCCGAGCATGGTCAGGTAATGGTCGATGGTCCGGACGGGGTCGCCGTATCATTGACGCCCGACGCCGCGGCCGAAACTTCCGATCGGCTGCTCAATGCCGCCGTCGAGGCGCAGGGGCAGATCTTGGCTGAAACCCGTGTGGCGAAAGATCGGGTGCGCAAAGCCGACTGATCTACCGCAAGTCGTCGCTCCCCGATCTATAGTAGCGATCGTCGCGACTATCGACCGGAGACGCGATGCGCCAGATCCTCTACATGAGTTCGAGCACCATAGCCGGCGACAAGGCCGATCTTGTGGGAATATTGCAGCAGTCCCGGCACAATAATGCGCTGCATGACATCACCGGGCTGTTGTGGTCAGACGGCACGCATTTTCTTCAGGTTATCGAGGGACCGACCGCTTTCGTCGACGCGACGTTCGGCCGCATTACTAAGGACGATCGTCATTACGACCTGTCGCTCCAGCACAATATCCCGATCCACGAACGGCAGTTCGGTGCTTGGACGATGGCACACAGGCGCGCGGACGATCCTGTCGATGCGTATGATGCGCGCATGCGGCGCCTGCTCAACGGCGCGTCGCAGCGGGTGCGCGATCCCTTTCTCGCGCTGATGGCGACGGGTTCGCTGGACGGCTGACGGAACGAAGGCCGTCGGGCGCGAACCCGACGACCTTGATCCGTGCGATGGTACTTTGCGGACGTGCCGTTGCCGTCAGCCCTGCGACAGGAAGCTGGTGACCTCGGTCTTGGTCAGCGACTTGCTCTTGTCGGTATCGGCCTGCGCGAAGGCGGCGGAGACCCATTTCTTGGTCTCGGGCGCGTCGGGCTTCGTCGACGGATCGGTCTTGCTCTTTAGCGCGACCATCCAGCCGCCGAATTCTGTCGCGCTGAGCTTGCCGTCGCCGTTCTTGTCGTAGGTCGGGAACTCGGTGTCGACGACCTGTGCGACCTGGCTGCCGGTCGCGGGCTGCTCGCGTGCGGCGGGTTGCATCGGCACTGCATCGGCTGGCGTACCAGATGGAGCAGCCTGTCCGACAGCAGCACCGCCCGGCGCCGAAGTCTGCGGGGATGTCGTGTTCGTCTGCGCCAATACGGGGGCAGCAACCAGTGCCGCGCCGGCCAGCATAGCATATTTCAACATTGCGTCTCTCCGGTAGTGTTCTACGCGTCTACTAAGCGATGTTGCGACCATGCCCGATATATACTCGGCATCGCGAACCGCTTACCCACTCTATACGCGCGACATCGCCAGATTTATACCTCGCGACGGGTGTTTGAACCTTCTCCTGCGTCCTGCTACCGCGTTTCGCATGCAACCGCGGGCCGCACGGCACGCGACGCGCCCTACCCTTCACGTTCCCGAGGAAACCCGATGGTCCCCCGCTATTCCCGCCCCGACATGGTCGCGATCTGGACGCCCGAAGCGCGCTTCAAGATCTGGTTCGAGATCGAGGCGCACGCCACCGACGCGCTCGCCGAACTAGGCGTGGTCCCCAAGGACGCCGCCGCCGCGATCTGGGAAAAGGGCGCGTTCGAGGTCGACCGGATCGACGAGATCGAACGCGAGACCAAGCACGACGTCATCGCCTTCCTGACCAACGTCGCCGAGCATGTCGGCCCCGAGGCGCGCTTCATGCACCAGGGCATGACCTCGTCGGACGTGCTTGACACGTGCCTTGCCGTGCAGCTGGCGAAGGCGAGCGACATCCTGATCGCCGATCTCGATGCGCTGCTGGTGGTGCTCGAACGCCGTGCGCGCGAGCACAAGATGACGCCGACGATCGGCCGTAGCCACGGCATCCACGCCGAGCCGGTGACGTTCGGGCTGAAGCTCGCGCAGGCGCATGCCGAGTTCGCCCGCAACCGCGCGCGGCTGGTGGCGGCGCGCGAGGACGTCGCGACCTGCGCGATCTCGGGCGCGGTGGGGACGTTCGCGAACATCGATCCGTTCGTGGAAGAGTATGTCGCGGGCAAGCTCGGCCTGTCGGTCGAGCCGGTGTCGACACAGGTGATCCCGCGCGATCGCCATGCGATGTTCTTTGCGACCTTGGGCGTGATCGCCAGCTCGATCGAGCGGCTCGCGACCGAAGTGCGCCATCTGCAGCGCACCGAAGTGCTTGAGGCGGAAGAGTTCTTCTCGCCCGGCCAGAAGGGTTCGTCGGCGATGCCGCACAAGCGCAATCCGGTGCTGACCGAGAACCTCACTGGCCTCGCGCGGATGGTGCGCGGGTATGTGACGCCGGCGATGGAGAACGTCGCGCTGTGGCATGAGCGCGACATCTCGCACTCGTCGGTCGAGCGGTACATCGGGCCCGATGCGACGATCACGCTCGACTTCGCGCTCGCGCGGCTGACCGGGGTGATGGACAAGCTGGTCGTGTACCCCGAGCGGATGTTGAAGAACCTCAACAAGATGGGCGGTTTGGTCCATTCACAGCGCGTGCTGCTGGCACTGACGCAGGCGGGCGTGAGCCGCGAGGACGCGTATCGCTTGGTGCAGCGCAACGCGATGAAGGTGTGGGATTCGGACGGTGCGCTGTCGCTGCTCGAGCTGCTGAAAGCGGATCCGGAAGTGACGCTGTCGGACGCGGAGCTCGAGGACAAGTTCGACCTCGGCTATCATCTGAAGCATGTAGACACGATCTTCGCGCGAGTTTTCGGCGCAGCCTGAAGACTAAGGGCAAAGGTTACTCCCCTCCCTGAAAGGGAGGGGTTGGGGGTGGGTAGGCTAGTTCGAGCCACCCCCGTCTGGAATTTACGGAAGCCGACCCACCCCCTGCCCCTCCCTTTCAGGGAGGGGAGAGCGTTGCGGATCGGCGGATGTGACGTCCAAAACGACCCAAAGTGCACGCAACGCAATTGCGATTACGTGTTACAAAATTGCGACAACCCGCAACTAAGCCCATATCCCGCTTGCCGGATATTGTTCCGGCATCGGAGACCTACCCATGCGCATGTTCGAAACCGTGACCAGCACCATGCTGGCGATCGCGGCTCAAGCGCTGGTGGTCGGGGTGGTCATCACCGCCTTCTGATCCATCGGCCCGCCCGCCCCCTTCCGAGGGGGCGCGGCTAGGGCCCGAGTTTTTGCGCTTGCATGAAGCGCAGGTCCGAAGTGGATCAATCATCTGCCCTTCCCGTCGAAACGGTTGCGCACCCGATAGCGGTTCGCTCGATGTGCTCTCAATGTTCGCGTCAGCTTGGCACAGACCTGCTCAGCGACAACGGGAGAGACGGATACGCGCGTGCACCACTTCTTGATCACATCGACCCTCTTCGCGGTACCCGTGCAGGCTCAGGACGATGCGCCGCAATCCCTGCCGTCGCTGGAGGCCGCGCTACCCGCTGACGTGCGGCAGTTGCTAGTTAGCGTCACGACCGTCCAGTCGCTGTTCCCGGTCAACGGGTCCGAACCCTTTGCCGGTAATGTACTGAAGGCGGACGTGATCAACTTCTCGCGTAACAGCGAATTGGTGCTGCACAACGTCTCCACCCCGTATATCGTCATCGTCGCGCGCGAAGTGAAATTCCCCGATGCCACATCAAGCTACCGCGTGCGCTTCGACAACGTCGTCGCGCCACAGGGCAGCGCTGGCATTGGCGGTTCGCGTGGCGCCGATGGCGAGGGAGAGAGCAATTTCACCGGCCACCCGGGCGCTGGCGGATCGGCGGGCACGAATGGCGGGCCGGGCGCGCGGCAGTTCCTGCCCCATGTCTATTTCGTGGTCGATCATTTCTCCGTGGCCAACGACCCGGCACCACGGTCGATCAACCTGGCGATGAAGCTTACCGGCATTGCGGGTGGGATCGGTGGGGCTGGCGGCGCCGGTGGTGACGGCGGCAACGGTGCGCGAGGGCATAGGGGATCGGACGGACCGGGCCGTTGCCGGCATGCTGGCGGCCGAGGTGGCGCGGGTGGCAATGCTGCCGTCGGTGGCGTTGGTGGAGACGGCGCCCAAGGAACGAGGGGTGGCTCGTTGACCTTCGTGTCGACCGGACTCGGCGTCAGCCAGTTCGGCTATGCCCCGATCCAAAACCAAGGCGGCGTTGGCGGCGGTGGTGGTGCTGCCGGACGTACCGGCCGCCCCGGCGGCGGCGGGTCGGGCGGCCGCGGCAGCCATTTCTGCAACGGCGGCAACAGCGGCAGCGACGGCGCCAGTCCAGCCGCTGCATCGGCTGGAAACGATGGGGGCCCAGGCATGAAGGGCAAGACGACTCTAATCAGTGTGCCGCTGATACCAGCCCTGTCCTGATGCGTGCGGCAGGTGGGGAGGTGCTACCCACCTGCCGTACATTATTCCCCCGCGAACACGCCCTTCAGCTTGGCGAAGAAGCCCTGGCTCGCCGGACATTCGTCACCGGTCTCCGTCTCGCGAAACATCTCGAGCAGTTCCTTCTGGCGGTTGCTGAGACGCGTGGGGGTTTCGACGTCGATCTGGACGACGAGATCGCCGTGGCCGCGGCCTTGCAATACCGGCATGCCGGCACCGCGCTGGCGGAGTTGCTTGCCCGACTGGATACCCGCGGGGATCTTCACTTCATGCGTGCGACCGTCGAGGCCGGGGATCGACAGCGATCCGCCGAGCGACGCGACGGTGAAGCTGATCGGTGCGCGCGCGAACAACGTCGTGCCTTCGCGTTCGAACAGATTGTGCTTGGTCACGTGGAGGAAGATGTAGAGATCGCCGGACGGCGCGCCGCGGGCGCCCGCCTCGCCTTCGCCCGACATGCGGATCCGCGTGCCCTCGTCGACGCCTGGGGGCACGTTGATCGACAGCGTCTTGGTCTTCTCGACACGACCTTCGCCACGGCAATCGGGGCACGGGTCGGCGATGACTTCGCCCGCGCCGTTGCAGACCGGGCAGGCGCGCTCGACCACGAAGAAGCCTTGCTGCGCACGCACTTTACCGTGACCGCCGCAATGCTGGCAGGTTTTTGCGCGCGTACCGACCTTGGCGCCCGAGCCGTCGCAGGTATCGCAGAGCGCGGAGACGTCGATCGTGATCTCGGTCGTCTTGCCGTGGAACGCCTCCTCCAGGCTGACTTCCATGTCGTAGCGCAGATCCGCGCCGCGCCGGGCCGCCGAGCGGCCGCCACCGCGCTGTGCGCCGCCCATGAATTCGCCGAAGACGCTCTCGAAGATATCGCTGAAGCCGCCGAAATCCTGCGCGCCGCCGCCATGACCGCCGCCGCCGCCGTTCTGAAACGCGGCGTGGCCGAAGCGATCATAGGCCGCGCGCTTCTGCGGATCCTTGAGGCACTCGTACGCCTCGCTGACCGCCTTGAACTGCGCTTCGGAATCCTTGCAGCCGGCGTTCTTGTCCGGGTGATACTTCATCGCGAGCTTGCGGTAGGACGACTTTATCGTCCCCGCATCCGCGGTCCGCTCGCATTCGAGCAGTTCGTAATAATCTGTCTGGGTACTCATAGCGGCCCTCTTAGCCCTCTCCCCTCCGGGGAGAGGGTTGGGTGAGGGGCCATTCCACACGGCAGCGCGCGGAACTGCCCCTCACCCCGGCCCTCTCCCCAGAGGGGAGAGGGAGTTTCGGTTACGCCTTCGGGTTGTCGTCGACTTCCGAGAACTCGGCATCGACGACGTCGTCGTCCTTCTTTGCGCCGTCGCTATCGGCCGACGGCGATGCATCCGCCTGGGCCTGCTTTTCGTAGATCGCCTGGCCGAGCTTCATCGCGACCTGGGCGAGCGCGGTGCTCTTCTCGGTCATCGCATCCGCATCGCCGCTCTCGACCGCAGCCTTGGTCGCGTCGATCGCGGCCTGGATCTCGGTCTTCAGCGACTCGTCGACCTTGTCGCCGTTATCGGCGAGCTGGCGCTCCGTGGTGTGAACCAGCGACTCCGCATTGTTCTTCGCCTCGGCGCCCGCACGACGCTTCTTGTCCTCCTCGGCGAAGGTCTCGGCATCGCGGACCATCTGGTCGATGTCGTTGTCCGAAAGACCACCCGACGCCTGGATGCGGATCTGCTGCTCCTTGCCGGTGCCCTTGTCCTTGGCCGAGACGCTGACGAGACCGTTCGCATCGATGTCGAACGTGACCTCGATCTGCGGCACGCCGCGCGGTGCGGGCGGGATGCCGACGAGATCGAAATTGCCGAGCATCTTGTTGTCGGCCGCCATCTCGCGCTCGCCCTGGAACACGCGGATCGTCACCGCGCCCTGGTTGTCGTCCGCGGTCGAATAGGTCTGCGACTTCTTGGTCGGGATCGTCGTGTTGCGATCGATCATCCGGGTGAACACGCCACCCAGCGTCTCGATGCCGAGCGACAGCGGCGTCACGTCGAGCAGCAGCACGTCCTTGACGTCGCCCTGCAGCACGCCGGCCTGGATCGCGGCGCCCATCGCGACGACTTCGTCCGGGTTGACGCCGGTGTGCGGCTCCTTGCCGAAGAACTGCTTCACGACTTCACGGACGCGCGGCATGCGCGTCATGCCGCCGACCAGCACGACTTCCGAGATGTCCTCGGGCTTCAGGCCG
>Ga0247809_1001266_pt1 | contig 11367 bp, 10 predicted proteins | sample UWRJL104311B1_FD_180951 | JGI IMG/M metagenome (GOLD analysis project Ga0247809, IMG submission 180951) | Plant litter microbial communities from Arlington Agricultural Research Station in Wisconsin, United States - UWRJ-L104-311B-1 | ecosystem: Environmental > Terrestrial > Plant litter >...
CTTTGACTGGGGAGCTGTGAAAAGGAAGGTAGATATTATACTGGCATCCACATTGGATGATAGCAAAGCAGTGTTAAAATCTCCCTCCTACCTGATACATACCATTTTACTTTTAAAGGACGAGACAAAGGATATACCAGTCTGGACCATTATCGGTGCACTCCTTGGAGTATTGGACGAAGTGATTGGAATACTGTTGGACATCTCAGATGAGAATATGGTGAGGACACCAATAGGCGAAAGCATTGAGCACCTTGTTTTGCATAGCCTCGACTATCTCGAGGCGTTGTTCGACCAGAAGCATGGCCTACAACCTGGAAATTCTGTTCGCCTCTGTGTTCATAGACTGGCTGGTGTAAGCCCTGCATATTTGAAATCAGCGGCAACGACGAGAATAGAGGATGTCATTGAATATTGGAATGGCCAGCAAGGCATTCTATTGACGCCAGTATTCAAACGCTCCCTACTGTGGGATCTCCCTGAACACAACAGGCACCCCCTGACCTTTCACAATATACCGATTATGGGCATTCCAACTGACGAGGGAGGCTGGATCAAGGTTGCAACTGTTACGCCTCCGGTCGTACGACGAAATGAGAAGTTTACTTCAGTCTTGCCGGTTGCCTGTAAAGTTATCATGCAGTACAGACCGTATTTCGAGGTTGACTCTACAAGCATGGTGGCTGCAGTATACTTAGACGGAGTGTTTTACCATGCGATTTCTCTAAAAGAGGTCCTAGGCCGTAGCTATGCACATCCTGCCTATAGGCCTGTGTCAGAATGCGAACACTTTGAGACTGTTAAAGACGCTTCAAAACAGTGGAACAAGTATATTGCCCTGCGAGATCTCGACCCGGGAATTATTGTGGTCCCAAAGAATGACGAGCCTATAGTTGTTGTTGGCCCACAGCTGGATCGAATTTCAAGGCTATTCACCTATCTTATATACGAAGAATGGGAGCCTATTATTCAGAACGGATGTGTAAGTTGCACCACCTCACTCGCTAAGGAGAATAAGAGCTCTATTGTTATATCAAGATTGGAATCAGATGCTGTTTAGTAATTTAGAGACTTGCAATAGGGGGCGAGGGTGATCATTAAAGTGAAATCTATCACCAAGTTAGATTGCTGCAGACTAACGAAACATTTTTTGCTTCAATCTGCTTTTAAACTTTAAATTAATTGAAGAGATTCATCCTTTATCATCAACTTTTCACTCTCAACTATCATACAAAGCTGTGAATAACTAAACAAATAAAAGCCCCTATAAGGGTGGCTCCTGGAAGATATAACAGTTAAATTACCTTGGGCATGGGATAACCCATGCATTAAATAACATAATGCTTGCTATATTCAATGTTGATAAATGGTGTTGGAAGTTCGACGTATAGTATAGTATCAATTTGGGGGCTCCGATTAGCCAACCACAGGATCAATCATCTTCTGCATCGCACTTCACCAATTCTACAGTATATATAGCAAAGAATAAATAGTCCCAATAATCAGAAAAGCGGTGTTCAATTTGCTAGCAACCTATGCTACATGTTTGTATTCATTCTTGATTATGGAAAGATATCTTTTGAATGCTACAGAAATAGCGGACTGCGCTCAAAATATCCCTAGCTAGCTATACAATCTATCAAGGTCATCCTGGTATAATTTCAACGCCGAAGCACGCTGAATTGAACCCTTTGCAGAGATCGGCAGTGGTCGCTCAGGAGAAATGAAAATAATACGAGATTTTTCAACCGTAGCCTGAGGCGGGAAGATGTGGTTACACTCGTCTACAGCTCTCCACAAGTATTCTAATACTTTCGGGTTGTCTGAAGATGAATTTTCAGCAAGTTCAATCAGTAACGCTGGGTGCGGTTTCCCGTTCGCGCACATAAGCGCTCGCTTAACAGATGGAATATTGGTGATTTTCTCTTCATACCCCGAAGGATTTATAGTACCTCCATTACTGAGTATGATAATGTTATCGACTCTTCCACCATAAGTCCAGAAGCCTTCCTTATTAGCGTTTTTCTTGAAAAAGTCCTTGGTCGACCATTCTTGGAGTTCAGGAAACAGCTTAAAGACCGGTTGTATCTCGTCGACGTTACTATTGCGGATAACAACGGCTTCATAGTTGTCATCTCCGATAAATCGGAACTCAATATTGTCCTTTGGATGCGGTTTCCAACTATTCCATAATCTGGTATCCCAGGCGCCACTAGGAACGATTTTGTGCACCACTCCCATCTCACTCGTTGCATACATACTGAAGAGACGGAAATGGTTTGTAAGACTATCACCAACAGCCTCTGGAAGAGGACCACCACCAAAGGCAATTATTGTTACCTTTTCTGAGACTTCTTCGATCAGTTTCTTCTCTGAAGCGATCCCCGCTACGATGTGTGGAGGTGCTAGGATCCATTGTGGATCGTTCCCTCGGATCATCTCCATGGCTGTTCCAACGGTTAGTGGAGCATCTGGCAACGGATATAATGCTGTCATCTGATTGGGTACAGCCCCGAAAAGGTTTGGGAAGAGGTTACTAGTCTATCTTAGATTAATCATTTATGTCCACATTTGATACTAGGTTTGTGTGAAAATACTGACGTGGTTTGGTGGCGTTACTGCGCAGCATTCAGTACCATTGATGGCATACTCTAAACTAATATGTCCTTCCGGAGTAAACGCCTGGTTACGTTGAATAAAACTTGCAGCCCAGTCATGTGTATATACAAGGGGCTTTGGAACTCCAGTTGTTCCTGAAGTATGGACGACTACTAGTGGTTCGGACTTTGACCCCTCAAATGTTTTGTCAAAAGGGTAGTGTGGATATTGCTCATCAAGAAGAGTTGACAGTTCAGGAATCTCATGAACTTTTCGGGATCCAGGACTTGAAAGCTTGTAAGCAAACTCCATGTCTTTCGACGCTGCTAGGATTGTCGCACAGCCTGTGGTATCCAGTAACTTGTTGAGTCCAGCAGCTGCATAGCCAACTGATGGAAATATCATCTGTGATGTGTTGAGTAGAGTCTAATTAATGAGCATGAAATTCATTTACCTTATATCCTGCTTTGACGGCAGCTAGTAACAGAAGAATATATCGAGGATCCCATGTTCCAAAGTAAGCAAGAGTTTCAAATGTTCTTGACTCCCCAAGTTGTTCCTTGATCCACCAAGCTAACCCATCAATTGCATTTGCCATCATCTTGTAGGATATTTTGCGATATCCATGACTATACGATGACCGATCCCTTGGAACCTTTGCCCATGTTGATTCTGGACGAATGTGCGCCAAGCCATCGATGAGGTTGTTCAGTAGCTGCTTTTTCTGGGATGTAACTCTGGGGGGCATGGATCCTTCAAAAAATTGAGCTGTCACCATCGGTACTGTGTCAGAATTTTATGTGCTCCGTAAGGGTCTGACTTGGTGGAGAAGATCTGCTGTTGACGTGGAGGCTGTAGATCCTGTGTTTGAAGGGGTGGTGAAAGAAGTAAATTAACGTATTGACGACGACTGTTGCTATTGATTTTGGAGACAAGGTCTCAACCCTTGAACTTCCAACATTTGTCGTCCTTCCAACAAGAAGCGCCTAATAACTGGGAAGTAAGCAAGTGAGGCACAGTCGTACGAGACATTGGTGGTGTAAAGGGAGTAAGTAGTAACCAATAATAGATTCATGTAACCTTCCATACGGAGGAGCTTTGGCGGAAAATCATGTCAACCTTGTAACAAACAGGCACAATAAACAACGAGGGCATGCCTGTAGGATGGTTTCCAATAGGGCCCAGTATTACCAAACATCGGTTAGAGTACATCCTGAACGTTTGTGTTACCTACCAACATGTCAAATTGATTTAGGCTTAATAAAAGTTACTTCTTGGCAAACAAGCTGATCCTCAGACATGACACCATATATCAGGTTCCCTGTACAGTATTGGCAACGGCTTTTCAGGTGTGTCTATATCCACATTTCAGCTCCTGCACGCCACATCCCACGATTCTATCCCAAGCTCGATATATGAATCCACTTGAAGATCTCTCTTTCACGATTACTTATCATCTTTGGATTACTCAACCTTATCAGTGCTTCTGGGTAGAATGGCCCCCTCTTCTAGTGCAGCAGTTAGTCCTGAGTATTTTAATGCGACCAATTCCACAGAACTTCGGATTACTTGTATTGTGTTTCTTATTCTGAACACCATCTTCGTAGCTCTGAGATATGTGGCTCGATACTACCACCAAAATGGTATTCCTCGATACTACCACCAAAATGGTATTCCCTCCCTTGGATGGGATGATGTGTTCATATGGCTTGGTTGGATCTTTTGCCAGGCTGTTGCTATTGGCGGCATAACTAAGTCAAGAAATTCTTTTAATAATTCCTTCCATATTAGTTAAGAATGAGTTACTAACGGCACTAGTCGCTATTGGTTTTGGTTTTGGTATCGGAATTCGTTGGATTAAAATTTTGAAGGTGACGCCTGAGAAAATCCCCTACTTTGGTCGGAACAGCTTCTACACCATCCTGATTCTTTATACATGTGCAACAACCTTTCCAAAAATATCTGTGCTCGTCCTCTATTTGCGAATATTTGTGGACCGCCCATCCAGGTTTTGTAGCTGGCTTCTCATCGGAGTCTTGTCGGTAGCTGCAATTGTCAACATCTTCACCGTTGGATTCCAATGCACGGATCCTGCAGCTGCATGGAAGCATGGCTCACCTGGATCGAAATGCAATAACATTCAAGCGCATTTTTCCTATGCTAGCCTTGTTACGGCAACCATAAGATTTGCCCAATTTATAATTCATCCTATTGCAAGGGACCCAACATATGAAGGATCTCCTCTCTTCATCTGGTTAACGGTGGAACCTAGCATTTACCTGATCTGTGCATGTCTTCTTGCTTGTCGGCCAATTCTTACCAAACTGATCACAATCGACTATTTCAAACCAGCTTACACTTGGCTACGACAGTCTACTAGCAGGGTAAAGACTAATGGAGACACGGGGAGAGGTGGGGTTACTCAGAATTCGACAGGAAATAGAAAAGATGGCAGCGTAACGGTTTTCGGAGCTGAAGGTGACTATTATAAACTGGAGCCACCAAAGAAGCCAGTAAAAATCCATATTCAGAGAGACTACACTGTCAATAGCGTTGGTCCACATGTATAGGTCATTTATATAAAGCTGGGGGTTTATTGGGAAGTGATTGTTGATTGAACACATCTTGTAATGGATTTCTTCAACATAGGCGGGACGATAAAACATTTGTACACAACATTATCTGCTTGTTCATATAAAATCTGCTTATACAATTTTGTTTAGAGGCCCGACGTCTTTTACCGGCTTGTGTTGAAGTGACTGCAGTCCTAACTGTGATGGATGAGCCAACCTCTCACTGATGTTTGTGATTAGTGAACCTCGCTTAGTCCTTCATGTGATCCCCATACCAACATATAGTCCCCTCGGGGGTATAAATTGCTGTGTTGCCCGCCCTCTGACTTTTCTTTCACCGCTTGGGACGGGACCAATCAAAAACCAACAACCATACTAGAAGTACCACCGCTGTGTCCAAACCTTACAGAACATGGATCGTTTTGATATTTCCAGTCCAACTCCGCTTTCAGATGCAGTGTCTGTCAACGTGAAGCGAGTTCAGAAAGACGAATACAACCTCGTACTACCCCTATCATTATGTTTTGGACCAAGTAAGGAAAGAAGTCCCTCTACTTTCTATAAAGAAGCGTATTAATTTATGGTAGGGATCTTTGGTGGCCTTATTATGTCAATGGTACAGCAAGCAGTCAAGGAATATTTCTTAGAGAACCACAGGAACTACGACCAGCCTCATATCTTGAACATGCAGTGGCAGTTCTTCCGGCAGGTCTTTCCATCAACGGCGAAGCTAGTGTTCAAAGATGTCCACCTCGGAAAATCTGGTTCCCTCCTGCTCGCCACCATCTGTCAAGGGGGTCACGACTGCATGATGAGTTTTGTGAAGTAACCTTCTCAAAATATACCTTGGCCACCACATCTCAGGAGCTGACAGGTTGAATCTAGTGTAACGAACATGCATCGTTCTAAGGGTATTACTTTCCAGACAAGTTGGAAGCTAGATCCTCCAATCATTGAGGCATCGATCAATGCCCTATCCAACGATTCTGATCCTCGTTGGATTTCTCTTCAGACACCTTACCATCCAGACAGTTTCCGGCGTGTCCATTCATATATTAAATTCTTTGTACCCTACGAGTTACAGGAACCTAGTATCCGTGATCATTGGCTGACTCCATCAAACCCCGAGACAATGTTCACAAACGAAACAATCGGTTTCTTAATGGACTTATCCCTTCCAATACTGGATAACTTTTATCCAGACATAGCCATCGGAGGACAGGCCGCAACGATCGCCGCTGGCTTGAAACAAAAAAGCGATCGGGAGACGGCAACCACCAGAACCATCGACGCATCAGCTGGCGCTTATGAAGCTCCGGCTCTGTACTTGTCCCTTACCATCAATATCGAGATTAAGAAGTTGTTGCCAGCTACCGGCGTCAAGTGGCTTTTCTTACGGTCACAAGCTAAGCAGATCAAGGATGGGAAAATGAGTATGGAGGTAATGCTATTCGACCAGGATATGGATCTGGTGGCGCTAAGCCAGCAGCTCTGTCCTTATATGGCATTATCACGTGTAAAGGATCGGAAGCAAAATTTATAATTGAGAGAGAGAGGTTTTTTACAAAATTTGCAGGCAGCCTGTCAAGTACTTTTAGGTGGGGAGTTTTAGCAATGCATGCATGTTGGCCGCACAAGCCCTATTTGAGATACCTACGACATTCCCTTCGATTCCTCTGTGTTACATCGCATTACTATCTTTGAATTTCTCCTGTCTTGTAGAAACACCGAAGCTCACTACATATGGTAATCTGTTAATTGTACTTGGTCCGATCTATGGCGTAATGTTTAAGTGTCGTGCATGGTTGGGGTTCAATTCGCCACAGCTATGAGGGTGAGGGAAAAGATCCTTGAGAGGTACATGACATTTAATATAATCAGGTACTACAGTTCCATTTTCTGATTGGTAACGATGGAAGTGTAGAGTGGTGAATCTATTCGAGGAGAATTGAATATGACTCGCAAACCCCATTTGCGCAGTGACTAACCATTACCATACAAAACACTTAAGTGTGCGTGAGGCATTCAATACACTGGGCAAAGTGCGTACTTATTGGTGAGCTCGATCCGATACGACAAGTCTCATTCGACTTCAACTTCAATTCACATCGCACTACCCCTGATACTGAATATTGCTTTCACTTGTTCTTACTTGTCATGCATAAAATACTGGACGGATCCATGTTCTACGTTCTTTAAAAGTTCCCATTGTATGGTGCATAAACCCTTAGTGATATCGTGATTAATTAGTGTATGTACGAAGTAATATTCTCATCAGCCGTTACGTGAAAATTGAGCTTGGAACTATCAAATTTTAAGATTCGATTGTTTACCGTCAGCTGAGCTTGATCGAGGATCTGAGAATCAGGCTTGGAAAGATCAACAGGTGCCTTGATCAAGCTTTTGATACCATCTTTCATGACTTAATGTTGTAGTCGAAATCAATCGCTCTCTGTTTGACCAGTATTAAAAATAATATTTGTCATCGTTGACTCCTGAAGGAGCAGGTATGACTGGCAATGATCAAAGGTGTTAATGAACCAAGTAGAGAGGGTTTCCTGGTTACGGACTCGAGAAGATAGTTGAAGAGAATTCAAGGCGTAATAATGAAGCAAGTGTTTTGTCACTCTTCATATGCTAAATGTTTATAAACAAAAAGGACTGCAGAGGCAAACCAACAAGAGCTAATATGTTGTTGATAGCCATCGGGGCTAGCTTCAAGATTTTGAGATTAATTCGGTTGTCAACAGGTTTGCGTATATGCACGCACCCACTAACTCACTTGTTTTCGAATCATTGGCGGGGCAAGCAGGTAGACAGGAAGGGAGTTCGCGAGAACACTTGGTTTTCCGCCATCAGGCTCATGCATGCATGACTAACACACCTTGCTCAGCACTTCTAGATGCAAACGATCTGTTCGAAAACAGAACCATATCCCCTAAAAGTGGTATTAACCGAAACTAGCACCCTCAATCCAAATATCAACCCTTTCGTATATGCTCTTTGGCTTTGGAAACAAAGCTGCAAACGATCTGTCTTTTTTAACGGAGATTGACTTCAGTCGCCTCTTGATTCAATTGAGCTTCCAACATCTTGATTCCACGTCTGTAATTCATTTTGTAATTTGACTGGTGGTTTTCCTGATCTAGTTCTCTCTAGGTCCCTTCCCACAACTCGATTTCCTACCATAGATAGCAAACATCTTATCAATGCCATCAATGCCTATGACAGGCACGGGACTTAAGGTTTCTAACATTCCTGTTGGAACTCTTTTGCATAGGATGGTGCCAAATTGCCTTGAACCTTACTCTCGTGCTCTGATTGTTGGTGTTAATACAGTGTTTCCGATTTGGCAACTACGCACAACGTAAGCTAGGCTACATGCCCTATACATGAATCACATCGGAAAACATATCAAGCCTCCGTGTCTTTATTACCGTTTATATATGCTCATCTCCAAAAATATTAATCACTGAAACTTTTGATGCATATCTCATATTCCCACTGGATACAAATATTTGCGGACTACGGGGAGGAAATATGGAGGGTGCTGCTCCCCCCCTCTGGTCTGGCCGGCCTCATCATATCTTTTCTCCTATCCTCGCATTCATCCTCATCTTTTGTTCCATCCAAGTCTTAGTATCCATCCTCTGTTACATGGACTTCATCCTGGTTGCCATTAGCACCCGATCCTTACGAAGCCGAGTGCTTTACAAAGATCTTGGCAACCCCTATCCAAGCCTCGCTTAACCCACGTGCCTTGGCAAAGTGTCGTTCACAACGGCCGGGGGGTTTGTGAGACAAATTTGGTGTATCTGAAAGATTTCAAGAGCAAAAGATTTTCTAGTTCTTTTAAGTTTTAGTAAGAATTAGTTCTGGTCTTGGCTATGTTGAAATCAATATCAGATATTTACACCTTGCTAACAAAGCGGAGCTGGATAGTTTCCTATCAAAATCTGCTTGGGTATCAAACTTGACTCTAGAAGCTCTCCGGCTAACAGTCTATTAAATTTAAAAAGTTTAGTAATTCTGGCTTTTAAGATAAGTTTCCGAGAACCTTGTAGGCGTATAAGCTGAAAAGAGCGGCAGTATTACCTTTCGGGCTGAAGATATTCCTTTGAGCATCGACAAGGTGGATTTTGGGCAGCCCTCAAAGGATTGTTTGCTCGTAAGTACATGAAGAAAATGATGCTCCCGTTATATTGTTAAAATCAGACCAGAGAGTTGTGGAAATAAGTGGATGTTGCCAAGACTTACCAACCTCATATTTTTGTGTATATATCACTTAGATTCCCCTTCTGTAGAAATCAATCAACTTATCCAGTATTATTGTATATACCTTCTAGCAAAAGTCGTGCACTCAGCTGCGATGTAAGATGCGAGAGATTTGTCACGGCAGTATCTGACATGGGCTTATGAGACACCCTAAAGCGTTCACTAAGGAGAGGAGAATAAGAGATGAAATATACCTGGTGGAAAGACTTGGTGGATTTGTTAATGTTTTTTAGTTGAATTCAAAAAGATATTTGCTGCCATTGCTAAGATTCCAAAGCCTCCCCAGTTGCACATGTAGCGTCCATAGGCTGAAGTATCCTGTATGGTATGTCATACTAACAGTCCATTATTTCCTTCACCAAGCGCAGTTGCCAATGAAAGTCCCTTGCGTAGGCTGAAAAAGCTATTCGAGAAAGATGTAGCCTATGCCTTCCTAAAAATGCGCCCAACTCCATCAACCCATCCGTTCAGCGTATACCCCAAAGACCACAAGCACGCAAGCTAGCGGCAAACCTTTCACCCAACTCCCTCTCTAGACCAAAGTAACGCATCTCCGCAAGCTACTCGGCTTGCAGCAGTACCTGCCCAGCCGCTGATCACGAATCTTCCACATATCCCCAGTTGAAAATCCCGCACGCGTGATTTCCTCACCCTCCACATTGTGCACAACTAGCTTATCGTATAGCCAGATAGGATCGAAAGGATGTACTACCCACTTTGAGATCGGCGCAAAAGTTCGCTTGCGCTTGTAGTTGTGGTCGGTGAGGCGTTGTGGAAGTGCGGTTGGCTGGGTGAGCGACGCATCCCACGATGCGATGGTAGTTGGGGAGGCCGCTGCGCTAGTCAGACCAGAATCTTTGAGGCCGGAAAAGAGATTGAAGAGGCTTGGATGCTTAAATATGGGTCTATTGGTATTTCTCCTATGCGTGTGTTTGTGTTGCAAGTGTTTTACTAGACTCTTTGCCCCTCCGGATTCACGTCTATTTTCTGGCTTGTTAGATTTCTTTGGAGATTGGATGTCGGGCTGGTTTCCTGACTTTGAAATGGGAACCGAGCTCTCTGTCTTCTCTTCTATTTTACTAAGTCTAGCACTCGAGGTACTACTACTCATGGAACCTGGTCTTGGAGAGGTCTTGGAGGTGAAATTGCACTCATTCCTTTGGTCTCTCGATAAGCAACTGCCATCCTCTCCCGGCTGGTTTGCTCGCATTTCCTCTTTCTGGGGAGTGGTATTTCTCTGAAGTTTATTCTTCTTCTTAGTTTCGACTTTCCAGTCTAAACTCCAGAGGATGAACGAGGAGACCGGCATTTTGTGGAAAGGGCGGTAGAGTTATGAAGGGGACATTGATTCGGAGAGATAGAAGTCTGCATCGAACTCACTTTCAAGTTAGAGATATAGCCCAGAGAGACATGGTTGTTCAGGCAATAGCAATTTTAGTTGAACTTTCATTGTCAAGGCGCCTTGATTTCAGCGTAAAGTGTGAGTTTGTGAATATCTGTTTCCGTTTATAGCAGTTTTGAGAGACAAATGGCCCGAAGAACAAAGATATACATTCTCGCACTATTCTCATTTTGTTTTCTGCCAGTATCTATTCACTCTTAAATGCAATGACTGCTAACATCCAAACAAGTCCAATCTGTTAACCCGCCTCAGTAAGAACCTTACCAGTCACTAATGTTTAGAAAGACCCAGCAAAAGCCTCCTCAGAACTGGGTTATATGTATATATCATCATAAACAAAAAAGAGTTATTATGAATCATCAAAAATCAACAACAAGCACAAGCACAAGCATTCCCGCCCAACCACTATTAATAAGTCATTCATTTCTCTCGCCGACCCCCGAAATCTCAACACCACCAACCACTCACACGACTTTCTTATCTTATAACCAAAGTCGCCGCTGATGAAAATTCGAAGCT
>Ga0247809_1001267_pt1 | contig 11365 bp, 13 predicted proteins | sample UWRJL104311B1_FD_180951 | JGI IMG/M metagenome (GOLD analysis project Ga0247809, IMG submission 180951) | Plant litter microbial communities from Arlington Agricultural Research Station in Wisconsin, United States - UWRJ-L104-311B-1 | ecosystem: Environmental > Terrestrial > Plant litter >...
GGTCGTGAATTTCATCAGATTCTATCTTGCGATTTTGCAATTCCGTAAGTGTAGCCAATAGTCGGGTATTGAGATCTTGAGCTGCAACTGCAAGATTTAGAGCTTTCCGTGGTGACATGACCGATTCCTCATTCTTCTGACTGATGCCGGCTACGTGTCCATCGTGGGCAAGGTCTGAAGAGTCGGTCGAATCTTGTCTCCATCTACTACTACTACGACTACCATGTTCTGAAGCACTATCAGCTATCTCTTGCCTTATTTGCTTCCTCCTTCGTTGTCTTTCAACCTTGACGCGAACCTCTTGCAAAGCGGCTGGACTGACATCGCTAAGATAGCTGTCCTCTTCACTTTGCCTGATTTGCTCCAGGGTCAATCGCTGCTTGGAATCCTCAACAATACCCAGTCCGATCGTTTCCTCTGTCGTCTTAAGACCCGTTCTCACCATATCCTCGAGACCTTGTAACCTCATGCTCAGGATCTCACTGCCAACATCTTCCAAGAAACAGTTCTCATCCTCTAGCAAGTCGATCAAGCCATATAATCGATTGGCGATTTCCTGCTTCGTGTGCCCTCTCTTGCTCGAAATCGGACCACTATCTTCATCCCCCGCCTCAAGTATCACCCTCCTCATGCCATTGTTTCCAGTAATATCCTGTAGTGCATCTGAAGCAGACGAGACACCTGTACTTGCACTAGCTGGTCTCTTTTGAGCTTTTGGAGTCGAGTACGTTGGAGGGGAGAATGCTTGCGATAGTATGGGTGATGAGAATCCAAATGTAGTCGGCGAGGCGAGAGGCGGCTGTCTCTGTTGGAAAGGAGAATGTGATAGACCGATATGATGCATATCTGCACCTCTCTACTGGTAAATTCGCGTGTTATACTGTCGAGGGTGCAGGTCTTACGCGATACTATGAAGCTAGCCTACTTTGATTTGCCGTGATAAAATGCGATCCGTGCAAGATCGCCGTCTCTTCATTTCGTGATGAGGTGTGAGGAGGACCCGAGCAACGTCGAGAGCAAAGGGCAAAGAAGTTGAAGCTAAGTGATGCGCATGTCCTTCGAGCTGCAGGTCACGATCGTACGGCACTGGAGTTTTGATGGGTCGAAGGAGCTTGGCAGAGTCCCATAATTCTCAGAAGTGAAGATTCGTAAAACAACTCTACACCTGCTTCACACTCTTGCGCAACACTCCATCACGACATACTCACTACAAAAACCCGGATACGGAGCATTTCCTGCACAGAAGTATGATCTTGAGACACTCGACATTGAGACGACTTGTACCACTCCAGCCAAATGACTGACAAAAGGTTGATCGACCTATCATATGGTCGGCTTGGAAAACCATTATATAGTCCAGAGAATGGATGGGATTTTGCACAGGATCATAGTCTTCGTAAGACATCTGAGTGATAATAGTATTCCACACTGACTGAACATTAGGGCAAAGACTGCAGCAGCTTTCCACTCTCAAAGAAAATCTGAAATCTGCATCCCTACCAGCACGGAATCCTCCAGAATCAAGAGCTCTGATAGCAAGCAACGTGTTCAAAGATTTGCCAGATCTGAGTGTGGCCGAGGGTATCGCTCAGTCGTTTGCGGCACTAGATGTCAAAGCTCGTCAACCTTACCGCGGTTCCGTACTAGCAATTGGACAAGCTCTTGATGTAGAACGTCTGACGAGCAGGAAAAGCACGTTTCCTGTGATTGCTATGGTGCATGGAGAAGCAGAGCACGTTCTTCGGATTGTTAGACCACGAGTCGAGAGAAGAAGTTGGGAGAAGAATGACTGTAGGTATAATGCCACCAACAGCTTCATGTATCTGTCTAACACATATTCAGCTACCTCGCTTTCTTTGCTCTCGCTTGACGACGGCGCTGAAGAAAGTCTGTACAGTTTCGGATCTGGTAGTCCAATTTTGCAGATCTCATTCTCTGACGAAGGTCTAAATACCGGCACATGGCTGGCCGTCAGACAGGATGATTGTATCACAGTTCTACGTTTATCGTATTCCGTGGATTACGTGTAAGTAGATCTACGAGACACGCGAAACCTTTACTAGCATGTATGCGCATCTATGATGACTCTCTAACATCTTATATAGCCCTTCCATGGTCAGGGATGTATCAATGTTGAATGAATCCCGCCTAGTGCCGACGTCAATTGCAACTCTAAGAGCGAAGACGTCGCGGAAGTCATACGTAGATGTGACGTTTAATCCACTGTACAACCGGCAGGTCGCAACAATCGACCAACGCGGCGGCTGGTGTGTATGGGAAATCGAGGCTCGCCATGGCAAGCACAGAACACCAAAGCTTGTCGCGGTCGACGGAAAATTGGCAAATGTTTTGACCGACTATGATCCAGATCCAAGTTTGCGAATTCCTAATTATACATATGATGACGGATGGCATAAGGTGCTTTGGGTTCGCGATTTGAAAACCATCGTTGTATGCAGTAGGACTCATCTAGCTGTATTCGACTTTCAAAAACAAATCATGCGGCTGGACAACACCGGATTCATGGTAGCCAAGGGCCTAGAAATCATACGCGATATCAGACGAAGTTCGCAACGACTTGATCACATCTTTGTGCTGACCTCATCAAAAGTCTATTGGCTTGAGGTGCCCGCTCTCAACCACAGTGGTCACAATGCATCCGCCATGGGTAGTATCAAAGTCTTGCAATCATATCCGCACTTTCGAAATGTGAACGACGAATGGTTGCAATTGGCTACCATACAGGACGAACATAGTATGTGTTCCCCTGTAGCTTTACATGTGTCAATAAGTACATAGCGCTGATCTTCATAGTCTCTACTTTCGTTTACTCTGCATGCAACAGCCTGATCAATTTCTATGGATTTCGTTCTCCCCCAGATCAGAGCGCGTTGACCTATAGCTCGTTTCAGGGTACGATCAATGTCGCTGTGGAAGCAGGAGCGGATGAGGACGACTTTCAGATTGAGAAGGATTTTATGATTCGTGGAGTATGCTGGAATACTACGGCTCTGCTTGTGGAAGATGACAATAGTAAGCTTGTCCCACATGATCTGGGCGGAATTATGGAGAGATGTATTAATGTTCTTTAGAATTACACACCGGACTAGGCTTTTCATATCACAATCGAAATGTTCGCTTCCCGCAGCTTTTCCTGCTTACCAAGAAGCTGGGCATCAGCTCAACTCTTTTCGCTGCTCACCACGATAACCACAACTTAGATCGGATATTGACACCACATGTGAAGCAGACTAGGAAGTTCAGACCAAGAAACAATTCACTGGCTGAGTTACCATTCATTGCCCCCGACTGGAATATAGGAATCGCTGTTAAACCTCGTGCTCTTAAGAACTTGTCAGATGATGGTTTACTTGTGGACTGGAGCCACATCTTCCGCGTTGTATTTTCAAACAACCATGTCGAAACTGCAAATATAGCACAGCTAGCTGACAAGCTTCTGGTTTCAACTCTAGATTCTCTGCAGGAGGATGTCATGACGCCAGGCACTCTACTTGAACTATTTGGGTTCACCATCCTGAAGGACAACCTGGATCAGATCGGAACATCACTGTTACACCTCTTGGAGTCACTACCAAACATTGACGAAAGTGCTTCCGAGCTTACAATTTCTTGCATGCGAGGTGTTCCTGGAGTCGATGTGCAGGTCGAAGATGGCCAGAATGCGAGTACGGTGCTTCAAATCTATCAGAGGCTCGTTCATCACTGGATCGCTAAGCTACCACTCCGGGCATCGGTGATAGTACGAGGCTCTAAATTCAAGCTAGTCCGACAGATTGCGGTTGAGCTTGGTCTCAGTTTATATACACTCACGCTACAAAGTAAAGGGTCGAGGGTCAAGGGTATCATAGCCAGTGGTGAAGAGGACTTGGAAGACGGAGGTCATGCTACACGAGAAAGTTCTCCCGCAACATTTTACTCCGCTCAGGCTTCCACGACTGGGAGAAGATGGCCAGAATCCAGCTTTCCAACTCCAACACTAACACCTTCAGTCTACTCCCAACAGACGTCAGCGTCAGGCGTGATTGAGGACCCAGCGATATCTCGCCTACGTCAGTATGCCTTATCAATACGTCCTCGACCTGACACGGGAAAATCAAGAATATTATCAGAATGGCCCTCCGTACCAGGCGTTGATCCAGCTATTTTCACTTATAAGAAGCCAAGGACGGAGGAGGAAGAAGAGGACAGTGAGCGTGAGAGTGCGAGACGCAAAAGAGACCTACAGAAGAGAAGGAAGAGAACGGAGAAGTTCTTGCTGAGAAGCACGGAGTCTTCGAGGGCTGTTACGCCAGCTGGTAGTCAGCCTCCAGAGCCTGCGGATTTACCGTTCAGTTCGCAGCCTGCTGAGAGTCAGCCTATGACACAACCCGATAGAGGGACTTTTGGGAGTAGGAAAAACAAAGGGAAGAAGAAACAAAGGATGGCAGGATTTTGAATCAACGTGCGATGTGTTCTGGGATGGAGCCTGTGGCGTGTATGAACCTTTTTAATGAATACACAAGATCGGATACAGATTGTTTCAAACTACAGGGGTAGGATATTTATGGTCATCTACCAGAATCTGATCTCGTTGAAATTAGTCATGCTATATGTCGTGCATCTTTTCGTGACAATATCACATGCTTTCGTGACGAAATATTGCCCCACCAAAGTTCACCTTCTACCCATAAACAGTCCTTTCTCGATATCATTTTCACAAACATCACTCCGTTTCTTTTATAGAAATCATGTCACACTGCCACGATGAGCATGATCATAGCGGTCACTCGCACGGCGACGGCCATGATCACTCTGCGCACGACCATGCCGACGACATCACCCCCGTGTTACAATACTCCCTCTACCAACACATAAATTTCGATGACATAACTTGTATGAACGAAGCATCCGCTGGCTCTGCCAAAGCTATCACGAAGAAAACATGGGCCGAGCGATTACAGCAAGAACCAGAACTTGAAAGCGATGCTGATGAGCAGTTACTGCTATACGTTCCGTATGTGTTCCGAGTCGCACGAATCAACCAAGAACTAAGCTGATCTCACGCGAAAGGTTTACAGGACAGGTTAAATTACATTCGATCCTTGTTCGTACGTCGCCGTCAGATTGCGCACCGCAAACGCTCAAGGTCTTCATCAATCGCGACGATCTAGACTTCAGCACCGCTTCCGATCTCTCGCCTACGCAAGAATTCTCCCTCTCGCAAACGTCCGATGTACAAGAGGTAGCTGTGAAACGAGCACTGTTTGGAAAAGTGCAGAATGTCACGCTGTTTGTGGAGGACAACTATGGTGATGATGTGACAAGACTGAGTTACCTGGGATTCAAAGGTGTACGTGAAGCTGGAGGTTTTCTTTCCTAGAGTCTCTTCGATCGCGTCGCGTGTCCCACTAGCACAAGCTAACCCGCAATTCTTCTTTTAGGATTGGATGAAGCTGGGAGAGGCACCAAAGAATATCTTATATGAGGCTGCGGCAAATCCTAATGATCACAAGCTTAAAGGGACGAGTGTGAATCAGGTAGGAAGTGGTTTAGGACAATGATTGGAGGCATGACCGCAATATAGAGCCTTCGATGCGAAATTTAAAGGAGTATGACGATCCTCCGGGATCGACGAGGACTGCGAAGACTACGAGGTAGCCGAGTTAGTGGCAGACAGTTATCGGGCAGATACTTTGTATGTACTCAAAAGTACAGCTTGAGAGGAATGCCGCTAATCTGATGCCAGGATCTTCAAACTACACCACATCAAGCATTGAGATGTTCCGTTATAGACTACAACTTCAGAAAGGAGTCATGATTTAATTTTGGAAATCTACATAAAATCATCTGAGTCGTCATCTTTACCTTGATTGTTTGCCTCCGCCTCATCAACATCCTGAAACATCTCATCATAAGCATGATCTTTCTGCCATTTCTTCTCCTGGTACTCCTTCGCAAGTCTGGCATCATCCTTTTTCTAGAAGACTGTCAGTCGCGAATCAAACTTCAGAAGGAAAATAGCTATCTTACCTGCTCTTGTCGTGCAATCTGCTCCTTCTTGCGGATTGCCTTTAGTTTTTCTTCTCGCTCTGCCGCAAGATCTGGATATTTCTCAACCTTGGTCTTGTTTAGACGGTTGATTATGGCGTTCTCTCGTGCTGGAACTAGAACTCGTTTGACCTTTCATTACTAGTCAGTAAGGTGTCGCTTATGTGAACTCGTGATTGTTACCTTCTTGAAGTCTTTGAATCCTACTTGACCTACCGCCATACTCCCGTCCTTCTTAAGATTTGCCCATGGTGTATAGATGACTATGACATTATCCTTCTTGTTGCCTGTACATTATATCAGAATCATAAAGGGACATATACAACGTTGAATGGTCATACCTTCAATTGAATTCGCTTTGGTAAGTTGAGCACAATCCGTCACAACAGCTTCGGGTATGTTCTCCCATGACTCCCCTTCCTTCAATCGAAGATAGATGTGAGCACTTGACAATTTGTCAACGTGAAACCACACATCTTCTTCCAGGCCGTATTTTATGAGATCTTCATCTACATGAAAGATTAGTATGGCTGGCTTCTCGAATGACAACGGAAAACCTACTCTCTACTTTATCCTTGCCAGCATACAAAGACGCAGAAGGCGATACCACGTTTGAAGTAAAGTAATACACCATCGTCACGGCTTTCTATCGTATTTCCATAATGTTGTGAAGCAAAGACTGAGCATGAATGCCAAGAAGATATTTTATACTGACCTCGTGATTGGCGTATCTAGGCCTCCGGATTAAATCATCAATCCCTCCTAGAACTTCACCAGCCCATCAATTGAGGTGTTTGGACAGCCACAGCTCAACACATCAAGATGCCACCCAAACTTCCCACAAACTGGGCGCAGCTGCCTCCAGTATTCCTTTTACCAGATACACTTCTTCCATTCATCACCAAGCGTAGCATCACCGACGGCTGGTCAACACTCAACCGCGCCTCACGTACACGAACCAATCTCAAACGCTTCAATCAACCTACTGCCGGTCTTCCCATACTCGAACAAACAGCCGCAGCAGGTCTGAAGCGAAAGGACTATACCTTACCCCTTCGCACAGGCGTCATTGCAACCAAGAAGGGAATGACCGCTATCTATGATCAAGAATCAGGGAAAAGAACACCATGCACAGTACTGCAACTCGATAGAGTGCAGGTGGTATCGCACAAAACGAGAGAAAAGCATGGCTATTACGCTGTGCAGATAGGTAGTGGATGGAAGCATTCTAGCAATGTGACGAGGCCGTTATTGGGACACTTCACTGAGAACGGAGTCAGTCCAAAGAGATTCGTGCATGAATTCAGAGTGAAGGATGAAAAGGGACTGTTAGCAATTGGATCATCAATAGGTTCAGAATGGTTCCTAGAGGGTCAGTTTGTTGATACGAAGAGTGATTGTAAAGGAAAGGGATTTGCGGGTGGTATGAAGAAATGGGGATGGAAAGGTCAACCTGCTTCTCATGGTAACTCCAAGACGCATCGTGCTATGGGTTCGTCTGGTGCGTCGCAGGGGGGTGGTTCTAGAGTGTTACCTGGCAAGAAGATGCCTGGACGAATGGGTAATCATCAGGTCACGATTCAGAGCCTGAAGGTCCTGAGTGTGGATCCTGAGAAAGGAATTGTCGTGTTGAACGGGTGTGTTGCAGGACCTAATGGATGTGCTGTGAGGATTCAGGATGCGAAGAAGAAGGCATGGCCTGTCGTACCGGAGGCTGTGGCTAGTGTTATGAGTGTCAAGGAGACTCTAGCCGAACTTGCTTCAGCTTGAGATATATGTAGAGCATATTGTTTGTATAATACATGTAACATGGACAAGGCGTTATTTCCCTAGAGTAGATATCTCACCAACGCCATCCCAATGCATGTTTCCCCACCTTGATACAATCTTTGTCTATCTATACAAGTTCTCTACAACTGAATCCTACCACTCAATTGGCAGCCTTGGGCGGCGCATAAAGACCTCTTCCAACCTCAGTAACCTCATCATCCTGCGCCAGCGTTTTAAACGGATCGCCGCCCTCCAAGAGATCAATTTTTTCCTGACCCGGTATCTCCAGACTCCATTCCGTCGTCTCGAAGATCCCCTGTCTCGTCGCTCTGAAACTCTTGAATCTCATTGTGCCAGTCCCTCTGGTACCTTTGACCTCAAATTGGATATCAATCCTGCCATGTAATTGATTCATTTCGCCCCAAATCCACGGCATCTTTTGCGCAAAGTAGACTTCGTCCCCGAGGGCTGCGCGGGCTTTAGGCGATGTGCGAAGCGCGTACATGGTTGATGCAATGACGGGCGAGGACGACTTTTGGTAGTTGAAGATTGCGAGTGTGGAGGAGATGAGGATGGCGAGGAAGATGGGGACTGTTTTGAGGTACGAACGGGAGTCTGTGATATCTATAGATGTCTCTTAGCTTCGATCTCATGTTAATTCTGTAAGATTGTCTACCTGGCAGCTCTCGATCTGGTCGTCGTTCTAATAGTGGTCCATCACCTTCTTTCGGCGCAGCCACCAGCGTCCTTCTCTGCAAGACATTTCTCCTCAGCAGTATGTTTGGTCTAGGGAGAACCCTTGATCGCAGTAATCGTGGGAACATCTTGTTTTGCTGTATTTCTGATCGCAATCAGGTCCTCATTGAAGAGCGTAGTACTTCAGAATATATTTTGCTTGGCGATCACAAGGGTCATCGTCACAAGCTCTCATTGATGCGTAGCGTTTACGAATCTTCTTACTCTTGGTGTATTCACAAGGAGTCATGGAGCAGACTACATCTCGTTTACGAAAGACGTTTCACTATCCTGCAGAAGACGATTCCGAAGATGACTTACCAGAAGCTCTCGACGAAGAAGGTAAGTGAACAAGTGCAACACCCCACCACACTCACATCTCACTCGCTGTACCATACTCGACGCCAACCTAATTACTTCTATAGAACAAGAATCCATAATCCAAACACTCCAAAACAAAAACGCAACTATAAACCGCACTTACACCCACTTCCTGCTCGCCATTCCCCTCCTCAGCACCATTCCTTACCTAACAACCCTCTTCTCAACACACACGGGACTACTCTCCCTCCTCAGCATAACTTCTCTCCTCTCAACATCCTACCTCCTTTACACGCTTCCACCCTCTCTCACCGGTCTCCCCTTTCTCGATGCATACATCTCTGCATCCACACCTCCTTCACAGCCGCAAAGGAGAAGAATACCACTATCGGGAGCACCAGGACCAAGAGACGGACCCATAGCGACTTATTTACCGTACTTAAACCTGGGACTGTGTGTAGTACTCGTAGGATTGGGAGGGGTCGTGGAGAGGAGGTTTGAAGTCTGGTGGGGGTTTGGCTGGTTACCTGGTTTAGTCTGGGGGGTGGTGGTGCTAGCCAAATGGATCATGGGTGGTGTTGATCCAGAAAGTGAGTTGGGTGGCTTGAGGTATGGGTATAAAGGTGCGTAGAGACTGTATCAAATGTTTTGAGCAGGCCAGAAGATGTCTTGAAGAATTCAGGTGAGAATAAAGGAGGACTTGGACCCGAGTCTACCGAGCTCACTTGCATGTGCTATGTAGGTTCTGCTTACGTTTTCGTTCTTTCATGGCCTGTATTTCCTTATTTTTCTATGTAGGGCTACCATTTCATGATCGAAGCATGCGTCCATGGCCACAGGCTGCTTGTCATTGAAATTGTAGTAGAAACATCATAGTGAGACAACGCATAAGGGGATTCGAGTCCTCTATCTCAGCAACATGAACATAACAGATCTCAGCTTGGAAGTGTAGAGAATCACCAGTGCTCTGTTAGTCTGCACAGAAACATAAATCACAGTATTATATAACATGTGAGTGAAGAATTCAATTATTATTATACATTCGCTCAATTTTGACGACATCCATAGCCCAACCACATCACTACTCTCATCTAACTCCTAAATTTTACATCATGACCTGGTCTATTACCCAACTCTTTAAAATCAAACCCACTCTAATGACCTAGTTGTCCTCTAACCACACCAGCAACAAAGTCAACAGTGTGAGAATCGGTGAAGAAACCCTTTGGATTCTTCTCGATCTGGCTGACATGGAAGCCCGCACCAGTATCAGTACCCGTAGGTGCGAGACCCGTCACGAAAGGACCAGTAATCTTCACCATGCCGTTAGCAACTCTGCGCAAAACCCGGTGTCAAAAGGTACTTACACATCCGAAGCTGTTGCGTCGCTTATCGTCTCCTACCGGATTGGGAAAGACGATTCTCTTTGGCGATAGTCAGCTCATGAGAGTATAATCAGGAGATGACAATGTGCATGGAAATTCTACACGTTCCAGGAAAGAGAATGTCAACTTACTGCTGGACCTGCCTTCCCTTTGACACCCTCGTGGATATGGGTAGCCGTCTTTGCCATACTAGAGTATGCTCCTTTGACGTTGAAGAGTGTGATATTCTGTTAGATACAATTAGCAACGATGCTTCACATCATGGTACTGGCGATCAAAGTGCATACATAACAAATAGTATTCAAGTGTGAGTTGATGCCATATCTAAATATGCCATAAGCATCTTTTGGTCCTGGAGTCGGTACACTATCAGTGTTGACGACTTCTTTTCCAACTGCCTTGACTTGGTAGGTCGACGTGAAGTCGAAGGGGCCTTTATTCTTGTGGTGACCGTTATTATTAAAGAGATTATCCCAGTTGAGCCAGTCGAGATTCAAGTGCTCGGTGAGTTTAGGGAGTGTTGGTGCTGCTGCTGCTTGAGAGACAACAGCAAGAATGCTGAAAATGGTAGTGGTCTTCATGTTGATTTAATGTACAGGTGATGAAGTGTGTTGAGAATATTATTTTATAGGAAAAATTGTGGTCGAGTTTGTAAGAGGGGTGTTTTGGGATGTTCTGATAACCAGTTGGAAGGTAGGTTGATGTATTTATATGTACGAAATCCTGTCTCCATTGTATGTCCTTCTCAGCGTCATACTCACAACTCCCTAAAGGATGATCAAGTCGGATTATCAATATGAGGAGCTAACTGTACTACCATTACCTCAAGGTACGGATCTAGAGAGTCGCCAATGTGCTTGGGATACAGTTGCGAGTACCGTGTCAGACGTTTGTATACACAGGCCAAGCAGGAGAGGTCAACCTCCGAAGACGAAAAGCTCTTGTTGTGTTGTACGACATAGTGATATTCAAGGCCATCCAAGACATGCTTAGGAAGGATCGCCGAGAGATGCAAGAGTATACAAGAGATGGCAGTGAGGCAGTGTTATGGCTACATAAGTGTATGCACGCAACTGTCATCCCGGCTTGGAGATTTCAAACACATT
>Ga0247809_1001268_pt1 | contig 11364 bp, 10 predicted proteins | sample UWRJL104311B1_FD_180951 | JGI IMG/M metagenome (GOLD analysis project Ga0247809, IMG submission 180951) | Plant litter microbial communities from Arlington Agricultural Research Station in Wisconsin, United States - UWRJ-L104-311B-1 | ecosystem: Environmental > Terrestrial > Plant litter >...
AAGTTGGGAGAAGAGGTCCGCTGCTTGTTTCCCATTTCGTCTGTGCCGTTACAGTTGTCTGTGTGTTTCATCCCAAGAGAAGCAGGAAACCGTTCATCACCACAAGCTACAGTAGTAGTATACGTATTCACCCACGCCATGTCCCACGACAACTTGTATGCACGAAGCTATTCACCTTATCATATATAGAAACTTCTCCACCATAGACCTTGTCTCCAACACGGCGCAATCCTGATTTCATGGCTCGGATCGAATCCAAGACATCCCATTTCACGCTCACATAACAGCAGGATCATCCTTGATAACTGTCGCAGAATCGAGCCAACCGTGACGAACCCATTCTCTATTCAGGAGGAACATGTCTTTTAAGCATTGAAGCTAATATCTAGCATGATGCAACCTACACTTTCATCATGCTACCATGTCCTTCTACGAGAAGGAATATCATGAGGACTCCTCCATGCCTGTCAGAGTGTCAAGTCAAGTATTATCGTTAGAATACGCACATTCCGTCCTGTCCTGTAATCGACGTTGCTTCCTGATAGGCATAGAGTCCAGCGATGGAGGTTGCACGACGGCTCCCACTAGTAGATACAATCTTGCCACAAGGCCACGATGGCGCATATTGGAAATGGAGACAGACCTCGTGAGTGCCGTGCATTTGTGGAGAACAAGGGTCCTTCGAGAGGATGATCTGATGTAGCGTCACTGTAACACTGTAACACTATGATGCTATGTGCACCAGGTAGTCTACTGTCCGATACGAAGGGGATTGTAAAGAATCCCTCGGATGGATTCGAGGAAATTTTCAGCCCGAGATGATGCAAGAAGTCAACGAATCAAGAGCGACGTGTTGACTTCTGCCAGTATATATATAAACTTTTGGGCGGGACCCGTAATAGTACATTCTTGGACAAGAACTACACTGCACTCCCAAGATCAACACTCCCATGATCTTGAGCATGCAAACACCAAGACAGCACCATTCTCGCTACATTTTCTCATATTTTAGATCACATATTGTTACATGCACCGATATAGGATTCAAGTATACCCTCCTACACCAGTCCTTGCAAGTACGATGGTCTCGACTCGACCAGCGATTACAATACCATTCCTCTAAACGACACGAAAAGCACAACATACGAGATACGAAGTGTAACACGAAATTGAGTAGAGGATAATCGCTATGCAAGAGGCTGGAAAGTTGTCCCGCGCCCGAATTGTACGAGTATCGACACAATTGACGATATCGACTGCACACGATCGATTGGTGTCGCTGAGTAGCAGGTAGACACTTTGTGCCGAAGCATAATACTAAGCCCTGCACCGGAATGACGTTAGCTCGACAGATGGGTCACACTTCGTTGCTAGTGATAGTGCACTGCTGTCCTTACGCAACTGCGATATCATCAAGCATGCATAACACCCCGCAACATGTGGACTTTACTCGCGCTTGCTTTTGACGAAGCAGCTGTTTTGGAGCTCGAGTCCATTAGATAGCCAGTATTACCCAGTGGCATCCGCAAAACATGCCTTCTCGATGCCAATGGACCGCTGTCTATGCCCAGGATGGCATCTTCACGGGACGGACGAGTTGTAGCACTTCTTGTGAATAGAAGCCTCAACACCTTGTGGCTTTATTGCCTTCTCCACGAGTCAATCGACACAGTGGCATTTGCCCCAACTTGCATTTGCCAAAAGACAGTCATCAGGTGCGCAAATAACAAGTTTGTTGTAACGTGATCTCATGAGCAAAAGATATCTAGTATTTTCGCATGAAACGTACCTTATTGGAAGATTCGAAATGCTCCGAATCCGTCTCTCCGGATCTTTAAGCTAGTTGCGACCAGAGATAAACTGTACGACAACATATGAGTACACGCACCCAAATATGCCTGCATCTTGCCGAAAATGTTTAGACAGAAGCAGGCATATGAAACGAAGATGAGGATGGTCTCTAGGAAGTCCTTGAATGATGAACCGTTCACACATTGAGTATGGTGGCTATGCTACCAATACGACTGCCTCTGTTGTACGTACCACAGTCTCACTTGAGATACAAGAGCTTCAGGAATCTTGTGGTGCATCAGATCAGTTTGTTTGGACGCATATGGAGCCGAGTGCTTCAACGTTTGAAGGAGGGCGTGCTCCAGAGTGGTGCGATCACGCTTATAGGCGTAAATTACATGCAACCCATCGGCTCGGCTTCGAGCCACTCATTCCCGAACTTGTTACCTTGGGCATGTCGGGATTGATTCTTTTGACCAGCTCATTATGGGTGATCGGGAAGGGCTCAGAGGCGATGCAGCAAGTGCTGTGGTCTCACACTTGCAATGATACAGGCTTGTAAAGGGAACAAGTACTGCCTGCGTTGAGGAAGCCATTTCCTTGGATCTTCCCGATGAACGTTCAAAAGACAAAAGTGGCCGCCGGAATAGTTCATATCTGTTCTCGCTCATGATATGGTAGTTCATGGCAACCAGAATGTATAATTTTGACCTAGCCTCGGATGCTATTGCATCTGATCGATTCCGAATTGGAAGCTCGTTTGTTCATCCATCAGTATCTTCGTGTGTGACTCAGAGTGACCACAACGCACTGTAGGACGATAGCATATGTGAACTTGCTTAGCGAAGCATGGTGCTTCAGTTCTGCAGGCATGATCTTGCTGAGTGTCAACCATGCTGTTGCAGAGACGATTGGGTCCCATGACGAGTGTTTTGGGGAAGCTGTCGTACAGGTTAGCCCAAGAGCTGCAGGCAGCCACAACAAAGAACCCTGAGTTTTGCTAAAAGGTTATGCATGTGCAAGAAAGACCGTGTTGACCCATGCAAAAGTCAATCTTGCTATCGAATTTGTACTACATGGTGTTATGAGAACAATTGTTTCTCATCCAGAATGTTGTGGTTGCTATTCCATGGTATAAACGACGATAGCGATGTCCATTGTATGCGTGCCTTTTCTCAAGTCAGTATAATGTGCTCAAGCAATTTGCTTCGAGTGTCATGTTTTGTGATAGTCCCTCTACCTTTTCCCTTGGCGACTACATATGCGCTGTATGCTTGTGCTCTCCCAATTGCAGCGCCGCAGCTCTAGAACAGTAGGTATGAGCTTTGCTTTTCCAAGCCCCTGCTCCGTAGAGATATTTCGAGTAGGAGCCAATGACATAACGTGACTCTATGGATATTAGTGCCTTGCTTTGCTGGTATGCTTGTGCTCCATATGCATTCCTCTTGTGTCTGATGGTCGATATGTGGTAGTGTGCAGGGGGCGGGAAGTCGACCGATCTTCCTGTGACTTGTGAAGAGCTTCTGATATCAACAGCTTCATGATCCATTGTGGCTGCCTGCGAGATGACTCTTCCTCTCCTTATGGTGGTCAGAACATGATTTTTCGGTCACTATCTGGTATCAGTCGGAAGTTCTGTTCTTCATAGCTATGGTGTTTGAAAGATCGGCGAGGTACCAAGATTGTTGTCGTCGTCGCTCTCCATTGCCAGTCTCATACCTATCATACCCTCCTCATAAATTTCGAAAATTAATGTCGTCTTCTACTGCGGATATGATTATTTCTGCGATGATTGAAGGCCGTCGTTCTGGTAGAGACATGCTCAAAGAGCTAATCAATCAAACGTTGACCCTCTTCGAATCGTTTCAGTGAGTTGCCTGACATTCAGCACTTCATTTGAGAGTGTACTTAAACGATCACTATGCTTCATACATGCCTCAGTGTTCACTTATGACATACTCTCCTCATCTCATATAACTCTCACCGCCCCAGTATATCTCTAGCATCACCTCAAAAAGCCTAGTACTGCTGACAGAAAGAGGTTGGGAACGCGCCATTGGTCGAAGGGCAAGCTTTTCTTGGCTTATTCTTCGAATCTCTATGAGGAGCTTCCTGGTCGACCTCTAACGACTTTTCTACTTTTTCGACAACTTCGTTTCGTACGCGTTCGTTTCTCAATCTCTTGATCTTAACATCGTTTACAGGCAGTTCAAAGTGCCTTGGGACTGCGAATTGGGGTAAGTTCTTCTTCTCTACGAGCTTTTCGAGGCTTTGTTTACGTCTTCTGCTTGTTTTTGGCAAGAACGAACGATACTTGCACCTCCTGCAACAACAAATACAACAACGCAGCCTTGTCTGCAACACGCTCATCTTCGGTCATTGCTAACTCACTTCTCTGCGACAGTCACCTTTGCGATACAATTGCTTCTGATCACTTTCGATCAGTCGTACTTGGCATCCTTTTTCGTGAGTCTCTTTCGCCATTTATACCTCCTCTTCCGCCCATCAACTCCCCTCTACCTTTCCTTCATACCTCATACTCAGTTTCTCCACCCATCACGACTTTGCTGACCATCTTGTGTCTTTCGACAGCATCGATTGGCCTTTAGCATTTTACGTTTGCGGCTTCTTGGCTCCGCGCCGAAGAGTCTGACAGCAAGAACATCTTTGGTGAGTTCAAACTTGTCTTGGGCCTGTTTACTTCGTTACAATGTCATTTGTTTTTCCTTATTTTTATATCCTTGAGGCAACTTTGGCTTCAGCTGTCGCGTACGGAGGACTTCTTGTGCTTATGGTTTGGTTGTCGCATTACACTGCATCCACAACTACCTACTTTCTGCACCACTGATATTACTTCCTATGGATCTTGTGGACCATATAGCTTGCAAACCTTGGAGAGCTATCTGATCTCATGTTACGTCATGGAGACTTTGGAAATTCAATTTGCCCATGTGAGGATGCCTCCTGCTTGACCATGTGCTTATCCTCTTGTCGAAGAGTACTCTTCCTTGCTTATTCACTTGCACTCTACCCAAGTTCGCACGATCATCTTCTACCTTACCTATCTCGTCTTGTTCTTCGAGATCTTTATTTAATTTTTATTGTTCTTTTAACCCGCTCCTCCTCCAAAGCATACTAACTACTTCTATAGATCTTCAGCATCACCAGAACATTCCTCAAAATGTCTGCTTGGGTAACCACCGATATGGCTGCAGCCCTTCCAGACGATGGTGGTGCAGCTGATAGCAACACCGAACAACCAGCACCAACTATTAATCCTCAAGCTCATGGCTGGACCAAACCAGTCGCTTATAACTACATTACCTACAATGGCGACGGTGGCGGTGGTTTTGCTGCCGATTCTGGCGAAGATGCAGCTTTTGACAAGGCTGCTCAGCGCAATTGTGGCGGAGATTATAATTGGGCTGGCAATGCTGCAGTCTACGAATTCAAGGATGAATATGGTGATGTTCCTCCAAGAATTCCAGAGCTCGAGGATATGCTCTTCGGCAAGACCGCAAATCACAGTAGTCATACTGGCTCTCTCAACTGGGAGGGGTATGTCCTGCTCTGTTGTTCCAATTCGTGACTCTCCTACTAACAGATTTCAGTATCACCAACATCCCAGTCACTCAAGAAGGTCAGACTCAGATTCGACCAGTCCGGACATTCGAGGACGCTGGCTTACACCCAGTCATCCTCGAGAACATCAAGCTTTGTGGCTATAACCACCCAACTCCGGTCCAATCATACACACTTCCAGCTATTAAGCTTGGTCACGATATCATCGCTTGTGCTCAGACTGGTAAGTCCTCTTGTCACAGTCTTGGGCCATTTCCTAACTTTCGCAAAGGTTCTGGAAAGACTGCTGCCTTCTTGATTCCGATCTTGTCCAGACTCATGGGCAAGGCCAAGAAGATCTGTGCTCCTCGTCCAAATCCTGCCGAGTACGATCCTGTCATTCATGGTCAAGTCCGTGCCGAACCATTGGTGTTGATTGTCGTCCCAACTCGTGAGTTGGCAGTCCAGATATTCAACGAGGCTCGCAAGCTCTGCTATCGCTCTATGCTTCGTCCTGTCGTCATCTATGGTGGAACTCCACTCAAGGATCAGATTGCGCAACTGGCCAAGGGTGCTGACATCTTGATTGCAACCACTGGTCGTCTTGTTGATTTCATTAATCGTCCTCATATTCTCAGCCTTCGTCGTCTTCGATTTAAGGTCATTGACGAGGCTGATGAGCTTCTTCAAAATGACTGGGAGTCAGACATGAAGGTCATCATGACGGGAGGTGATCAGGAGCCAGGTAACATTACCTATCTCATGTTCTCTGCCACTTTCGAGAAGGGTGTTCGTGAGCTTGCTAAGAATCATCTCAAGGAGGATCACGTTCGCATTCGAGTTGGTCGTATTGGATCCTCCCATACAAACATCAAGCAGGATGTCGTCTTTGTCGAGCCGCGCTTGAAGAAGGAAGCTCTTCTTGATCTGTTGATGAGCAAGCCTCCAGCTCGCACTATCGTCTTCGTCAACTCAAAGCGTGGAGCTGATGAGCTCGACGACTTTCTCTTCAACAACCAAATTCCTTGTACTTCGATTCACGGCGACCGCACTCAGCGTGAGCGTGAAGACTCTATTCGCGCCTTTACTGCTGGTACTTGTCCAGTCTTGATTGCTTCTGGTGTCACTGCTCGCGGCATTGACGTCGATCTTGTTATGCATGTCATCAACTACGACCTTCCTTCTCACCAACATGGTGGTATTAACGAGTACATTCACCGCATTGGTCGTACTGGTCGTTCTGGTCGTGTCGGTTGGGCAACTGCTTTCTACACTGACCGCGATGAGGACATCGCTCCAGCATTGGTCAAGGCAATGCTTGAAACTCGTCAAACTATTCCTGATTTCCTAGAGTGTCATATCCCGGAAGGCTTTACTGCCGATGGCCATGGCGATATTGCTAAATTGCAATTCGATGATGACTCCGACAATGGTGAGGATGAGGCAGCTGGATTTGGTGGTTCTGTTGTTGAAGTTGCTGCCACACCATCTGGAGCTTGGGTAAGATTACAGTCTATCATTCAACTTGACTTACTGGCGCTAACAGTCTAACAGGGTACCACCGACTCTGCTCCTGCTGTTCAGGCTGCTGCTCTAATGGTTCCTATCGTCACCCACGCTGACTTATTTGCCACCGTTGCCCCAGCTGCTGGTGGTTGGGGGGGCTCTGCAACTGCGAGCAACTCATGGGGTACTGGCGCTGCTACTTCTTCGGCTTGGTAATTCACTTGCGTCGTTCCTCTCCCTGCTTATAGTACTGTGCGGTCGTTCGCTGGTCTGCGTTTAATGAGACCTTTGGATGAAGCACCTACATGGTGGGAGATTTTCTAGGTGATTTTAGGGCGATGTCGGATTTGTTTCAAAACAGTCTTGCTATTTACTTTCACAATTATACGATATGGTGATACTATGATGATGACGGTGATGATGATAACTAGAATGCGGATATCCTGTTGTATCTTGGAGTTTAGGACTATTTCTCTCGGATCTTGTTTCTCATTAGCAGAGGAGTCTGTGGTTGTTCGACGGGAAGTTGAGGCTTAGACTTTGAGATGGCTTGAGAAGTTGAGTTCAAGTGTGGATAGAAATGCCTCTAATATCTCATCAAGATATCTCTTCCACTTCTTCCGCAACTCGGCATGACTTCTTGATGACACTGTTGCTACCGATGCAAAGATCATTCCTATGGCAATCCCTAAATTCACAGAAACAGTAATTTTGAATGCAGCGAACACCTGGATCTGCCCAGAAGAGCTGAAAAGCAAGGCGGTGGATTGACATATGCAACAAACAGAATGCACGATTGTGTGCGACTGTATGAAAGCAATCTGATGTCGTAGAATAGAATGGGCTGGCATGTCGTGGCCCACTGCTGATAATAGCACATCACCGAAAAGGAAGAGGTTCAAGACTGTAGCTGACCATTTCAAACAAAATCGACATACTTAATTCATGCGCTTTGAAAGACCAGATCAGTCAAACAAGGTGACTTTCGACCGCCCAATTTTTTTTACTTATGACGTCTTCACTCCCTTGAACATATCTCAACTCTGCACATCCCTCAGTAATAGTCATTTTGCTGAACACATTAAGCTTCTGTGGTCAGCGTATCGGAGTCGCTGGCAAGGTTCCTCAAGCTCGGATAGTATTCCTCCTAAGATTTCTTCCATTTTGCTCAGATGTTCAACAACTTACCTAGTTACATGTCAAGTTTAGCACAGATTGGTGTACACGTTCATTTTCACATACATGATTTCTTTCGTAAGGTTCACACTTTACCAAGCAGTAATATCTTCCACCTCTGCCTCCCCAAAAGTACTATTCTTGGTGACAGCTCCCACGCCCTCTTCCGCCACACTTTCAATTCCTGGCACAGACATGATATCTGGTAAGACCTCATTCAAGAATTCCAAGATGTGATTATTCACTTGCTCGAATTGAAGCAAGAACGCATCGTGACCTTCGGGTGAGTCGATCTTGCGTAGCCTGGCATTTGGGATGCCAGCTGCGATCTCTTCTTGTTCGCCAAAGGTGAATAATCCATCGCTTTCGATACCGAGAACTAGCGTTGGCTGCGTGATCTGCCCCAGCGCTTCTGCAATTGGATCTTGCGAGTCAGATGCTACTCTGTATCGTGATACGTCGTGGGTATCTAGCTTTCGAGTGATTGCAATGTAGCAATTCCCGTCGAAACGCTTGACGAACTTCTCGCCTTGATATCGTAGATAAGATTGTGCTGAGAAGTAGGTCGATGTGGATTTCTTGCGCTCTGGTATAGTGCTTCTCTCAGGTGGCGAGGCGGGAGTTGCGGGGCCATGAAACTGTGGATCTGCAGCATCTATAGCCTCCGGTGCACTCTTTTGTAGTGATCGAGAGCTACCACTTCTCGACAGAGGTGATCGAGTAGGTCTGTGACCATCATTGTGAATCGCAAGATGGACATCAGAAGGATTTCGATTCTCGCTAATTGTCTGTCTTTTTGATGCATCTGGTGTGTTTCTGCCGAATCGAGCTTCGAAAGAGTTTCGACTACGATATGTGAGGAGTGCAGACATCCGAGCGGCTCCAAGACCTGTTGAAGGGGGATCTGAGAAGGAATAGTATCCATCGTCGTACTTTGGGTCCGCATATATGCTTTGCCGTTGAGCTTCGCCCCAGCTAATTCCCCATGCACTGTGTCTACTTGATGTAGCAATCGGAACGATACATCGTACGTAGTCTTTGCCGAAATATGCCCATTCCAATACTAGCATTCCCCCCATAGATCCACCAATGACTGCTGCAATCTGTTGAACTCCTAGCTCATCAAGTAGGAGTTTGTGGAGACTGTGAATCAGCACCATGTATGCATACCTTCCCCGGTAAACTCACTTTACATCATCCCTGACCGTTGTCAGAGGAAACTCTGGCCCGTATCTGTCCTTCGCAGGATCTCCATCTCGAGCAGTGACTGGACTTGCACTTCCATATGGACTTCCTAAGCTATTCATGCAAATAACAAAGAATCTCGATATATCAAAAGCTCTTCCAGGTCCTCCTAGCAATGGTCCCCACCAATCACTAACATCTGCACTCCCTGTGAGAGCATGACATATGACCATAACATTATCCTTGTTCTGTGACAGTTTGCCTCTCGTGCTGTATGCTAGTGGCGCGTTGATGAGTGTTTCGCCCGACTCGAGCGTGAAGGAAGGGATGATGGCGATCTGCTGGTCTGGAATCAAGGCAGCGAAGGGGTTCTCGGGCTGTTGTTGCGTTCTTGCTTGGACGTATTCAGTCACTGTCCTTCTAATGTGGAGGGGTATTTGAATGTTGACTTGGGGGAACTGACCGAAGGCTTTTGACCCTGTGCCCACCGAGTTTAAGCCATTGACTTCTGTAGAGGCGGCCATGATTCAGCGTCAAGAATGTCAAGAATTCAACTTTTGGAAGAGCAAGATTAGAATAATACAGGCAAAGAAAGTATGTACATGAAGATAGGTAAATTCTACAAAGTCATGGCGCTATAAGTTCGATGTTCCCCCACTACTTTGAAGAAGCACGAAATTCGTCATTTCACATGAATGCTTGGCTCCTGCAAAATTGTGCTAAACCCTTAAAGGTAATAACTTTGATTCTGAGGAATATCTTGGCATCATACAGAGCTTCGCGTGTAAAGATCGCGAAGGAATGTGATCAGCTATCAAAGCTACAAGCTTGAGGGATAACGACGACACTCATTTCACTGTTTACCTGTACTCATCCTATATTTTCTCTTTTGATGACAGCGATTTCCTTTCATTATCGACACCACATCAGAGTACACTCAAGTCAAGCAACTCCTGCATCTTTTCTTCCATCATCTTTTCATTGTACAAGGTATACAAGACTGCTTCCCCTCGAGAACCGAACCAGATCTTCGATGCGCATAAATCAAAACCTACAATAGACCTGCGAGGTCGACATGGCACCGCCGAAGAGGAAGAGGGATAGAAATTCAGTAGATGCAGGAGACAGTAGACCTTCCCCTCATCGGCCAGCCAACATGAATTTGGGACAACATGATATGCGCGACAACGGCAATAGGAGAAGTAGTCGTGGCGATCGAGGAGGGCTAAATGGACGGGGAGGTGGTAATGGAAGAGGCGGAAGAAATGAACGTAGCGATGCAAACAGAACACCAATTACTCCTCATACGCCCATAGCAGGCCACATGTCCCCCCCGATGCGACCTCCGAGTGCTGTACAAACACCAATCCAGCCTTCGACTCCAGTAGCAGAGGTTACGCCACATCTGCAGAAGGCAGATCCACTGCCGTATGACTACCTTTTTTTGACTGATGATCGGCTCAAATCATGGAGAGAAGTAGGCAGACAAGAAGTAATTGCCTCAGGTGTACAAGCTCGACAAGACGAAGATACTGCGGACCTGGCTTCAATATTCCAGGAGCTGATACGTGCGACGCTCGACGGAAAGCTAGGTGCTGTTGATGCAGGATCTTGTGTGGAAAGCATACTTGGTTTACAACAACATGTTGAGTTGGGAAGCTTCGACGCCTCCACTTTACTAGTAGACGTTCTAGCACTTGTCTGCGAGACTGAACCGCCGCCGGTTAACCCTGTCTTGCAACAGTTTGCTGCGTCCACAGGTGTACCACCCATACTGATGAGGCAGAGTCTGGATACACAAGTTCTAAATGCGCTTGGCTTGACGAGAGACACTTTCACCCGAATGGGAATTAGATACGCAACACAACAACTGTACAAACAGGCTAACTTCAATCTACTTCGGGAAGAGAGCGAAGGATACGCGAAACTTGCAACAGAACTATACATGTTTTCTTCTGAGACAGGAGACAAGATTGAGGTCGTGAATGGTGCATTTGAAAGGGTGAAAGGATTGATAGGAACTTTCGATTTGGATGTGGGTAGAGTCTTGGATATTGCCCTGGATGTTCTAGCGGGAACGCTGATTACTCGTTTCAAATTCTTCATTTGTTTTCTGCGGCAGAGTTCTTGGTGGCCTCGTACCGA
>Ga0247809_1001270_pt1 | contig 11359 bp, 10 predicted proteins | sample UWRJL104311B1_FD_180951 | JGI IMG/M metagenome (GOLD analysis project Ga0247809, IMG submission 180951) | Plant litter microbial communities from Arlington Agricultural Research Station in Wisconsin, United States - UWRJ-L104-311B-1 | ecosystem: Environmental > Terrestrial > Plant litter >...
AAGCAGAGCCAAAACCCACAGATTCAAGAGAATCTCCATTTCTGCGCCTAATGCCCTTTCCGCCCAAACACAACACAAAATTGAAGACCTTAAAACTCACCCAGCTAAGGCATCTAACCCATGGAAGCAACTCAACCTCCCAAGACTTCCATTGTCATTCGTTGACGACATCAGAATCCCCCCTCTTAAAGGCATAAAACTTTCACATTTTCCAAACGAATTAAGGATCGCCATTCTTGAAAATCTCATGCCTTCCGATGTAGCTAATCTTCGACTTACTGCAAAGGAATGGGCTAGTATTGGAGCTGAATATATTTTCAACGAGGGCAAGTTTTTTCTACATCCCCACCCGGACAGCATGAGCACCCTTCTCAACGTATGTGCAAACCCAACAATGAAGAGAGGAGTTAAGATAATGGTCGTTTTGCTTAGTGACATGCGCTACGAGCTCTTACAGACAACAATTGCCAAATTCACTAGTGCCCCCGCGCCTTTTGAGCTTCTACGCCTTATGGGGAAGGATGGGGACCTAGAAGGCATGCATTGTATTAAGGCCACTCTGGAATACGCGATAGCATCCCTCACAAATCTTAAATCAATTTGTGTCTCATCGGATCAATATCCATTTAGAAAATCTGAAGGCCGAAGATTTGAAAGTCTACTTGCTCTTTGTGACTTAGTCACGAGAAGAAGCGTTCGGGCTCCGGAATTGGTTTCGCAACAATACATGAATGTTATCACGATTTTGGAAACTTCCCCTAGGATCCGAGGTCTTACCCTGGACGTCTTTCCGACTAATTCTTTTACAAAAGTCCAACATACGCGAGCTGTAATAGATCGAGAGAAAGTGCGTAAGCTTAAGCATAGTCTTTCCGCATTATCATCCTTAGAAATAGGTGATGTCGGATTAACATTTCTCGATAACAGCGCCATTCCGAGTTACGACTCACATACTCTTGAAATGGTTCGGGTCTTTCACGAGGTTATTGGATCAATCAGTAGTCTTACCCGTCTATCCCTGGATTTGCGGAAGTTTAGAAACTGGGATAGCATGAGATTGGGAACTGAATTTGGAGAAAGTTTCAGTAACATCTTTTGGCCTTGTTTGGAACATCTGGCCATCTACATTGAAGTTCCTGCTACAACATTTATGGGTTTTCTGACACGGCATAATTCAACTCTAAGATCACTAAGTTTCTCAACTCACGCCATGAGTTACGAAACTGCGGTTCTAGGCCAGCCAGCAAACATGTTCTACTCAGCCAAGCAACTACTTACAACAATACGGGATACCATGAATATCAAATCAATAAGCCTATGTAGCGGGTTCCAAGAGGTGCCTATTCCACCTGGTTATATATCAGCCCACATGTTTCTTGAGTTCTATGTACTTGGTCAGTGCAATTGGCCAATGATTAGCGAAAGTCCTATTCGGAGATGGCGCGGGAATCACAGAGAATCCTTCTGGTCGCTTTTACAAGGAGATGAAATTTGGAGAGGGCATAGGCCTGGTTATGGCAACTGAAGGTCGCGCTAGTGTTTAGAGTTCATCAGAACTGGGGAAATTGATCAAGAATTCAGAACTTTGGAGATTTCACTCAAGAGGGTTGAAAGTTTCAGATCAATAGGTCATGTTCGCTGAAAAAGTGTAATATGTTCTCTCAAATAACCAAAAACAAAAAGAAACTGAAAATGATACCCTAATGCCTCTTCCCCGAACAACTTGTAAGTTAAGCTGTGGTTAGGGAGCTTTACACCGTGACACACTTCGTCATGGATATGTAGGGAATTCTTATGCCACATGAAATAGATAGTTTAGAGATCAGATTCTTCGGTTTCTTAAAGGCAAAATTGTTCGGGAACCGTAGCCTGTAAAGTTTTAAATCTCCTGTGAATGAAACTTTAGCCCCTTCCTAGCACCCCTTCCTAGCACAAAGATTCTTGTGAAGCCAAAATATTTCACGTGATGTAAGTCTAACTGTTTGATGAGCATGATAAGTATAATCAAACAGCAAAGTGAACTAGAAGTCACTAGACTTGGCGTATATAATTTCCTTATACCGATGGTAATAAAGCATAATCTATGTTGCGGAACTATAGTCACAACTAAATGGAAGGCTACTCAATTATTACTAAGGTTCCAGTTTATCCTAGAAGAATCATTTCATAAAAGAAAGGAAGCTATATATATTGTCCGGACCGTTGTCGCATATGTTGCCACGTGGCGCAACACTCTTGTAAGTTACTCAATAATAATCTGCTGAAACTCCGGAGAACCATGTTTAAGTATCTCACCATGCATATGCCCATGGATGTATGTTTCGCCGATCAAAGTGTAGTTGCCCGATGTTGCTTTACGGACAATCATGGGAATCCGACAGTTGCGGATAAATGCAACAACATCTCCTGGTTGTGAAGATGCTAGGCAAAGCCCCAGATGCCCAGAGGTGGTGATATACAGTCTTCGGTGTTCGAAAACGTCCAATATATGGAGAAGCCTATAAGGTAGTGGGAGAAGTTGTGCGGGTACAAATTCTGAACTATCTGTTGCCTGCTCATCCGCCATTTGAGCGATCCTCTCACGGTCAAACACTTCTTTGTTTTTGGCTAATGATTCGTATGCTGCGTTCTTTTGCCAAAATGTAGTGTCTTCTATTCCTTCTCGACGTGCAGATACTAGAGATGCAGCAATCTTCTGATATAAGTACGTGATGAAGCATGTTCCTAGTTCTTTAGAGGCCGGAGTTGTGTAGTAATAGGCGCCACCTCCTTCCCTCTCCGTAACTGTAGTCAATTTCCTTTCCGAATCTGCAACCAATGTTTGCCATAGTCTATCGATTTTGGACGTCGACGAAACAGGGAGCCTTGAAGCAAACTCTAGAATATAATCTAATTCAGGCGAGTTGACTAACATATCATCTATGCTAGAAGCAGCAATACAATGAATTGTACTGTTTAACAAAGCAAAAACCCGGAGATGGGTTGGGGCAGCGCAAGAATCCAGCCTTTGAACTATGTAAACTTAGTGATATCATTCTCTGTGGGGAATGGGACTTACTCACGTCGATCATCTATGAAATTCATGCCTTTGAAGACATCATAATCTGTCCAACCCATTAATGAACTCCCAGACAATCTATAGGAGAAGTTAGGAACCCAAGAGGGTATGCCTGGCATGTCGTTCTTTATCCCGTTTTTGACTTCTGAAATCAGGGACAGTAGAGGCGTCTGTCTTAGAAAACGGGAAGAAATAGTGGTATATATTGTGACCGCATCCTGAGAGTAATCGGTGGTAATAGTCTCGCCAACTAAAGATTCGGAGATAAAATACCTGCCCACAATTGCCAAAGGTGCGAATATGTAATCTCTAGGGTCTTCTGCTAATAAATAGGAAGTCGCCGCTAGTAGATCTTGCAAAAATGCATAAAACCTCTCTTCGGATGTACTAGATTTATATATTCGCTGCAAGTAATTCTTTAGATGTGGAACATTGACTACGCCATTTTCTCTAAATTCACTATACCAGACAGCATTGCTTAGAATGACTGCTCCAGAGCCAGGGTCAATTATCTCGCCATTTAAAACGGGAATAAAGATATTGTATTTGTTAGTAAGATGATCTGTCCAGTTGTTCTCGGTCAAAAACACCCCAACGGCCTGAAGTCTTTTAAAGTCAAGAACGTATGGACCAATCATTACAGCGACTGGGTTTCCTAGTGTGATCTCTTGAAGTACCCACTGACGGCAAAACCATCTTCTTGAAAACAGTTTAGCGATCATTTTCCAGTGTAAATCATCGAGAGGGCGGAGCCCAGTGATCTGATAGAAACTTGGACTGTTGAATTCAAAATATCCTTCACGGAGGGTTACGAAATGGTCGTCGATCGCTTTTCCAACCATGCTGATGAGATCCACAACCGACTCGGTATCCGAATCCGCAATTCCTAGCCATGTGATCACGGCATTTGACGTGGCATAAATATCCCCCATCATTTGGACTTGTGAGGTACGCTCTTCGGCGCTCTTCTGATTTATGCAAATTGCGTCGACCCAGAACGACTGAATATGACCTTCAAGGCGGAACTGTAAAAGAGCCTGATATAGATTCTCAGTTACTTCAAGCTTTTTTGAATTGCAATAGATAAATCGATGAGGGTTGCCTTTTAGGCGCGCTTTAATCTCTAAAAATGGATCGCTTCCCCCCCAGCCGCGTCCGGACTTTCTCCAGTCAACATTCTCATATATAGGGCTTCCCCATGTGTATGAGAATGCATCATATGACTCCAAATCCATAGTCGTCTCTCTTAAATGGACATGAATAGCGCCTTCGCCTCTCTGGATGCATAGGAGGCGTATATTTCGGGGGTCACTAAGGGGTTTGTATGAGTACCACTCATTGAGCTCTGTCTGATAGTACTTCCGTATCTGACCATTCTGAGGAGCTTTGGGATCGCTTGTGATGGTTTCTTCCTTCCGATTTTTCGGCTCTGTGACTTTTAGCTCGTTTGAAGAAGACATGGGAGGCCCGGACTGCTACTGGTGCCAGAGTCTTGTTCTCTGTGACTGGGTCGTGATTATTCTTAAGCTCTGCCATAGACTCCTCATGGATGCAGGGTATAAGAGATGGGATCCTCCTAAACAAGACTTGCACGAAGTGAGCAAAAAAGCCTCGGCGAGGGATAAGGCTGAGCAGTGGATTGATTAATGGGGGATGCCTGTCACGTGAAAACAAAGCCTACAGAATAGCCCCCAATACTCTCCAGCTAGTAGTACTGTGTAAATATCATTTCAACGCATTATCCGTCGACGCATATTTGCCTCAAGACATAGCAACGGAACTGGTGACTACTCGGAAATATAAACGTGCTTCGGTATAAAGTTTGAAAGAAGAGGTTTTTTGTTCTTTCTGACTACAATTGACATGGCGTGAGAAATCATGATGTTTTGAACGTATCTTGAGGAAAAAGGTTCTAGTACCGATACAAGAAAGAACTGGACTAAAATTCATTTTGAGAAAGATAAGATGCTCAAGGTAGATAGGACCTTTTGTAAACTAGTAAGCAATCCTAAGCCGGAGTGTCATACACCCATCTCTAGTCCGCTCTTCTTACATTTTGTGTCAATCATTATTTGAGAATTCAACGGCACTTACTACAGGTGCCATACTAAATGAAAGCCAAGGTCTGTTTGAGAGTCGGGAAGTGGAAGAATGCAGGTGATTCCTAAGGCATCGATTTCAAGCTGGAACTGTGAAAGAAGTTCAGCCCTGATAAAACGGGCAATCAAAAAGCTCCATTCTCACATCATCATCATCATCACAACTCTCCCCAAGCAGTCCAATTCGTATCGCCATCTGGTCTTCGGGAGTTATGAGCCATCTAACCGGTCTCCGAACATTCATCTCTTGAGAATTCTTATTTGTTCCCATTTTACCCATATTCCGCTGTCCACCCACAGCCAAAACTTTGATTTCGTCGACCTCCCAATTCACGTAGATTCTAGGCGGGCTCCAAATCACCCTCCTCCATCCTTTCCACTTGCTTATTGTACCGAACTCTAGTTTGTAGCCGTTTAAGCCCACGCTTCTTGCTTCGCTATTCACGGAGAGAATAGCTGGAGGGGGGAGGTTTGAGCGATAGCGGTAGTAAGCGTAACAGTCCTGGCAGACGACGCCGTGCGGACAAGGTTTTAGAGGTGTAGGATGGATATGGAGCGTTCGTGGGTATTGACAGACCAGTTCCCAGATCTGGAGGCGGATCTCTGGGGGGAGCGTTGGAAAGAGATGAAATATCGGAGTTGGAGTAGGATGGCGGCGGGTGAGGCGACGGAGGTGGTTCATGATGGTCTGAACTTTTTGATCTTAGGTGGCGCCATGTTCTATATAGATAGCTACTAATGGCCATTGGCAATGGATAAAGAGTCATCTGTGTAACGATTGGCAATATTGGTTCATGGCTATTGAGGTGGTTACTCCTCCTGTAAGACATATCACTAAGTGAGACGATACATGATAAGCTGAAGTAAAATCGGTCTAATTGGGCCAAGAAAGGCAACAATAATAATGGCTCTAAATTACTCTATGTGGCAAGTGGCTTGACCGAACCCCAACTCATTGGTTTAACCCAGATGATGCTATACTCTATTAGTAGGAGAAGCGCGCGGTGTGATTGGCTAGAGTATCTACATTCTCTTAAAAAAGAAGAGAAAAAAGGTACAGACATCATAACCTGATTCATAGCGTTAACGCAATTTGTGCAACAGGTGCAAGAACATTTGCTTGCGTAGACTGCGTACGAAAGCAACGGAAAGTTAATTTTGTTGCCTAACCCACATAATCGTACATGATGCACGTGACTTTTCTATGCCTTCGGTGGTTAGCCGGCGAACCACTTACGGTAATCGGTCAGGATGCTTCCAAGCCAAGCAATCAAACGACTTGGAGAGTCAAGTGTATGTGGCTGCCTTACTGTAGTTTTTTATCCCCCCTCCAATCGGCTCGAAGTGTGATAGCATGTTAGAGTAGTTCTTACTTTTTCCTTGCTTGCGATTCGGTGGATCAGAAGAGAGAAACAAGGGGCAAAACCGTTAAGATGTCTGCTAATGCGCGCTAGCCGCTAATTAAGACTGATCAGTCATAGTACAATTCTTGCCCAATCACAGTGGAGAGAGTGGTGAAGATTTTGGATAACAAGATGATGTAGAGCATGTCGTAAAGGGATCTACCGAAATATGAAAAGCAGCAGGACTTTGTATCTCAAGAAAGAACTTGTAAGCCGCAGTAAGCATCCAGGACTATACATGAATGCAGAAGAAGGGGAGCAGGGTAAAGATATGATTGAAAGATTCTTGTATGCTCAAGTTTACTTAACTCACATATAATTTAGACGCAATGGTCAAGGACATTACTTGCACGTTGTTTGAGATCTATTAGAGGCTCAGTAATATGGCCTTTTAGGCTCCAACTTAGAGAGCGTTTACAGAAGAGCAAGGGATGTAAAATGAATGATAATCTTAGACAGTACTCATATTCTTCAAAAATAGGGGTCCGTAAGTGATTTAGGCACCAATTCAGGTTACCAGAAGAGTCTACTGAATTGTTACATCACCAATATGCCTTCAAAATTGGACAATTCTTCTCAACTAGGATCATAATACTAGAACTATGGCTAGAATGAAGACCAATAAAAGGCCGCATGAAATACATACACCTGCAGTGATCGACTTGTTCTACTCTCAAATTGCTCGACAATACTGAGTGAGACATTAGCATATTCTGGTAAGTATTGTGGAGAAAACCTACTCATTTAACACAAAAAGTAAGCCAAAATTCCCAAAGTCATGTGGATTCCAAGGCTCCAGGTCCGAGCAATTGCTTACGGAATCCCTCTCTTTGCACTTTTCACCTTGATATCTCGATCTCAGAAAGCCTCCCGGCACCAAAACATATGCCAGTAGATTCGTATAGGTCGTCGGTGGATTTACCTCTGTCAATTATCTCCCTGTCGAGTATTGGTTGAGAAGGTAGAAAAGTCCATGATCCCACCAAAATGGAATAATATGAGTCTAATACTGTTATAGGACGTTCACGTACGAGACTAGGGGTCACGTGCCAAGGTTGATATATAGGCTCTATCCATGTACGAAGAGCTTTCTTCTTCCTTAAACTACACCGTATACAAGAATCCTTCTTTACTCTTTGAGGAACCTCCCCTCTCCTTGTGATCTAGGGTCCTTGACAAATACGTTTCACTTCTCGGCACAAATGTACCCTGTTGGACATGTGTCATTCAGCAGTACATATTGTGAACGGGGAGAATACCGCACAGATCTTCCAAAGGCGGTGCGGTTTAACATACAATGTAATTCTAGCTTCCTTGAATCAGACAGCAAGGCAAAAAATAGTAGATCGGGCAGTTAGCCTTTCTACTTATCGTTATGAACGGTTTATCTATGATTGAAATACATGGCGCTTGAATTCATAGAATCTTAATGGTCTTAACTTGAGTCCTGGCAAAGAATTGAGTTTCTCGTTCTATTGTTCGTTTTTTACCTAATCCAATTCTTCAAAATTTCAGAAGAGTTGAATGTTCTTCTGGACTGGGAACAAGCAAAGACTTTCTAACCTCATGTTTTTGTATATATATCACGTGTATTCCCTTCAATAGAAATAGAGCAACCTAACCAGTATTATTGCGTATACCTTATAACATCTTGTGCACAGCGCTACTCCCACATCGTACTTATATGGCCCCTAACTTTCCGCCTAACGAGCAGGAACAGTATTGACTAAGAAGCTGTGCTTAGGTCTACTGTAATATTTACTGGCCGGGAGGTCAAGCACCACTGATTCAACGTATGCGTAAGGCTTTGGTATCTTGTGGAATTTAATTTTGCCCTCAACCGCCGCACAAGAAAAACCCAGAGTGTGGTGAGTCTATGGCCTATGAAAGAGCTGGCTGGGTTAGATAAGTACATCATCCTCCACCCTCTTCTAGCCAGATTATAAATTGCTGTGTTCCTGGTACTGCCAGGCCTGATGTTCTTTCCTCGACTTTGTGTTATGAATCAACCGCGCCACCTGTATCGGAAGCTATTGTCTCTTTTCAATATCAGTTTCAGTATTCGGTACGTTTCCATAAGCCTCTACCACCGCATCGCCAAAACACCAATAGACAATAGCAAGGTCTTATCCAGTAGCGACGCATAATCGAGCTTTGAGATTGGGACGTTCTGTTGTCCGAACTCCATCTGGACTTTTTCAGTACCACATCGTCATCCTTAGCGAGAATACTTTCATGCTAGAACATCTTTCATAAGAAGATACATGGTTGAATATAAGGCGTATGCGCTGAATGGCAAACGATATTTCAAACAGCGAGAGTATGTATTTGTTTTGTGGCCTCATTACTTATGAGTCAATTCTCCTCTAGATCTGTGCCCTTCTTGAGATCACCTTCAATGACTTATCCTTTGCTCTCGAGTCCCACAACAGCCCCAACATAGCAGCGTATATCCTTACCAAATCCTCCACATGTCGCGCTGGTGTTTGTATATACCATCGTTCCTTCTCATCATCCGGAATATACTTGTTGTCTGGATGTATTCCACATAATAAAGCAAATTCGGACATATCCCTCTATTTATTAACCAAGTGTCAGTGAACAGCTCTATTTTACGCGAGTTAGATTTGATGCGTTTATACCAAATCTTTCAGCGTCATCACTATGCCATTCTGATGCAAACCCATGCAGAAACATATCACATAAACTTTGTACTAAGGCTTGTCCTTCTTTATCATCCAGTCTTTCCTTTCTGGATTGTTAGCGATCCCTTTGTCATATTGCAATAGCCGAGTTGATTCCTAGCTATTTTAGAATCTCTTCTTCTTTGTTGTTGATCTCCGGGAGCTTCATGCTCGAGTAGTAGATTACCTCATAATCTTCAAATTTTGTGTCGGATTTCATAGTAGGATGAAGCATCATTCCAGGTTCTAGATCAAGAATCTCTTGAAGCTCGGGCGTTATCTTAAAATCGAGCTTAGTTAAAGATATTGCGAAGATGTGTGGAAATATGAGTTGTGGCTGTGAGTTTGAGAATATGTGCGAGATGTGGATTGTGGATTTATATCTCTTTGTTCCATAGAAGTGGGAAGATGATTGCTGTTTCTATAAACAAATTGCACTTACTTTTGAAACGGCATTTTAAGCGCTTGCTGTATTACTATACCCGAGCCGCTCGGGAAGCGAGCCGGCTTCAGGAGCGGTAATGCACCCGAATTTCCCTCTAGAGTCACACGGCCTTGTTTCATTAATAAGTATATCCTACTTCGATGAATTTATAGCCGCCCAAATTACATACTTAGCAACATATAATACCGCATCGCGAATGTCTTGGGTGGCTGTTAGTATTTGAAAATGAGAATCTTACAAACAGTAACGCCCTAACTAAGCCTTGTTCCGTTGTTAAAGACAAAGATAATTATTGGCATTCTACGGCGCACCAAGGTGTAAAACTACACTACACACATAATTACTCAAAACACTAAACGTTATCTTTCTTTAGTATGTTCAAGAATGGGACGATACCGGATTCAAACTCATCAAGAAAGTCTTCATAATGCTTCTTTATCACTTTTTACCCATAAAATGCTTTACATAGCTTACATTGATACTTATACCCAGCCGAATCATTAGCGCACTCAGGAGTCAGGGCTCTACTCAGGTTCAAGGATGGACATGGAACCTGATGGACAGAAGTGTCGGCTGAGATTATAGAGGGAAATGAATTATATCCTCTGGCGATCCAGAACTTTACCCCTGGGCATGTACAACTTGCAAAAATTCCGAATTTCAAGGTTTGGAGGTGTTTGGAAGGCTAAATCACAGTCTAATATGTCGCCTGTTCTCGTTCGAGATACGAATTATAATCTGATCCCCATCATATTGGTCAAGCTGGCGATCCTCGCTTAGCACCTGGTTAATTGACATGCAGAACCTGCATTATTTTGCCGATTGCCTCAAGAGTGCACCAAAAGACAGATGGAAATATCCATGGCTACGACGGGCTTTGAATGATATTTAAGCATAAATTTTGCAGGGGTCTATGGCATAGATGCTGGATTCCATCTCTCTAGCCGGGAGACTTAAACCGCATCTTGGACTAGAGACGGGTGGTGTTTTGGTTCTTGTATGTAGTACTGAAAATCAAGTTCAACTGTCGGTGTTGGTTCGATGCTCGATCTTGGAAAGCGTAAAGAAACTCGTGGTGCCTGCTCCCCTTCAATACGGAAACCAGTGGTGCCCTGAGGTAACCGTGAGAGGTGTGAGATTCCCAAATTCCGGGTTGGACGTCCAACAGTGGGAGTGGACGTGTTGTCCGATTCGCAAGCTCGAAGTGCTCACTCCAAGTAGCAACTCTGGCGGTTATCAACCGATTTGATCATAGTAAGGCAGTGCTCACCTAGCTGTTCCCTGAGATGCACAGCAACGGGTTGACTTCCCCCAGAGCTATCATTTTGCCCGCAAAGGGGTGCGCAATGCGGGCTAACTTATACCACAGCGCCTGCCTTGCCTCCACTAGGGCTCGTGTATGACTGAGCTATCAGCTGCTGGCAGCATGTGGCAAAGTAATGGAAAACTAGGGCCCATGGCTGCTAAACTGGCAACCATTGCGATTTGGGTTGTGTTTGAGCAGAATGCTGAATATGCCCATCGCAGTAGCTCCTTCATTATTCTCATCAATTGTCGAGTAGGCGTACTTCCCGAGGCGGTTTTCGACCAAGGAAAGACCTATAGAAATTTAATTCAGCCTTCCGGTTAGACACTTGATCAGAGAAGAATAGAGAGGAGTTTTCAGCTAC
>Ga0247809_1001272_pt1 | contig 11345 bp, 8 predicted proteins | sample UWRJL104311B1_FD_180951 | JGI IMG/M metagenome (GOLD analysis project Ga0247809, IMG submission 180951) | Plant litter microbial communities from Arlington Agricultural Research Station in Wisconsin, United States - UWRJ-L104-311B-1 | ecosystem: Environmental > Terrestrial > Plant litter >...
TTATTTAATACAAAAAACGGAAGAAGACTAGTTGCAGGAATAAAATTAAAGATTACGTATTCTAAAACTAACAAAACCTGGATACTGCAACATAATACACACCATTTACCCACTCTATACTGATAAGTGATTGAATATATCGTAAAAGGCAAAGCAACTATATTCATCCAAACCAATACCGGTATAAACACCGGAATTACAATTATTGTAAGTAGCGATCCCGAAAAATAGAACAATCCCACTTCACTCCAGTTTAACCATGATGTAAGATAGGCTGCATCTGATTGAAGGATTGTAGCACAGCTGTTTTTTTCAGCTATCCCACATAATTTGCTGAAAAATGGATGATGATAGTTTAGACCTTGAAAAAGTAGTAAAACACTTATCAATAATCCAATTAACTTGACTAAAAACAAAATGGGCCAGCTGAATTCGCCCGAGGTAATTATCATACACATAGTGCTGAGAAAAACGGCTAAGCAAAAGGGATATCTGATCTTTTGCAAAATTGATTCAACCTTACCTCGATAATAGTTCTTTTCCCCACTTTCAATATTTGAATTAGCATACATTATGATACCATCCCAAATTTCTTTATAATCATTTACAGAGATTAAATGATTTTTATTTCTCTCGTCAGAAATTTTAACCTGTCCATCATCGATTCCATGAATCAGTGCAAACCGGCCTCCTCCTGATGACAAATGAGTGATATGAGGAACTGATAATTTGTTTAAATCGTATTCATATTTATCTATTTGATATACTTGAGTTTCTACGTTAAGGTCTTTAAAATAGTCTATTATTGACGTTAAACTTGGATAATTAGGATGCTCTTCTAGAGTTGTTTTAAGTCTACTAAAGTTCACTTTGACTTTCAATAAATCCAGTAATTGGCTAGTTACGGCTACTATATTGCTAGTTTCAAATTTTAAGACACTCATAACCATCAATTTATTCACAAAATTCATTAACTAAATTTACAAAATGTTCAATTGGCTAGACCAATCAAATGATCCATAATTTAAGCCCTATTCTTATGGTACTCCTGTCTAGTGCCTAAGAATATTATTGTCCCTAAATTGGTAATGTCAATAGCATATGATAGTTAAAAATAGAAATTTACATAGCACGTGAAAAAAGACGATTTTCTAAGCCAAATTATTCTCGAAATTGATTCCACTGTTGTAACACCTGTTAAAATCAATCGTAATCTTAAGACATTTGAATTACGACCATATAAATTTTTAACATCTAATTTATCTGGAGGGGTTGGTGCTTTATTGATTAGGGCTATCCTGCATGAATTACATATTGATGAACATAGATTATTCAGATGGAGGCTGGAAAATAAGCTTCTACAATATTTAATCTTTGATCATTACATCCCTGATTCCATGCCTAAGACCATAAGCCTGTCCAAAATTTTAAATAGATTAAATGGAGTAGCTCAGGTTAAAGTATTATTTAAAAGTGGTTTTTTTTTAAAAACCACTTTGGGATGTGGCTCGGGAAGTAAGAATAATTTCGACAGAACAGCAGAATTTGAGGATATTATAAGTTCGGCATATGGAAAATATTATTATGATGAAAAATGGATTTTACAAAAGAAAGTTGAATTAACCAAAGAATTTCGGGTTCATACTTTTAATAGAGATGTTATATATGGATTAACATTTATCATTCAAGGTTCAAATTCTCTGAATGATAATTTTAGAGTCGAAAATTTTATAAAAAACAAAATAACAAAATTACCAAGTGCAATTGTGGAAGGCTCATTGATTGGATGGGACATTGGTTTAACAAGTACTGGTATTTATTATATAATCGAGGCAAATTTTACTGGATTCCATCCTGAATATGCTCTAGGATTTCAAACAACCGGATACACAGAATATGACGGTTTTGGTCCAATTGTTTGTGCTTGGATAAATGTCTTTTTCAAAAAGAAATATGGAACCTACATTAATTCTATAGAATATGGTTTGTTGTCGAAATTTCAATTTTACAATGAATTTATATTTTACTCCTCAATATTAGAACCTGATCATTTAACAATTGCAGGAAAAGAAACAAAAGATTCTACGGCATGTACTGTTATCTATTTAGGTGATGATGTACATGCATTGTACTTAACATTGACAAGATATTTTCAAACAATTAGTTTTACAGAAATCTATTACATTATTGTAAGTACTAAATATTCAAACATGGTCAATAACTTATTTTATGATAATAATCATATTCTTATAATAAATCAGAATGAATTATTTACAGAGGATCAATACAGATTAATACAACATCTGAGTTATGATAGACGAAAGCAAATAAGCTGCTTTTATGCGCTCCGGCGGTACAACCAGCATTCATATGTAATTCTTTAGAACTCTGATACACTTTTTCCTAATCATAAACTCTATGGGACAGCACATTGATTATAGTGAATATAATATGATTCTTTGGGGAAAAGGTGAAAATATTGTTCACTATCCAAACTGGTTTTTGAATTTTGAGCATTTGGAAGACGATTATGATTACATCATGTTTTTAAAATTCGACAATAACCCTGAAATTCCAAATCCTAATATTCCTGAACTTGTCAAATCTTTGAATTATATATATAGCGATGATCAAAATGCTTTCGTATTGCTCACTAATAGAAAGTCACCCCCGCTATATATGGCTAGGGCAGACGAGCTGATTTATTCATTTTGTTGTAATTTTTACCTTTTCAAAAAAGTGATAAAAGCATTTGGTGACACCCGATTTTATTCTAGGAATTTTCTTTTTGAAATATTGGATCATATTTTTAAAAGTAGTTTAGGATTTGATAAAGTATACGTTAGACAAATGCCTATTGAAAATTTAAAAATCTCCAAAATACCAAAAGGGGATATAATCGTTCCTCATAGAGGTAATGAAACATATTTACAGAATCTCCTGAAATTCATAACGCAAACTGATCAGACAAATGTTTTAATTGGATTGGATCAAGAGACTAATCATGAACTAATCACTTTGAAGAATAAATATGATGAAACCTCATTTTTTGACTTTTCGCCTAATCCTGTAGGCCCTTACGTGATACGTAATTGGCTAATTGATTCAAGTAAAGGCGAACTTATTTATTTTCAGGATTCAGATGATATTCCTTGTGCAGATAGATTTACTATGCTATCAGATTACATGTATATGAATAAATGTGATTGGTGCGGATCGCATGAAATTAAAATGGATTATTATAATAAATTCGTTCAGGCAATTAGGTACCCTGTAAATGTAATGGCTGCACTAACTAAAGGCCCAGGGCATTCCTTGCTTCTTCCTGCTTCTGTGATTAAAAGAAATTCTTTTTATTTAGGTGGTAAGTTATCAGAAGAAAGAATATTCGGAAACGATACCAAATTTTTGTACCACAGTTATTTTCTATTTAATAACATTAAAAATATAGATGAATTTCTATACATAAGAAGAATACATCCTGATTCTCTTACTACTTCAATTGATACTGGTCTAGATTCACCGATACGTCGCGAATTGTTAAAAAATTGGGTTCGTGAATTCGATCGCGTTAAAAATGGAATACTGAATTTAGAAAGGACAACACTATTATATAAGGGGTCAGAGCTACAATTTAATGTAAAAAAATTATAAAGAATTAATATTGATTTTTCAAATGTCTAGAAATTGCTTGATTCAAAACTCTTTTGTGATTTCTTAATTGATGCCCTATTTCTGGCTGATTCATAATCTCAATTGCCTTGTTGACGTAAGAAAAATAGTTAGAATTGTGCTTTCTAGGTTTTTCTTCAATTTCGTACGAGTAGTATCCATAATTATTCCTGGTAAGAGTTTTTATTCTTACGGTTGCTCTTTTCTGCTTATCAATTTTATTTCTTTCTTTATCAAGGTCAATTTCGCTATAGCGTTTTTTTAATTGTCCACGATGTATATAAGGAGATATCCCATTTGACACCTTAATCGCCCGTCCAGATTTCCTTTTTACTGAATAAATGAGTCTTCTATAAAACTTAGCCAAGTTTGCCGATTTGATAAGAATTTTATCACCATAAAATTCAAAGCCTAAATAAGTTAAGGGTTTGCCAATGAAAGAACTTTTTTCAGACAATAGAATTGATGTTATCTTATTCTTTTTTGTGCTTACTTGAAAGTTTTTAAATAAGTATTTTTCTGTTTTTGCCTCACTGATGATCAAATCCCTTCCCTTAATTGCCGTTATTACTATTTGCTCAATCTTATCAGCTTGGTCTACATCACAGACAATTAAAATGTCATCAGAATACCGTCGATAAAATCCCCCCATCTCATTTACAACCTTATTTAGAATTTCTTTATCAAACTCTAATAAATATAAGTTAGCTAATACTGCACTAATTGGAAGTCCTTGAGGTATCCCAACTGGGATGTTTTCCTTAATAAAAGGATGCTTAAATACGCGTAATTTCTTATCTTTTAAGGCGTTTTTAAAATCAGAAATTGATCCAAAAAAAGCTTCAGTACCAGTAGTTTTTCTAACTTGCGCAAGGTTCTTTTCATCGAACCCAGACCTTCTAGCATTAATATTTTGGGTCATTCGCAAATCATCTCGGAGAATGTATCTAAAATTTGTTGCTGCCTTGAATACATTAAAATGGGCAGCATTTAATCTTTCGACACCTAGTAGATTACACCAAGCCTCTTTTAATTTGCTATGATTCAGCTCACTAAAAAAACTTTTGATATCAAACATCAATGCAATGCAGGAATCATTTGATCTCTCTTTTATTTTCTCAAAGACTTCATTAGCAAAATGCATTGTACTTTTTCCTGTCTCATCCCCTTCTTCACCTTCATCTATCAAAATTTTTCTATAGGCAGTAATACATGGGGACAAACCTTCAATTCTTTCCAACTCTTCTTCATATAGTCTTAATAATGTATCGGCATAATAACCGAATATCATAGCATCGATATGTGTTGAATAGTGAAGAGGACGAAGTTTAGCAGACTTTTCATGTATCCCCTTATGAAGATAAGCATGTTTTCTTATACTCTTGTCGTATGATAATTTTTTGTACTTTCTTTCTTTTATTACCGAATGAATTAATGGAAAAAAGCCATGCCGTGCTACAAACCCTTCATTGTTCATCTTAATAAAGATCTCATTGTATCTTCTTAAGATATCTATTTTAGGAGTAATATGTAAATATCCCCTTCCTTTTAACCACGCTGGTCTATCTATAAATGGTGGAATCATAATAATGCCTTGCAGAATGGCGTAACGGATTTTTTAAATACAAACATACCTCTTTCGAGTAAAGCCATTACCCAATACTTGAGTCACGCTTTGGTTTTCCAATGGAATACAAAGATTAATAAATCACCTAACAACAACAAAGATGCTATTGATAATCCAATTCATAATCACTATATTAGACATATGCTTGATGAGCATGCCTGAACTTGTAAAGTTTCCAGTTCTCCTCCTACTGCATGCAGCGGGAGAAGGCGTGAAGGCTTTATCTTGTCAAATAAGGCTCATTCATAACAATCTCTTACCTGTTATTCTATACACTTAACAGTAAATCCCTTTTTTACGAGAAGATTTTGTGGCTCATACTAGATGTCTGTAATCCTCAAACTGCAAGGCATATACAAATATATGTAAAATAATGGGTCATATGGAACAAAATAATTATGTTTACGTATGAACACAAGATTATTTAGTATAGGAGATATAGTATCATTAAAATCTCACCCTTACCAACATGGAGTCACAAATATTATAATAAGTGGCGATCATATAATGATACCTCCTTTAATGGTAGTTCTAGATATTCTAAAAACACAACAGAACATACTTGGTAGTGCTGGAAAAGTTGATATATTTATTTATACCTGTACTTATTTCTCCCCTAAAATCTATGAATTTAAAGCAATACAGGTTATTGAAAATGATCTTAAGTTGATTAAGAGTAATGATTTCACGATAAATAAAAATATTTTAAAAAGAGGTGACAAGATTACTTTAAAATCTATGGAATTTGAATTGGCTAAAAAGAAAAGTTCACTTACATATGAAGATAATTCTATAAGTACCGATAACGGCAGTACAACAATAAACTCACTACTTTCATATCTTCCTCCGGTTTTGCAAGTAATAGATGTTAGAAGCCATAAAAGCAAGAATCCTACTGTAAACAAAAAAACAGGCGAAATTACTCGAGATGTTAACGAATGGGATATTGTATATCTCATGTTTGACCCAATTGCTAATAAAAAAATTGAAGCGATTCTACCTCTAGAAGCATTAAACCTGATTGAAGAAGTTGATGAAGAGATTTTGAAATTAATTTACGATACTATATTATACTCCGGATACTTATCAATACAATCTTATAAAACTGATTCATTCTTTAAACCTAGAAATGTGGCAAATAGAGGCGGAATGTATTTTCTTCGGGCTTATGATTATCTATCTAATAAAGTTGAGGAATTAAATTTATTGGATATAATTACGATTGATGCTATAGACTCACCATTTGTAATTGAAATTCCAACTTTCGACTTAGAAAAAAAGCCTGAATCTGCAACACCTACTTTCATAATTTCAGAAATGAAAAGTACAATTTCGGATTCCAAAAAACGAGAAAGTTATATAAGGATAAAATATAAGAACCGAAATGAGCAGATCAGTTATAGAACTCTAAGTAATTATAGGATAGTAGAAGTAAAAGAAGGAAAAATGGAGGTAACCTACTTAATCGGATTTTGTAATTTAAGACAGTCGGAAAGAACATTCCGTCTAGATAGAATACAAGCTCTTCAAGAATTAAAGTTATCATTTCCAAAGTTATAGAAAATGCCCCCACATTTGCGGCTTGCAAAACCGAAGGGGTTTTGCTTTGGCATTTACGGAACTGAATATAGGCGGCATCCGGTCACTCCTGCCTGCAACCCTATAGACAACATAGTTATTCCTTTTTTGTTCCTCTAACAACAGAATCCGCACTTGCCTTAATTTGGACAACATCTTTAAAGTATAAAAAAACATGTCTTAATCCTAAGTAAGGGGGGCATAAACACAGTTATGGCGTTATAATTCCGATATTTTTGTCGATTTGCAATTTCTAGTTCCATTCTTAAATATTGTTAGGACACCTCCATTCTAGAATCCATATTATCAAAATTAGAATATAATGGAATTTTGATTATTTTAAGTGCATATTAATCGAAAATAAAATGGCAATTGAAATTTCGCATCGTTTTTATGATAGATTGAACTGCACCCAAGGTATCAAAAACCTCAATGTAATTGTTGTCGGTACATTTAATCCTGGTTTACCAGTGTTATCTAAATTGACAGCACAAGAGATTGTGGATTTTGAGAAAATTCAAAAAGAACCACGATTTGCTGGCATTAATTCGGTAATGAACTTTTATGACAGGCCACAGAATCGTTTTTGGAAAATAATGGATGTTATAAACTCTCCTTCTTTTTATGAAGATGGGCATTACCACAAACAAAATCCAGTTGGTTTAAAATTTTATAAGAAGATGCTTTACCGGCAAGAAGTTTTCCAACGACAGCAAAAATTTTGTAAGGAATATGGTATTCTAATTACAGATATAGTAAAAGCAATCCGACCCAAGACTTTTACCAGTATCTATCATAATTTCCTGACACTGCTATTGAAAAAGCTTCGCCAATATTTAATACGGCTGAAATCATCCATATCATAAAATCCCATCGTCCTGAAAAAGTAATAATAAACTTTAATCCTTTTAACAATTCTATTTCCCTAATCGGTCGACAAATCCAAACAATTAGTCAACAATTTCCAAAACTGGTATATACAAATATGGCCTCTACTTCTGGTGCAGCGGGGTTTAATTATAAAAAATTAGTTGAAGATTGGAGCCAACACTTTTTATCTAAGTGATAACATAAGCATACATGAGTACATTATACATTATAGGCAACGGATTTGATCTTCATCATGGCCGACCCACACGCTATGCAGATTTTCATAACTTCATAATAGAGAACTATGCCGAATTGGAAAATTCTTTTGAAGAATATTTTGTTTTAACGGCTGATCCAAGTGATAATTATCTTTGGAGCAATTTTGAATGCGATTTAGCGACTTTTTCCTTCAAAGCTTTTTTGATAATTATAATAATTGCGATCCCCTTAGCGAGAGTTTTAGGCGGAGCGATGCTTTTGGAGTAGAAGATGAAATTAATGAAGCAGCAGATGCTTTAGTTGAATCGATAAGAAATGCCTTTGCAGAATGGATTGATAGTGTAGAAATTATTGGATCGGCCAACAAAAATTCAATAAAATTAGATTTATCTGCTGACAGCAGCTTTATAAATTTCAACTACACAGATACCTTGGAAGTACTATATCAAATTCCCCGAGACAAAATCTTTTACATTCATAACAAAGCCGGAGATTTTAATGGGGAGTTGATTTTTGGTCACGGTCAGGCCGAAGAGACTAATCCGAAACCAGACGAGCTGGACGAACTTGGTAATAGCAACCGAACTATGTTTGCGGACGCAGAGGATGCCGCAAGAGAAGTATTTTATGCGTTCCAAAAGGATACTGAGGAAGTGATAAAGGAGAATGATCAATACTTCAAGAATTTAGTGGGGATAAGTCAAATTATGGTTTTAGGACATTCTCTCAGTGACGTAGATTGGCCTTATTTCCAACAGATAGCAAAGTTTGCCCCTTTTACATCTTGGTCTGTCAGTTATTATGATAAAAAGGAGTTGAACACAATTAAAAGAAAAGCAGCTTCAATGCTTAATTTTGAGGCAGATAAAATAACACTGATCAAAATTGATGATCTTTGTTGAAGTTATAACCCTTATTTAAAAACACTAATTAATAATGTACTTAGTTTTATCCAGCATACGTCAGATTATTACAGTTTAATGGCATTTTGTCCGAACTTTTTGAGATGCGGCATAGAATAACTGACAAGTAATCAGAACATAATGGTGTTATTGTCATTTTTTTGTAAATGGTATGTAAGTTGAGAAATAGTAGTCAGAAAATTTAATTAATCATAACTCTCCACTCATTTGAAGTATTTTTGGCAATCTATTAGAACACGTTCCTATTGGAAATATGCTTTGCTATCAATTGATGGCATAAAAACATTTTTTGCCGTACTTGGTGCGGTATGGCTATTATTTGAAATGATGGATTTTTTCAAAATCTTTAATAGAGAAACGTTGCCATCCTACAGCATTATCGTACTGATGTTCATCTCGATACTCATTGTTATAATTACTCGGCCTCCTGTTTCCAAGATAGTTTATAAACATTCAAGCCAGGATCTTCAAATAGAAGTTCGTATTGGAGATTTATTCGCTGTGAAAGGGCAAAAGGTTATTAGTACAAATACCACATTTGATACGGATATAGCTAATGGTGTTATTGCGGCAAATAGCCTACAAGGTCAGTTCACAAATAAATACTTCCCACAACAGATTAATGTTTTAGATCAGAAACTGGATCAGGATCTGGTAAATGTCCCATCTATACAACATCAAAAAATAAAAGGAAAGGATAAAAAATATCCAATGGGCACAACCGTTAGAATTGACATAGCAACTGAGATTTTCTATTTATTGGCCATGTCTGATCTAAACTATAATAATACAGCTCAAACCACTTTAGAAAATGTGCTCACTTCAACAGAAGAACTCTGGAATTTCATCATAACAAAAGGCGAAAACGAACCGATTGTATTGCCACTCATCGGAACAGGTAGAGGTAGGATAACAACAAACCGTAAAAGACTGATCGCAAGGATTGCCCAATCCTTTACAAAAGCATCTGAACAACAAATATTCAGTAGTAAGCTTGTTATTGTCATAAATCCGCCGGATGCAGAAAACTTCAATATTAATCTATTTGAAGTTAAAGACTTATTGAATCACTATTTACCTTAACCAAATTAAACTTTAGAAAAATGGCTTACAGAAATGGAACGTACATAGCGTTTCACGCAAACGGGACAAATGTGCCCTTCGACTCTGATATTAAATATTACAATCTAATCAAAGCTTGGTGTGGCAAGGGGGATGATTGTTTTAGTATTGTTAACAGTCACGATAAAACGGCAGCCGTGCGTGACACTAGTTCAAAGGAAACATTAAAACGAAGCTTAAAGGAACGACTTAATAATAGCAAAAACATGCTTTTAATTATTGGGGCGACAACCAAATTTGATACTGATTGGGTGCCTTTTGAAATAGAATACGCGGTAGATATATGCAAAATTCCTTTAATCATTGCATATGTTGATTATGAAGTGGCTATACGTAATCCGAGCGCTCTTTCGAATACTTGGCCAGCTGCGCTCAGATCTAGAATTGAAAATGGTACAGCTAGGGCAATACATATTCCTTTTAAGAGAGAGCCAATTAACGAAGCTTGTAGCCAGTTTTCGCACAATAATTACCCTCTAGGCGGTGGATTAGGAAGATATAATGATGAAGCATACGCTTCTTGGAAAATTCAATAATTGAATGCACGCTCATATTTGATGTTCTCTAGGCTATTGGTTAGCATCAAATATTCTCTACAAAGGCTAGGTATCCACAAAGTGAGTAAGGATTACATCCGCTAGAAGCTCTATGAACATTTTCTATGTTCCACTCTATTACGTTGTATGACAATGCGATTGTCGATAATGCCGAGCTCGTTATTCCAAAGATTATATTCTTTATTACATATCAGATTATCCGTATATTTGTATCATAGCATTGCAGCTATATTGTACTATGACATTAGTGAGTAATTCGTGAGTCAAAATCGAAAAAGCAAAAAAAACGTCATTTAAAGGCTGTTTAATCACTTTCATAAAGACCCGTCCGGTCCGCAAAAAGCCTTAACTTGAAAAAGTTGAGGCTTTTTTGTGAATACGCATCTCTTTTAAAACCTCAGTTACAAGTTTTTGAACATGAAACCTGTGGGTATGCCATACTGCTGAATGGAAGCACCCTTTGGCAATCAGTTCCGTGTTGCCAGCCATATCAAGAGTGATCTTGGTGGCCTTTTTACGAAGCTTTAGATTCCGGCTGTACTATGCGTTGATATAAAAAGAAAATAGCGGCCACTATTGCGCCCGCTATTTTCTACTTAAAATATATACTTAGATGCTATAATCCTAAAATTTGTCTAAGTTGTGAATCTGCTGCTTCACGGTATTCAGCCCTTTTCGATAACTCTGCTGTTTCCAATGCTGCCGAAAGCCCTGCTTTATCTAAATCATTGCAATATGCCGGTGAACCTGGCTCCTGTTTCCAGGAGTCTGCAAGCG
>Ga0247809_1001273_pt1 | contig 11338 bp, 10 predicted proteins | sample UWRJL104311B1_FD_180951 | JGI IMG/M metagenome (GOLD analysis project Ga0247809, IMG submission 180951) | Plant litter microbial communities from Arlington Agricultural Research Station in Wisconsin, United States - UWRJ-L104-311B-1 | ecosystem: Environmental > Terrestrial > Plant litter >...
ACATTCCATTAGATCAATACAAAAAAACAGACTTTCTTCAGTCATTCAATCTTACGTATAAATCAAATCTTAACATCAGGATTTTTCTGGATAACTCAATAACAAACTATTTACATCAATTAGCTCTTAATTTATCGACTGAAGAACTTTTAGAAATGGGTAATCTTCAGTTTGCTTTTTATATTGATAATAAATTTATTTATAAAGACAACATTAACTCCGGCTGTAATTTTGGATACGGCAGCAGCAAAAACACCTCAACAACATTAAGAATCCCGCTTACCAGTTCTAAAGCCGAAAATCTTTGGGCTTTGCATATGTGGGACCGTTTCAAACTTAATGGCGGCGAAAAAGCATTAACAAACGGAACTCATACGCTAAGAATCGAAGTTAGACCTTATATCATCACCAATAAAAATACCGAAGCAATAGTTGGAAATTTAATCGCCAAAGGACAAATTAAATTGATAATCAAAACCCCCGAAGTAACTGCCAAACAAATGGAAATACAGCCAATATTGCCCAACAGCGGATGGGAAGTTTCTGATTTTCAATTCGACAAAAAGAAAATCGAATTACTAAATAAGGAAATTGCTTCATACAATCTAAAAGAAATAACAAGCGTTGTCGCCATTTATGATGGTAAACTTTTGATAGAAGAATATTTTAATGATGCAGCCAGAAATACCTTGCACGACACTCGTTCGGCAGGAAAATCTTTTGCGTCGACACTTATGGGTTTAGCCATAAATGATGGATATATTAAAAATGAAAACCAGACACTTAGTTCTTTTTATAACTTAAAAGACTATGCAAATTATAATACTAAAAAAGACAGCATAAAAATAAAAGACCTGCTCACTATGAGCTCTTCATTTGAAGGATCTGATGCCCATAGCGAGTCACCGGGAAACGAAGAAAACATGTATCCTACAGATAACTGGGTCAAATTTACGCTGGACTTGCCTACTGATCCTACTAAAACTAATGGAGCCAAATGGGATTATTTTACAGCAGGAGTAGTGCTTTTAGGAGATATTCTGGATAAAAGTGTTCCGGGCAGACTAGAAAAATACGCCGATGAAAAACTTTTCAAACCTTTAAATATTACGAATTATCAATGGCAATATACGCCGCAAAAAGTACCAAATACCGCAGGCAGCCTTCAAATGACTTCGCTGGATTATGCTAAATATGCACAGTTATATAAAAATAATGGTGCATGGAACGGCAAACAAATACTTCCCGTAAATTGGGTCGAAAAAACCTTTACAAAACAAATTCAGATTCCTGAGCGAGAGAACCAATTCTACAGTTATTTGTTTTGGAATAAAACAATCAATTACAAAGGTAAAAATTACGAAACCTATTACTGCGCCGGAAATGGCGGAAACGAATTTATAATTTTTAAAGATTTGCCGCTTGTAGTCATCATTACATCAAAAGCTTTTAACAAGCCTTACGGACATGCACAAGCAGACAAAATAATTCACGATTATTTATTGCCGGCGATTTTAAAATAAAATTGTCTGTTTGATTTTATAATTCGCACCGAAAAGCATAAAGCATTAAAAAAGGTAAAACACACAGTATGTTTTACCTTTTTTTAATACCAACAGTAAGTCAGGCTAATTATAAATATTCAACATAAAAGCCTTACTCCTGCTTAAATGCTTTCAAACTTCCGTCATCATTAAATTGTATCGAAAATCTTTCTCTGCTCCCATTTATACTCGAAGGATACCAGCGCATCTTATTATCCCAAATAGAAACATAAGCACTCGTAAGAGGTTTTGCACCTTCTATTTCTTTTACTTTCTCATTGTAAGTGGCCGTTACTTTGGCAACATTTACAAACTTAATTTTATTAAGTGAAACCAAACGCTTTTGTACCTCGTCCCTAACCGATAACTGAAGAGGTTTTGGTTCAGACCACTGACCTTCTTTATAATTATAAATATCCACATATTTGGGATTTGTTGGATGCTGAAGCATGACATTAATGAGTCCGTCATTATAAAAATACAGCGTCGAATAAATAAAAATCTCTTTTCCGGCATATTGAGGCAATTTTCTCAAAGACTCTTCTGCTTTTTCTAATCCTTGTATGTCAGTCAAAAGATCAATACTCTTACCTTCAGTATGCGTATGGGTTACAGAATGTGTTTCGAGTGCTGTTTTTATAATTTGCTGAACATCAATCTGAGTGTTTACCGTCGTTTCCGGCACGGGACTTTCTTTTTCTTTTTCAACTAACGTATCATTCGGCTTAAAGGTCTCATCGATAGTTTTAGTTACCTGTTCACAACTTAACAAAAGCTGACAGCAAATTAGTAGTATAGTTAATTTTCTCATTGCTAATCTATAGTATTTAAATCGCTTGCAAAAGCAATTTTATTTGGGTTTTCCGGCAGATAAAAAATTTCTATTTTTTCCTGTTTGGTAATATCGAGTTCAAGAAGCCTGATTACTTTTTTCAGACTATTGCGATGAACATGATGTTTGTTATCTGTGTACTCGAGTTGAAAAAGAATCTCGGGCTGATCATTAATATAAGTCCCCGTCTGACTCACCTTAACCAGTTTAGCCCAGGTTTTTATTCCCTTAAACTTGATCATTGATGAACTGCCATTTAATACTGTAAGCTTACTATAAATAAATTTTAGAAGAAACCTAAAAAACAAAAGCACCATCGGACACACAATCAGCGGATGACCAAAACTTATAAAACGCCAGCCCATACCATAACTTTCGATTCGGTACGAATAAATATAATAACCAATTACCCCAGCCACAAATACCAGCCATCCTAATACAATAAATGCTATCCTCGCTATATTTAAACCCACTTCGGTATTGGTAATAATAAAGTGCGGAGCCTCTTTGGCATCTCTGTCGAGTATTAAACTTAATTTTTTTCCCGCTTCAAAACGACGTTGATGAGGTTTTGCATCCGTAATAACGGTCTTGCTTGTAATTTCTGTATCGGCCAGATTTTTAAATGATAGTTCAAGTTCATAAGTATTGAATTTTTCATTTGGCTTAGATGTTTTTACAGCGCTTAAAATTTTTGCTTCGCGAGATACTCCGACCAACTTTAGTTTTTCTATATTTCTTTTTGAAATAAAAATCTGAAGAATCCATTTGTGGAAATAGCCAATTAAAACAATCAACCAAAGAATTATCGAAATCGAAACTATAGCCAAAGCCAGCCACGGATTTTTATCTTTCAGCGTAGTTACATCAAATTCACTATTAACGCTATAATAGATAAGCATTGGAAACGGAATTGTAAAAAACAACATATAGAGCGCACCAAAAGCAAGGGCAAAATTTTTTCTCATTCCTTTTAATTATTATTGGGGTTACTAATTAAAACGTTTATTTTTAGAAAAAAAAACATTCCTTTTTCTGAGTATATGTATCTATTACAACATTGTTGTACAAATAGATACCAATCAAATTTACATAAAAAATTATAGCAGAAAAGAAATTAGAATAAAATCTCAATTAAGAAATGGATCCTTTTTTAAATAAAATTATCGTTTTATAAAAACAAATAGAATAACTCTAAAACACATTTTATTTACATTAGATTATAAATTTTGTAACTAAAATCAATTCATTACGTCTTATTTTTAACCCCTGTAAACCTTTTTAATCGGTTTTTCTAAAATACTAAGAGGCCTTATTTTCCGTTTGACATCCTAATGAAATTATATTTTTCTTTTTTGCTCTTTTTTATCCTTCCTTATTTTTGCGAGGCGCAGATTGACACAACGTATATTAAACCTTTTGACAATAAAGTCTCTCTAAGAACTTATCTATCGATGAAATTTATTTCGATGGAAAAGGAAACAGATGGAGAAATTAAAAATTTCATGCCCAATACTCCGATGAGTTTAGGTTTTGGAGTTGCTATAAAAAATACCATAATCGATTTAAGCTATGGTCACAGTTTGAGTTTCCTGAAAGATGATGAAAAAGGAAAAACCAAAGCACTTGATTTTCAAATTCACCATTACGGGAAAAAGTTCATTATAGACCTATTTATACAAAAATATCATGGCTTTTATACTTCAGATCAATCGGATAAAAACACACAATTATATCCTGACTTAAATATTCAGCAATATGGCGCTTTTGCCCAATATGTTTTTAATAATAAGAAATTCTCCTATAAAGCCGCTTTTAATCAAAACGAAAGACAATTAAAATCAGCCGGAAGCTTTTTGCTTGGCGGAGGAGTTTATTTTACCAAAATAGGTTCTGACAGCTCTTTTGTACACAAATCTAAAAATTCATTACGCAATTTCCAATTCGGAGTAAGTGGAGGTTATGCTTATACCTGGGCAATTAACAAAAGATGGTTTACCAGCGGATCAGCAACTATGGGGGTAAACTTTGGTACTGAAAGAATAAACGATTTTGGCAAACAAAAGATAGAAATCTACCCTACATTTTTCCCAAGAATATCTGTTGGCTATAATAAAGAAAATTGGTCTCTTGGCCTATCATATATCAATAACCTTATATTTTCTTCTTTCTCAGGCAATGACACTAACAACATTGCTTTATCTTCAGGAAATTTACAAATTGGATATATCTGGAGGCTAAATTCCAATCCGTTTGTTCGTAATAAGAAATCAGATTAAACAATCTTTTTCTAGCAGAAATAAAAACCTAATTTCCAATGCCTTACCACAACAAAAAACAAATTATCCAAAAAGAATAAATTAAATAATAGTTATTTCACAAAAGAACTTTCCCAACAAAACAAAACTTTACTAAATTCGTTTCCAAAAATTAATTAACCTACTAACCTAAATCCCAAATTGGTTTATGAAACACTTTTTAATCGTGTCATTTATTATGATCACCTGCTCTGCGTGGGCACAATCTGCAACGGCCTATTTTGATAAAGCCATGAAAAAAGCCGAAGCCGGCAACACAAAAGGCGCAATTGCTGATTACACAAAAGCCATCAGCATGAATTCTAAGTTCGTCGAAGCTTACCAAAATCGTGGTGTAGCAAAATTTAAACTCAACGATCTGAAAGGCGCACAGGCAGATTTTAGTAAAACAATCGAACTGGACACCATGAACGCAGATGCTTTTACCGGCAGAGCCAATGTAAATTACAAATTAAACAACTTTAAAGAAACCGTAGATGATTGTACCTCATCACTTGGTTTAAACCCAAAAGATTATATTGCTTACAACTTAAGAGCATTGGCTTACAATAAAATGGGCGATAAAAAAAATGCGTGCAAGGATTTTACAAAAGCAATCGAATTAGGCAGTCAGAGTGCCATAAAAAACAGAGCTACTTTTTGTAAATAAAACAGCATCAAACGCATTCAATACTAAAGCAATCTGTAAAATTGATATTTACAGATTGCTTTTTTTATTCAAAAAAAACGGACCTAATTTCATCTCAAAGTTATCCTTACATTTGTCCTTTAAACCCAACTTTTAATGGCACTTTTAAAAAAGATAAATCACAAAGCACAAACCGATAAAAACTCCGGTTTTGGAGCCAATGCAAACAGTTACGGAGGAAGATTTGTAAACAAAGACGGTACTCCCAATATCGAAAAAAGAGGCATGCATTTTTTTCGCCGCATTAGTTGGTACCATACCATGATCGACATGCCCAACTGGAAATTCATGTCGATTTTGTTTATTTTTTATATTGTGCTCAATTTTATTTTTGCCATTATTTACTACGCCATTGGTATCGAACATCTGGACGGAATCGAACAATCTCAAAGTGTTTTAACCCAATTTGGCCAAGCCTATTTTTTCAGTGCGCAAACTTTTACCACAGTAGGTTACGGACACATTAGCCCAACAGGTTTTTTAACCAGTGCATTATCAGCAGCCGAAGCTTTAATAGGTTTATTAAGTTTTGCCATTGCAACAGGTTTATTTTTTGGAAGATTCAGTAAACCAACAGCTTTTTTAAAATTTGCAGATAATGCCCTAATAACACCTTATGGCGAAAGCAAAGGATTAATGATCCGACTTGTACCTTTTAAAAATACCAATTTTACAGATGCAACAGCAAAAGTAACACTGGGAATGAGCTTGGAAGAAAATGGCGTACAAACCAATAAATTCTACAACCTGAATCTTGAGTTGGACAAAATCAATGCACTATCATTGAGCTGGACTTTGGTACACCCCATTACAGAAGACAGCCCGTTATATCATTTTACCGAAGATGATTTCAAAAAAGTCCACGGCGAAATATTAGTATTCATTACAACATTCGATAATATGTATAGCAATACAGTTGCTGCCAGAACATCGTATACTTTTAATGAAATTGTTTACGGAGCCAAATTCGAAACCATGTACAACAGAAGTAAAAACAACTCTAAAACAATCCTGCACTTAGACAAATTAAACCATTATAAATTAGTAGACCTTTCGTAATCTATCATTTTAGCGAAGTTTTAAATCTTTTTTCAGATTTTATTCTATTTTTGTTCACCAAATAGCCAGTAATGATAAACAATATTAAGACTGTTTTCAGCATAAAAGACCTCGAAAACTTATCAGGAATAAAAGCTCACACCATTCGTATCTGGGAGAAGAGATACAACATTCTGGAGCCAATGCGAACTGACACCAACATTAGACTCTATAACCTACAAAATCTACAGAAGCTTTTAAACATTACTTTATTACACGAATACGGATATAAAATCTCAAAAATTGCCACCTATCCCGAAGAAAAAATCCCGCAATTGGTTCGCGAAATTATTTCGAAGAAAAATTCTCAGAATTACGCCATAACTTCATTCAAGATGGCGATGATGAATTTTGATCAGGAAATATTCTTCAATACTTTCGATTGGCTGATCTCTGAAAAATCATTCAAAGAAGTTTTCAAAGATCATTTTCTTCCTTTATTGAAAGAGCTGGGATTATTATGGCAATCAGAAACCATAACTCCTGCAAATGAACATTTCATGAGTCATTTGATCAAACAAAAAATATTAATCTATACCGAAAGTCTTCAAATATTAAAACCAAGTAAAACCAATAGAATTTTTGTGCTTTCGTTACCGCTAAACGAAATTCACCAAATAGGTTTGTTGTACCTGCAATATGAAATTTTATCCCATGGCTACAAAACGATTTATTTGGGCGAAAGTATGCCAATTGAAAACCTTCAGGATTTAACCAAACATTTTGAGAATATTACATTTATATCCTTCATGACAGTGCAGCCGGATCGCAGTGTTATCAATCAATATGTAAAATCTATGGGACAAAAATTACTTCAAAAAAACAACGAAATTTGGCTTATGGGTAATATGGTCGAAAACATTGACCAGGGACTTCTACCGGAAAGAATACGAATTTTTGATTCTATGGAAGAAACAATTAGTATGCTATAATCTATTTTGTTTAAAGTTTTTGTACATTTGTTAAACAAATGAAAAAAACAATAGCAATAATAGGATCAGGCTTCTCTGCTTTAGCCGCTTCATGTTACCTGGCACAACAAGGGAACAAGGTGACTATATATGAAAAAAATGAATCTATTGGCGGCAGGGCAAGACAGTTTAAAAAAGAAGGTTTCACCTTTGACATGGGACCAAGCTGGTACTGGATGCCAGATGTTTTTGAACGTTTTTTTAATGATTTCAGCAAACAAACAACTGATTATTACGAGCTTATCAAACTAAATCCAGCTTACAGGGTTTATTTTGGAGTTGATGATTTTATTAGCATTTATGATAATCTGGAAGAAATAAAAACCACTTTTGAAAGTATAGAAAAAGGAAGCGGTCACGAACTCGAAACTTTCATCAAACAGGCCAAAAGCAATTATGATATTGCAATTAAGGATTTGGTATATCGTCCGGGAGTTTCTCCTCTGGAATTAATCACTGTTGAAACCACTTTAAAACTCAATCAGTTTTTTAGCACCGTAAGTAATGATATTCGCAAGAAATTCAAAAACGAACGACTAATTCAGATTTTGGAGTTTCCCGTTTTATTTCTAGGTGCAAAACCTACCAAAACACCATCATTCTATAATTTTATGAATTATGCCGATTTTGGTTTAGGAACATGGCATCCCAAAACCGGAATGTTCGATGTAGTTCGCGGCATCGAAAAACTGGCTTTAGAACTTGGAGTTACAATAGAAACCAATACTGCTATCGAAAAAATAATTGTCGAAAACAAAACTGCAACAGGAATTGTCATTAACGGAAAAAGCGTAAAAGCAGATATCATTTTAAGCGGAGCAGATTATCATCATACCGAAACTTTATTAGATATCGAACACCGCGCCTATTCTGAAAAATATTGGGAAAGCCGCGTTTTTGCTCCATCATCACTTTTATTTTTTGTGGGTTTTGACAAGAAAATAGAAAACATTTCGCATCACGCTTTATTTTTTGATGTCGATTTTAATCAGCATGCAGCAGATATTTACGATGAGCCAAAATGGCCTGATGCCCCTTTGTTTTACGCCAACTTTCCGTCAAAAACAGATCACACTGCAGCTCCGGAAGGAATGGAAAGCGGATTTTTTCTCATTCCGTTAGCGCCGGGAATACATGATAGTGAATCACTTAGAGAAGAATATTTCGAAAAAATTATTACTCGTTTTGAGGAGCTTACACAACAAAAAATTAAAAATAACATTATCTTTAAGAGATCATTTTGTAAGAATGACTTTGTAACCGATTATAACGCTTACAAAGGAAATGCTTACGGAATGGCCAATACCTTATTGCAAACGGCTTTTTTACGACCAAAACTAAAAAGTAAAAAAGTTCGTAATTTATATTTTACAGGACAATTAACCGTTCCTGGCCCAGGTGTTCCGCCTGCTTTAATTTCAGGAAAACTAGTAGCCGAGTTAATTCAAAAATCTTTTAGATCTTAAAAAATGAAATCACTATTCGACACCGTTTCTTTCAAATGTAGCAAATTGGTCACCCAAAACTACAGTACATCCTTTTCGTTAGCGGTAAAAATGCTTTCACCAAGCATTCGCGAAGCGATTTACAGCATTTACGGATTCGTTCGTTTTGCTGACGAAATTGTCGATTCATTTCATGAGTACGACAAAGAAAATCTTATCAATGATTTCGAAAAAGAATATTACAAAGCCGTTGAGTTTGGCATTAGCTTAAATCCTATTCTCAACTCTTTTCAGCATACCGTAAAAGAATACAATATTACCGACGATCTTGTGCAGGCTTTCCTTAAAAGCATGAAACTAGACCTCATCAAATCCACCTACAACTCTCAAACTGAGTATGAAGATTATATTTACGGATCTGCAGATGTTGTGGGTTTAATGTGTCTTAAGGTTTTTGTAAAAGGAAATGAACAAAAATACGAGCAGCTAAAAAACGAAGCCATGAGTTTGGGATCGGCATTTCAGAAAGTTAATTTCTTGCGGGATCTTAAAGATGATAATTTGGTTTTAAACCGAAACTACTTTCCCGGAGTCGATTTAAATTCTTTTGATGAAAATGCCAAAACCACGATCATCAACGAAATCGAAGAAGATTTCAGAATTGCTTATCAGGGAATTGTAAAATTGCCTATCGAAGCGCAATTTGGGGTTTATACCGCTTATATCTATTACAAAAAGTTACTAAAAAAACTAAAAAACACACCGTATTACGAAATTGGAAGTTCCAGAATCAGAGTTTCAAATTATACAAAAGCCGGGCTTTTAGCACAATCTTTTGTAACTTACAAGTTGAAACTGGTTTAGATTTCACAGCTTGTATGTCATTGCGAGGAACGACAAACCAGAACAATAAGTTTAATAACTCAAAACATAAAAAATGATTTCTTTTTTAATCTTTTTAGGCGTTTTTCTCTTCATGGAATGTGTTACTTGGTTCACGCACAAGTACATCATGCACGGACTTATGTGGTATTTTCACGAAGATCATCATCAACCCAAATACGAAGATACTTTTGAGCGCAACGATATTTTCTTTGTCATTTTCGCCATTCCCAGTATTGTTCTTTTTTATTTTGGCGTTCAGGGCGGATTCAATTATTTATTTTTCATCGCTTGCGGCGTCACCACTTACGGAGCTTGCTATTTCTTAATTCACGATGTTTTAATTCATCAGCGTTTTAAATGGTTCAAAAACACCAAAAACAAATACCTGATTGGTTTACGAAAAGCCCATAAAATACACCACAAGCATTTAGGAAAAGAGCACGGAGAATGTTTCGGGATGTTATTCGTGCCCTTTAAATATTATAAAATGTAAAACCTTTCGTAAAAAAAAATTAACACATAGAAACATAGATTTTTTCTTTTTAAAGAAGATTAAAATAAATAATACATTATTTACACATAGCTATGTGCATTTAGATAAGTGAAACGTCTTTTTTGATCATTCGAAATCTATGTTTCTATGTGTTAAAAAATAACCAACGAGTAAAAAGTAAATCGATTTTATGAAAGTATATAAACTAGAAACTGTACAACACTTAAACGCCAGTATCGAAAAATGTTGGGACTTTTTCTCGAGTCCACAAAACCTGCAAGAGATAACACCTGACGATATGAGTTTCGTAATTGAGGATTTTGATGGCAAACGAATGTATCCCGGACAAGTGATTACCTATACTTTAAAACCACTTTTGGGCATCAAAATAAATTGGATGACCATCATAACAATTTCAGCAGAAAACCAATATTTTGTAGACGAGCAGCGTTTTGGGCCTTATGCATTATGGCATCACAAACACTTTTTTGAAAAAACTGAAACCGGCACAAAAATGACTGATGTTGTACATTATGCTCTACCATTTGGTTTCTTAGGCCAACTCGCCAATAAGATAATGGTAAAAAATAAACTGAAATCTATTTTTGAATATCGCCACAAAAAAATTGAAGAACTATTCAATTCAAATAATTTTATTCCACAGATTCCATAGATAAAAAAATCGCCACGAATTCACGAATTATAATATTAAATTCAATTGATTGGTTTTAAAAAATCGTGAATTAGTCCCGAACAAAAAATAGCATTTCTTATAATGACAAAACAAAAAGTTACTTTTTTCTGGTTTCGACGTGATTTGCGTCTTGATGATAATATCGGGTTATTCAATGCCCTGCAATCTGATTTTCAGGCAATTCCGTTATTTATTTTTGACGACGATATCTTAGAAAATCTTCCTGAAAATGATGCGAGAGTCAGTTTTATTTACGATTCACTTGAGGCAATAAACAAACAACTTCAACTAATTGATTCTTCCATCTTAATCAAAAAAGGAAAAACTTTTGAGGTTTGGAAATCACTTGTTTCCGAATTTGACATTCATC
>Ga0247809_1001275_pt1 | contig 11317 bp, 10 predicted proteins | sample UWRJL104311B1_FD_180951 | JGI IMG/M metagenome (GOLD analysis project Ga0247809, IMG submission 180951) | Plant litter microbial communities from Arlington Agricultural Research Station in Wisconsin, United States - UWRJ-L104-311B-1 | ecosystem: Environmental > Terrestrial > Plant litter >...
GCATGCACGGTCTCACCACCGGGCTGGCACGGGAATTTGCCCGAGAGGGCATCACCGTGAACACGGTCGCCCCGTGCGCCGTGGGCACCGAGAAGTTCCGCGCCAACAAACGTGCCAACCCGGAGCGCTTCCGGAATTTCCTGGACGTGATCCCGATGGGACGCGAGGCAGAAGAGGAAGAGGTCGCCTCCATGGTCGCTTATGTCGCCTCGCCAGAAGCTTCGTTCATCACCGGGCAGGTGATCAGCGTCAATGGCGGCTCGACGATGCTCTGAATTGACAGCCATGCAAACAGAAAACGAACTCCTCACCCTTTGCTCGGCCGCCGAAGCCGCGGACTTCGGCGCTCTGCGCGTGGAGCCCGAGGGCCTGCCGCCGTTGGCCGTGTTCTTCGACGACGGCGAATATTTCGTGACGGACGACACCTGCAGCCACGGAGAGGCGTCGCTGTCCGAAGGCATGGTCGAAGGCGGAAAAGTGGAGTGCCCTTGGCACAGCGGCAAGTTCTGCCTGCGCACCGGCGCTGCCGAGTCCTTTCCGGCGGAAACCCCTGTGCGGGTCTATCCGGCCATCCTGCGGGATGGCCATGTTTGCATCCGCCGGCCTGAGTGAAAGGCTAGTTGAAGGCGCGCCCGCCGTTGACGAGGAGGTTCTGGCCGGTAACGAAGCGGCTCTCCTCGCTCACGAAGAAGGCCACCGCATTTGCGATGTCGTCCGGCTCTCCGATGAAGCCCATCGGGATCTGCTGGCGGCTGAACTCCCGCGTTTCCGCAGGCAGGCTCTGGACACCGCGCGTCGCGATCGGTCCCGGTGACACGATGTTCACGTTGACCTTGAACGGCGCCAGCTCCAGGGCCAGCCCGCGGGTGAATCCGATAAGGCCGGTCTTGGCCGCGCCGTAGGGCACCAGCTTGGGCACGGGTGCTAGGGCGACGCCGGAACCAATGTTCACGATCTTCCCGAAGCAGCGCTGGCGCATCCCGGGGACCACCTGCAGGCTGCACAGCATGGCGCTGAACAGCGAACTGTCGATAGCGAGCGCCAGCGTGGCCGGATCGGCGCACCAGAACTCGGCAGGGGGGCGGACACCGCCCCCCACACCGTTCACCAAGATGTCGACAGGGCCGAAGCGCTCCACGATTTCCTGGAAGACTTGCGGGATTGCCTGTTCGTCCTGGCAGGACAACTGGTAGGCCGCGGACTCCGCCCCCAGCGCGCGCAGTTGGTCGGGCATGCCGTGGACGGCGGGGTTGCGATCGAGACAGACGACCGCTTGCGCGCCATCGCGCGCCAGGCGAAGCGCAATCGCGCTCCCGATGCCGCCGCTGCCGGCGGTGACGACGGCGACACGACCGCGAAACTTTCCCGGCGCGTTGGCGGAGATGGTGTTGCTATCGACCTGCATCGACTCAGTATGGGTCTCTGAGGCGTCGACGCCGCCCCAGAAAATTTGGGGCTCGCCCCACAAATCCTGCGTTGGACAAGCGAGCCGCTCACTCGATAGTGCAAGGCCTGCCGTTCTGGCGCAATAAGGTTGATATGTCGGAAGATGTTCTGCTAGTGGAGAAGCATCCGGATGGTTACGCGGTGCTGACGCTAAATCGGCCAAAGTCGCTCAATGCCTGGTCGATGGAGCTGTGTACGCGATTTTGCGAGGTGTTCGCGGCGCTGCAGGAGGACGACCAGATCCGCGTCCTGATCCTCACCGGCAGCGGGCCGGCCTTCTGCGCCGGCCTCGACGTGAAGGAGATGCGGGCCGATCCGGATGCGTTCTTCCCACATGTTCGTGCGAACAGCCCCGGCGTCGCCGTGCAGGCCGGGCGCAAGCCGCTGATTGGCGCGATCAACGGGGCCGCGGTCACCGGCGGGTTCGAGATCTCGTTGCTTTGCGACATCCTCATCTGCTCGGAGAACGCGAGCTTCATGGACACGCACACCCGCATCGGCCTGATGCCGGGATGGGGCATTTCGCAGCTGCTGAGCCGCCGTGTGGGCATCAGCCGCGCGAAGGCGATCTCGCTTACGGCCCGAAAGGTGGGCAGCGCCGAGGCCGTTGCCATCGGCCTGGTGAACTCTGTCCATCCCCAGGAACAACTGCTGGATGAAGCGCGGAGCATTGCGCACGCAATGCTGGCCGGTGTTCCCCGGATCCTGGCGGACTATCGCGCCCTGATCGACGATGGCTTCGGGCTGCCCTTGCGCGATGCGATCGCCCTCGAGCGGGAGCGCGTGCGGGCCTCTCGCCAGCGCCCGGTCTGAAGCTGATACACGGCTCGTGATGTTTCTGCACGGCAGCAGGACCAAATTTGCGTTGCCGCTGTCCGCTACCGATCTGAAACTGTCCCGACACTAACTTCGCACTACTTACAGAATGACTTCACCGATTGATGCCCCGCCGCACGAGGCACCTGTCCTCATCGTGGGGGCGGGGCCGGTCGGGCTGACGCTCGCACTCGACCTGGCCCGCCGCAACGTGCCGTGCCTGTTGGTGGACCAGAGTGAGGGGCCGCGCTTTCTTCCGAAGATGGAGCGTTGCAACGCGCGCTCGATGGAGATCTTCCGCCGCTTGGGCCTCGCAGAAAAGATCAAGGCAGCCGGCTACCCAGGAACGGCCACCATGGACATCAAGGTGGTAACGAACTTGAGCGACCCTCCGCTGTTGCACCTGCGCTATCCCACAGGCGACCAGCAGCGCCAGCAGATCGCCTTCTCGCGCGACGGCAGCCAGCCGCTGGAAGCCTTCCAGGTGATATCGCAGTACACATTGGAGCCGCTGCTGCGTGCGGAGGTGGCCGCCACGAAGTCGATCACGGCGCGCTACGGCTGGCAGCTTATGTCTTTCGTGCAGGACGACCAAGGCGTGAGTGCCGTCTTGCAGGACCTTCAGGGTGCCCAGCACGAAGTACGTTCCCGCTACCTCGTCGGATGCGATGGTGGCCGAAGCACGGTGCGCAAGGCGCTGGATATTCCGCTGGAAGGCAAGGGCAACCTGGCCGAGGCCACGCAGGTGTTCTTCCGCTCCGAGAACCTGCTGGAGCGCGTACCGGCCGGCCCCGCCCGCCACTACTACTTCGCAGACGAGCATTCGTCGGGCATCGTCGGGCAGGACGACCTGAAGCACTTCTTCTTCAGCACGCGACTGCCGCCGGATGCGGACTTGAAGGCAGCGTTGCTCGCCGCGGTCGGTGTGGACATCGATGTGCAGATCATCGCGGTGAGTACCTGGCGGCAGCATTTGCTGCTGGCGAAGCGATACCGCGATGGCAATGTCTTCCTGGCAGGAGATGCCTGCCACCTCGTGATCCCGCTTGGCGGTCTCGGCATGAACACCGGCGTCGGTGATGCAACCGATCTGGCGTGGAAGCTGGCGGCTACGCTGAAGGGTTGGGGTGGTCCTGCGCTACTGGACTCCTATGAAGCCGATCGACGACCGGTCGGTGCACGCAACGTGGCGGCCTCCACTTACGCTACCGCCGGTCTGCGCGAATGGCGCAGCCATGTGAAGCCGGGGATCCGCAACGATGACGAAGAGGGCCGGCGCATCCGGGCGACGGTGGCTGACAAGGCCCGGCGGCTGCAGCGGCGCACGCACGAGATGGCGTCCGCAGAACTCGGTTACCGCTACACGTCCAGCGTGGTGGCATCGGAGCCCAGCACCCCCGCCGATACCGACAACAAGCTTGTCTACGTGCCCTCTGCTGCGCCAGGTTTCCGGTTGCCTCACGTCTGGCTGGACGAAGGAGAGGCGCTGCACGATCTGCTCGGGCTCGGATATTCGCTTCTGCGCCTGGGGGAAGAGGCACCGTCCGCCGAGCCACTGGTTGCAGCCTTCAGCGCCGCTGGTGTGCCGCTGGACGTGCTGGACATCGGCAGCGAGCGCGCACGCGAGGTGTATGGGCGGGCGCTCGTGCTGGTGCGACCCGACCTGCACGTTGCCTGGCGCGGCGATGTTGCGCCCGCTGATGCGGCCGCCCTTGTGCGCCAGGTCACCGGGGGCGGCGGATGATCGCCGAACATGTTCCGCCGCGGACGGACGTGCTCGTCATTGGTGGCGGCATTGCCGGCCACAGCGCCGCGTTGTCCGCGGCCGAGAGGGGCGCCGCCAGCGTGGTGCTCCTCGAAAAGACCGCCGACTTCGGCGGCAGTTCCCGACAGGCCGTGGGCGGCTTCGCCTTCGCCGGAACGGATCTGCAGCGCGAGGCCGGCGCTTTCGACAGCAACGAGGAGCTCCGGCGCGACTTGCTCAAGTCCGGGGAAGGGCGTAATGATGCTGCGCTGCTGCAACTGTTCCTCGATCGGCAATTGGATGCTTATGACTGGCTCCGGCAGCACGGCGTGGAGTTTGGCTATTCCCGTCCGGTTGCGGGAGGCTCATCCGTGCACACGCATTCGAACTGGGGTGGCCAGGCGATCCGCGCACTGCACGAGCGTGTTCTGAGCCATCCGCGCGTCTGCTATGTTCCCGGACATGCGGCGCAGCGGCTGGTGCGAGGCGACGAGGAGCGGACTTCCGTTGTCGGCGTAAAGCTGACCGCGTCGGCCGACAAGGCAAGCATTCTCCACACCGGGGGAGGGGTCGTTCTGGCGACCGGCGGTTTCTCGCGGGGCCGCCAGTACATGGAAGCCTTCGCACCGCAGCTCCTTGCTGCCATCCCTTCCGGTGGGATCGGAAACACCGGCGATGGATTGCGCATGGCCACCGCGCTGGGCGCCGGACTGGCCGACATGGGTTGGGTCAGCGGCACCTTCGGGGCTGCACTGCCCGGATACCCTGACCGCACCCCGCGCGACGAGGAGCCCCTGGGGCTGCTGTTTCCCATCTACTCGGGTGCCGTTGCCGTGAACCTGCATGGCAAGCGCTTCGCAGACGAGTCCGCGAGCTACAAGGCGATCGGCAAGCGCTGCCTGGAGCAGCCGCGCGGCGTCGCGTTCCAACTATTCGACAGCAAGACCATGGCGCTGTCACGCGAGGCACCAGCCCACAACTTCCGGGCAGCGCTTGAGCGTGGCGAATTGCGCCATGCCGACACACTGGCCGAACTGGCCACGCAGTTGGGCGTGGACGGCGCTGAGCTGATGCGCACCATCGACCAATACAACGGCGACGCAGACGCCGGCGTGGACAGCCAGTTTGGTCGCAAGATCGGCGCGAAGATCGACCAGGGGCCGTTCTACGCCTATCCGTGCGGCGTGGCCGTCACCACCACGTTCTGCGGCCTCACCATCGACACGGCGACGCGGGTGCTCGACGTGCACGGTGAACCGATCGCGCACCTGTACGCGGCCGGCGAACTGGTGGCCGGCTTCCACGGCAGCAACTACATGAGCGGATCAGCACTCACCAAGTCGGTGGTGACTGGCCGCATCGCGGGCGCCAACGCTGCAGTCGCGTCACTGACAGGAGCAACAGCATGAAACTACAAGGCAAAGTCGCCATCGTCACCGGCGGCGCGCGCGGCATCGGCCGCGCCTACGTATTGCGCCTCGCGCAACTGGGGGCCGACGTGGTCATCGCCGACGTCGACCTGAACGGCGCAGCGCAGTATGGCGAACAACTGACGTCGGGATCCGTGCGCGAAGAGGTCGAGGCACTCGGCCGGCGGGCCATCGCCGTGCAATGCGATCTGACGCAGCGGCAAGCCGCGCTGGACCTGGCGGAGCAAACGCTGCAGGCGTTCGGCCGCATCGACATTCTCGTGAACAACGCCGGTGGCCTGGTGACGCCGGTGGAACGCAGCCAGGGTTCGATCATTCCCGAGGAAGACGTCCGCACGATGATGGACGTCAACCTGATGACGACGATCTTCTGCTGCCAGGCCGTGATTCCGACCATGGTGAAGCAACGTTCCGGCGTGATCGTCAATGTGTCATCGGGCACCGCACGCAATATCGTGAAGGGCGGCCGGATGGCCATTTACGGCTCGGTCAAGGCCGCGGTGACCCACTTCACGCGCAATCTGGCCATGGAGTTGGGGCCCTCCGGGATTCGCGTCAACGCCATTTCGCCTGGGCTCATTTTGTCGGCGCGCATCCGCAAGACCAACGAGCAGCGCGGTCTGGGCACGGCCGAGGACGTGGAAAGGCTGCCAATGCGCCGTCTGGGCGAGCCGGAGGACTGCGCCAACGCTCTGGAATTTCTCGCCACCGACCTTTCGAGCTACGTCACCGGGCAGTGCATCTCGGTGTGCGGCGGGTCCAGCTTGCAGCCGGCCTGACCCTCTCTGTCCAACCCAGCAACTTCCGGTATGTCCCACAACAACGCCTCCCCTGTTCCATTCCGTTACCGCAAACCCGGCTACGTGGCACTCGCCGTCACAGATCTCGATCGTTCGATCGCGTTCTACCGCGACCTGGTCGGCCTCACCCTGCAAGAACGGGACGGCGATGAGATCGCGTTCCTGCGTTGCGGCACGGATCACCACGACGTCGTGTTGTACAAGGCCGCCCAGCCCGGCTTGAAGCGCATGGCATTCCAGCTGGAGTCTGCGCAGGACTTGGCGCATGCGCACGGATGGCTCACCGAGCTCGGCTACCAGCCCGTCTGGGCCGCCCCTCAGGAGTGCGGGACACTGCGCCAAGGCCCGACCTTGCGATTCCGCATCCCAGATTGCGAATTGCTGTTCGAGTTCTATGCGCAGATGGAGTCTGGCGGTGAGTGGCAGCCGACCGTCGCCAAGATAGAACGCCTCGGTCATGTGGTTGTTGGCATGCGCAACCCCGAAGCCGTGCTCGCGACGCTCCTGGAGAAGCTGAACTTCCGCATGTCCGACCAGTTCGGCACGCACACGTGGTTCCTGCGCTGCTTCCCCAACCCCTACCACCATTCCTTCGCAGTGGCGCGGGCGGAGTTCGATCGCTTGCACCATGTCAATTTCATGGTGACGGACGTGGACGACGTGGGCCGCGCCATTTACCGCATGCGCAAGGCGGGCGTCGAAATCGTGTTCGGTCCCGGCCGTCACGACATCTCCAATTCCATCTTTCTTTACTTCCTGGACCCGGACGGTATGACGGTGGAATACAGCTTCGGCATGGAGGAGTTTGCCGAAGACGGCGCCCGCGAGGCACGCCAGCTGCCCTTCTCCATGGAGATCCTGGATTCGTGGGGCAGCGCACCGTTGCCGGCGACCGGCAAGGGCGGGGCGGTCGAGGCCGCCTCGCTGTGATCTCTTACGCGCACGCAACCGACATCCCTGAGGCGGTGCCGGACCAGCGGCAGGCCATGCACAACAAGAGCAGAGACAGCCAATGACAGATACCTATGTGATCGTTCATGGCGCTTGGCATACGGGCGCTGAAATGGAGACTACGGCCGAGCATCTGCGGAAGCGCGGCCACGTCGTGCACTGTCCGACGCTGGCCGGCAACCGTCCCGACGACGAGCCTGCCACCATTGGCTTGTCCGACGCGGTCGATTCGCTCGTCGCCTTCTTCGAGGAGCACGACCTGCACGACGTGCGGCTGGTGGGTCACAGCTACGGCGGCATGGTGATCAGCCACATGCCGTTTCGCCTGCCCGGCCGCATTCGCCGCTTGGTCTATTGGAATGCCTTCGTGCCGCTCGATGGTGAATGTCTCAGGGACCTCGGGGCACCGCAGAGCCGGAAGACCTTCGACAGCGCCGCTGCGGCAAGCGGACAGACCGTCATGCTGCCCTACGCGGTATGGCGCGAAACCTTTATCAACGATGCTGACGAGACGCTGGCGCGCAGCAGCTACGCGCTGCTCAAGCCCCACCCCTACCGCACCATGACCGATCCAGCGGTGCTGCCGCAGCCTTTGGCAACGCTTGCGATCGGAAAGAGCTACATCAACGCCCGCCAGGACACCGCCTTGCCCCAGAGCCTGTCCTGGCATCCGCGCCTGTCGGAACGCTTGGGCCTGTTCAGGCTCGTGGAATGCGATGGCAGCCACGAGCTGTGCTTCACCAATCCAGAACTACTGGCGCTCAAGATTGAACAAGCAGGCCGCGACTGACAGCGAAGGCGACAAGCATGGGTGATGCGCGGCCACTACTGCAGCCCAAAGCGATGACTACACCCTCCTCTGCGCCTCGCCAACGATCTGTGGTCGCGAGTGGTGAACTACACAGACGCAACCGGAAACGCGACTTGTAGTCGCTCGCAATGTGGGACCCAACACCCAAAGCGCTGGTGGTGTGCCATCCTGGCCGTTCAAAGCGTCGACGCCTCCATTGACGCAGCGGGATCAACCATGTCGGTTGTCGCTGGGAACCACAGGTCGGCAATCATTAACGCGGTGGCTGCCTAAAGTTTGACGCTAGCGGCTTGCGTCCGGCTGCTCCATGTGCCTCAGAGATGCGGCTCCCGATCCGATTCTCGACTCGGCCGGCCGCCGCATTGATGCCTTAGTCGTGCGTTTGCCCACGGTGCTGTATTAGCCTCTCAATGGGCGGCATATCACCTTGCGCACACTGTCGCCATAAGAACCCGGCCAGCCCTTGGACACCCAATATTCCAGCTTATTGCCCTGCCAAAGATCACCGACATGAGAAGCTAGCCGCACTATCGACGTTCCCGGTTCCGTTATAAGTTGGGACGGTGGGAAAGGGGCAAAGCGGCCGCGAGCGGCTGGGGACCGCGAAGTATGCGGGATTGCTCGCCTCCGCAATGATCGCGTTCGGGGCAATACCCTTCTCAACCCAATCGACCAAGGGCGTGAGCATTTCGAACTTGTCGGTGGCCGGGCCGCCAGCACAATGGTTCATGCCGGGCACAGGGTAGAAACGGACGAAGTCCTGGGCGTTTGTCTTCGCCTGTGTCTGCTCGAACCACTTGACGGTGCCGGAGAAGGCGATGGCGGAGTCGGCCAGGCCGTGATAGACCAACAACTTGCTACCGCGATTGCGATACTCGTTGCCCGCACCATACGCTGTGAACACCACCCCAGGCGGGTCTGTATAGATGCCGGACGCTGGATAGTTCACCGCGGGGTCCTCGCTCAGGCTGCGGTAGTCGTAGTTCAGCATCCACTCTGGGATTTCGGCCACCTTCAGCACGGGCGGCGGTGTCACGGCCACATACGGCAAGTTGTGGCTGATCAGCTTGGGGGAGTTTGATACAGCGCCACCAAACGACCCGAAGAACCACGAACGCCAACCTTGGTTCACCACGCCATTGGCGGATCCGCCGATCCCCGCATCCCAGTTCCATCCCGAAGCAATCTGCTGTCCCTTCGAGTTGAATGCCCCCTCCATGATCTGCGGGAAGACCGCCACCTGCAGAGCGGTCAAGCAGTCTGCCGCCTTGGCGCCACTGCAGATCAGGCGCTCGAGTTCAGGCCGCACGCGCGCGGTGGTGCACGCCTGCGGATCGCCGACCATGCCATCCTTGAGCCCGTCGAGCGCATCGCATGCCTGCAGCACTGCCGAGGACACGAGCTGAACGTCCGAGTCGGAGTAGGTCTTGTGGATGGAAGGCAGCCCACCGTTATCCGGAATTCCAGAATCACGCGCAAGCTTCGCCAGATCTTGAACGATCTGAGGCGATGCAGAGCGTACTGCACTGATGTTGGGCGCACCGGAGATGATGCCATCATAGTAGGAGGGATAGCGCTCCGCCATGAGCAGCGCTTCGCGACCGCCCTCCGAGCACCCAACGAAATATGACCGGTCCGCCGCTTTTCCGTAGTAGCGCTGAACGAATCGTTTGCCGGCCTGAGTTACGTGATCGTAGGAGTCATAGTAATAGTCTCGCCGAGACTGGGGGTCGCGCGAAAAGGACCCAATGCCACCATCGTTCGAGTCATTGTTCGTGGCGTTGTCATGACCGGAGTCGGTGGAGACGACCGCGAAACCACGGGACAGCGCATTCTCGGTCTGGCCTGCTCCGGGCAGTGCGCCACGAGCGTCTCCCAGCGTGCCGTTCGTACCGCCACCACCCATCATGAAGAAACGGCCATTCCATGCGCTGGAGCTCGGCAAGCGAAGATTGAACTTGATCGCGTAACGCTGACCATTCACAGGGCTCACTCGATCGTTCATGGAACCTTGGACCTGACAGTGTTCGGGCTGCTGGGCCAGCGTGGCGGTTGCCGCCGCCGCCGGCACCAAGACGGCCGAAGTGACGTTGACCCGGTAGGTGCCGTTCGGACTGCTGGTCGTCTCGTTAAGAGTCGACAGCGCAGAACACGCTTGCTCCGCCGTCAACGAAGGTTGAACCGCGAATGCAGGTGGCTCCGATCCGGACCCGCCACAGGCGGCAGTACCGAGGCCGACCGCGATCCCCATCCAATACAAACCTGCTCTCATGTGTCGTCTCCTACTGAAATCTTTTGTTCGATTGCTGCTTTAGCTCCGCGCGAGAAGCGCCGCCAGATCATCGAACTGTAGGCGCGGTTCGTACCTTTATCCCTGTGACGATTTTTCACGAAAGCATCAAAAAACTTGATGTCAATGCTGGCGGGCTTGCTGCTTGCATTGAACCTGCCACAACAGACATCTGGGGCCTCGTTGGGTTACGCAACGGCGTGAAAGACTTTGCGCACCCAAGCATTCCCTGCTCAGACTCGAAACGCGATGCTGGAAACTCAGTGCTGAGCGCGCGGGATCGATCGCACGAGACAGGAAGCCAAGGCCGACGTGTCTCAAACAGATTGATCAGTTTTGCCACGCGTTGCAAGCGAGGCCCATACGGCCCTGTCCCGCGTGCGCGCTCAGAACTCGAGCGCCGCGTTCTCCGAAGAATTAACAGGTCGTGATCTCGTCTATCTGAGAAATAGCCATCGGCATCAACAAAGGATCAAAATAAATCAACGCCCTGCCGTCTTCCGAGTCGAGCCCATTTCTCATCGTCTGCTCGTCTTCAAACCAGAATTCGGACATCGTCTCGATCACTTGAGCGTCGCCAAAGCTGTACTGCAGAAGATGCCCGCCGCTTTGGCCTACGACGCGACCGGGCGATTGTTCGAGGCATGCGCCTGACGGCTCTAGCGGTGAGCGCGATCGATGCTTTCGAGATCCTTTGCGTAGGGATCGACGTAGAGCGCGAGTGCGTGAACCTACGAGTTCCGATGGGCGTGCTTGGTTCGCCACGCTCGCTGCTGCAGCCCCGGTCGGCGAACGAAGAAACCCTTAAGCACCTCGCGCCTGCGCCCTGCCGCCTCACTCAGCACGCCGAAGGCGATCACATCGTCTCCACCGGCAACCGCCGTTTGACATCCCGTTCGGGCCGTGTGCCCTGATCGATCAGAGAGATTCGCGCACCGCAGGCCTCCCACACGTTATTCATGCGCGAGACGCTTTGAGCGCACTTGGCGCAACGTGCTGCGCAGGAGATTCCGCCGGTGACGCCTGTCC
>Ga0247809_1001276_pt1 | contig 11311 bp, 9 predicted proteins | sample UWRJL104311B1_FD_180951 | JGI IMG/M metagenome (GOLD analysis project Ga0247809, IMG submission 180951) | Plant litter microbial communities from Arlington Agricultural Research Station in Wisconsin, United States - UWRJ-L104-311B-1 | ecosystem: Environmental > Terrestrial > Plant litter >...
TAATGAAAAAGATGATGACTGTGTAAAGGTTGTGTTAAAACCTTAATCCTTATATTTTCTGGTATACATTATTGACGGCGCCCTGCTTATTATTTAAGCAGGGCGTTTGTATGTTGTTAAGTTTTTTATATACCTGATTTCATAATCACCTCCCGTAGTTTATCCTGGTGCTGGTCGCCCCATTCTCCAAGCGTACAAATTACAGGTATCAGGCTTTTGCCAAGGTCAGTCAAACTATATTCGACCTTTGGCGGAAGCTGTGGGAAGATCTTTTTAGTAACGAGCTCATGCATTTCCAGCGCATTTAGCTGCATGTTCAAAATCCGCCTTGAGGCGTCCGGAATTTTCCGCTGCAATTCACTGGGCCTGATGTGCCCCTGGTGGATAAAATATAACAGACGTATTTTCCATTTGCCATAAAGTACTTCGGCCAGCAGGTCGAGACCGCAGTTAAGCGACACCGGGATTTTCTTTTCGTATGCCATACGCAAATATAAAATTTTACCAGAGATGGTTGCATAGGGATAAATTTTTCCCTATGCGAATCGTTTTTCCGTACTTGTTACAAACCAGCGTATTGCCCAGATTTGTTCTATAAAAATAAAGAAATGGAACAGTACAACTTCAATAATGAATTATCAGGCAAAGTAGCATTAGTAACAGGTGGCACAAAAGGGACAGGAAAAGCAATCGCTGAAAGATTGTTGCAAGCAGGGGCAAAGGTGATTGTTACCGCCCGAAACAAGCCAGAAAACATAACTCCGGGCATCCACTTCATCGCGGCAGATCTGAGTACAGCAAATGGTACCGCAGAGCTGATTGATGAGATTAAAAAACAATTTGGCGGAATCGGGATATTCGTTAATAATCTGGGAAGTTCAGAAACACCCGGAGGTGGTTTTAGTGTGTTGACAGACCAGCACTGGGAAGAAACTATTCAAGCAAATTTGCTCGCACCGGTTAGATTAGACAGGGGATTACTGCCGTACATGCTCGAAAAGGCTTCCGGTTGTATCATACACATCGCATCTATTCAAGGCAGACTGCCGCTCTACGATTCTACCTTACCATATGCCGCTGCAAAGGCAGCGCTGATCAATTACAGTAAAAGCCTATCCAATGAAGTGTCTCCAAAAGGAGTAAGGGTATTGACTGTATCGCCGGGTTGGATCAGAACAGCTGCTGCGATCAGGATGATGGAAAGGTTGGCAGAAAGCTCGGGCAGCAGCGTAGAAGAAGCAACCCAGGGTGTGATGAATTCTCTTGGAGGCATACCAATGGGCAGGCCAGCTGAACCGGAAGAGGTAGCAGAATTGGTTGGGTTTCTCGTATCTCCGCGGGCAGGTTATTTAACGGGAACAGAATATGTGATAGATGGTGGTACGATACCGACAATATAAAATCGATATCAAATGGTAATCTCTTTTTATTTTAAGATGTGGTGCTAGATTGCCACCTCAACGATCAGCAGCATGCATTGCTTTTTTCATGCTGCTGATGGGGAGGCATAAAGGTAAAGGGATGGCCTGGGATGTTAGCCAATGCATTATAATTGAAAACAGTTCTGGTCAATTGAAAGATTGTCGAAATTCCAATGGGGACAGTCTTGTTTTTGTCTTAAAGAGTTTGCTAAAAGATTGCAAGTGTTCAAATCCCAGTTCGTAGGCAATCTCACTAACTGACAGATTTGTTGTTGATAGTTTTTCTTTAGCCACTTCGATCAGTTTTGCATGCAGGTGCTGCTGTGTGTTTTGTCCGGTTAAAGATTTGAGTAAACTGCTCAGGTAACCGGGGGAGATATGTAAAGTTTCGGCAATATGGGTTATGCTGGGCAGACCATCTTTGGCCAGTGAACCGGTGCTAAAATAATCTGATAAGAAATCTTCCAGTCTGGTAAGTATCTCATGGCTTGCTATCTTTCGTGTGATAAACTGGCGCTGATAGAATCTTTCTCCATAAGTCAGCATTAATTCTAATTGTGCGATGATTACATTCTGACTGAAGCGGTCGATATTGGCATGGTACTCTTGCTCTATGTTGCCGGCGATGGTGGTTAGCATAGTCTCTTCTTTGTCGGAAAGGTAAAGTGCTTCATATACCGAATAGTCAAAAAACTCGTATTGTTTAATCGTTTTCGCCAATGGCGTGTTCCATAGAAAATCAGGATGGATCAGTATTATCCAGCCTTGCGGCTGATGTATATTGCCTTTTTCAAAATCAATACCGAATAGTTGGCCGGGGGACATAAAGAACAATACACCTTCATCAAAATCACTGGCTTGCTGGCCGTATTTAAATTTAGCGTTTGGTACCCTTTTCATCGAAATCGAGTAAAAATCAAAAATGAGCGTGATCGGACTTTCGGAAATCGGGCGGGTAAGCTGATCCATACGAACCAGGCTGATCAGCGGGTGCTGTGGTTTAGGCAGACCCGCTGCGCGGTGATATTCAGTGATGGTTTTGAACCGTAATGGCATTTGACTAGTCATGATACAATATACCTATTTGTTAGAGTAAACCTGGGCAAATTCTTTGGCAAATTCGGCCAATTTTACATTGCCCAACTTTGGCCGGCTGCGCTGAAAGTTTTCGAGTGTTTTACCACTATGCATCGTCGCTTGCATTTCTACTAAACTTTCAGCTAGCTTCTGTGGCAATTTTGCCATTTTTAATCCCTGCAGCATTTGTTTATCTGAGATCAGTACCCATTTTAGCCAGGGCTTGCCAATAGCAGAGCCAATTTTACGGGCTGCTTCATTACAGGTCATCTCTTCGCTGCCCACGTAGCGGATTGTTGTTTTGTCAGGTTGTAAGACCAATTCTTCGGCCACTGCAGCGGCAATGTCTTTTGGCGATACAAATACCGTACGGTCATCTCCGCCGCAATTACCCATTAACAAACCGGTTTTCCCGCTCAGCAATGCCCAAAGTCCGGAATAGCGCAGCGTAAGGAATTTTCCAATCAGTCCTTTACCCTTTATCAGGTCCATTGATTGATAAAAGTTGGTGTAAAAGACAGCCGGCCGCATAAAGGTAACAGCAACGCCGGTCAGCGCATCAAAAACGTCCTCTACTTTTTCACCTTCCACCAAATCTGCTGCCCAGCCGCTCAATACAACTACACGTTTGATTTTCGCTTGTTGTAATGCCTGTAAATAATTATTGGCTATCCGGCGTAAATAAACAAGGAGGTCAGGTTCTGTAAAGCTCAAAGGGATCATGCAGTATACCGCGTCTGCACCTGCGAAAGTGGTGGTTAAAAAGCCGATGTCTTCAAAAGTACCTATGGCAGCGGTAGCGCCCAGAGATTCGATCTCAGTTTGTTTTTTCTTGTTGCTGCTGATTACGGTGATGGAATGTTGCTGTCCGACTAATATTTGGGTTAAGGGGTAACTGATGTTTCCCAGAGAACCAGTGATGACTATTTTCATAGGTTTTGGCGGTTCTTATGAGTTGAAGTAAATTCCCTTTTCCAAATCAGTTAGTAAGGTTGGTTTTGCGGGATGCCAGTTCAGGCGTTGCTGGGTAAGCTTGCTAGAAGCCGGGCAGTCTATAGCTGCAAAACGTGCGAACCAGCCAAAATGCTCATCTGCTTCTTCGGCCGATTTGGATACTACGGGAATATTAAGCCCTTTTCCGATTGCTTCAGCGATTTCCCTGAAAGTGATTGCCTGTTCCGCAACTGCATGGAAACGGGCTCCCGGTGTTGCATTTTCTACGGCTAACTTATATAATTGGGCAGCATCCAGGCGATGTACTGCGTTCCAGCGATTCTGGCCCTCGCCGATATAGGCAGAGACACCTTTTTCACGGGCAATATTGATGAGGATAGGGACAAAACCCTGAAGATCGCCTTCGCCATGTACTGATGGTGATAAACGAACTACTGCGGCACGCACACCCAATGCAGCTGCGGCATCTGCAGCCTGTTCAGATGCACGGGGAAATGCCGGATGAAACGACGGAATAATATCTTCGGTAGCGAGTGTACCCGGGCTAACGAGTGCAGTACCGGAGGTGATGATAAATGGGCGGTCGGATCCTTCCAATACTTCTGTGATTGCATTGATTGCCAGTTTATCTACTTCACAAACTTCTGCAAATCTTGAAAAGTCGTGAATAAATCCAGTGTGGATTACAGCATCAGATGCTGCGGCACCACTCCGTAAGCTATCCAGATCTTCGAGGTCACCACGGTGAACTTCTGCTCCGGCTGTTTTAAGGGCAGCGGCTGCAGCATCTGAACGGGCCAGACCTAAAACCTGGTGGCCGGCATTAATTAACTCCTGCACAACGGCAGTACCTACGAAGCCTGTGGCTCCTGTAATGAATATACGCATAACTTATTTTCTTTGTTGATACTCAAAGATCGCTTGCATTCATTGGAGTGATTTAGCCATATCCGCTTTTGATTTAGCCAAAACCATAATTGCTTTATAATTTTTAGCGGATTGGGGACGACTAGAAGACTTAAATCGCAATATTGTTTTTATTTGAGCTCAAATGTCGCTAATAAGTTCATGTCTGGATCTATCTTGAAGGTTGCTGGTTTGGTTTCTGCCGGAAAGTTTATCGTTACCGATTTATCAGCAATTGCCAATGTTTGTTTTTGTCCGTCAATCGCAATTTCTAACGGTAAGCTGTAAGGTAGTTCTTGCTGCTGGTCTACCTGAATACTCACTATCTTTTTTGCTTCGTCATATCGCCATTTTACAGACAATGAAGGGTGACCGGCCCTGCGTAACCACTGGTCAAAAAACACTTTTAAATCCTTCGCGCTAGCTTTCTCCATTATCGCCTGTAAGTTATCTGTGCTGGCATTACCTCCGCTATAGGTTTTATAATAGGATTGAATGCCTTTCCAGAATGCAGCATCACCAATTTTTCGTCGTAACATATGTAAGGTCCATGCGCCTTTTTCGTAACTGTTAGCATTGAGCAATTGCATAAAGTTGTCTGTTACCGCACTGTCGATCACAGGAGTAAGACGTCTTTTTTCAAAAGCAAATATCTTTTCACGCTGCTGTCCCATTGCATTTTTAAGGGAATCTGCACCATAAGTATCTTCGGTATATGCATTTGTCATATAGGTAGCAAAACCTTCACTCAGCCAGACATGCTTCCAATTGTTTTCGGTAACTGCGTCTCCGAAATACTGATGTGCGATTTCGTGTGCAAATAAGGATTCTACACCGGGCTGCCCAACTGAGCTTTCTGAGTAAAAGATAGCGCTTGCGTTTTCCATGCCGCCAAACATGGTTTTCGATTGAACGTTAGCCAGTTTTTTATAGGGAAAAGCACCGATTTTTTTGTCGTAGAATGGGATGATTTTTACCGCATAGGCATAATCTTTAAACCCGCGGTCTTTATTTTCCGGATACACATAGCTGTAAACAGGGATACCCTGTACTGTGCCGGCTTGCTGGATAGCAAAGTCAGCAACACCAATTACCATTACTTTGGTGGGTAAGCTAACTTCTTCGCGCCAGTGGGTAAGTTTTAAGTGGTTGGCTAAGCTTGATTCTTTTATTTTTAAACCATTGGCAATAACCTGGTAATGATCTGGCGCTGTTACGATAAACTCAACCGGTGCTTTGTCTGATGGATGATCGTTACAAGGCAGCCAGTATTTAGCGCGGTTTGGCCAGTTATCGCCAAAGAATGTACGTTTCCCATACATATTCTTTGCAATGACCAACCCGTTTGATGGAATCCCGGCATAACTGATCATAAAAGTATGAACGCCGTTTGTTTTTGATTGAGGAGTGATCCAGATTTTGCTGCTGTCCTGTTTAAATTTTATAAGCTGATTGTTCTCTTTTACGGAAAGTACAGTCATTCCTTTTCCATCAGTTCCCTTATTGATCAGATCTAAGCTAAATGGGACATTTGTTTTTAAAAAGCTGACTTTCACCTCGGCCTGCCCTTTAATTTCATCATTCTGATCATTTAGCTGAATACTGAATTTGTATTGTTGAACATCGATCGGAGCGGGTGATTGTGCTATAGCAGAAAGGAGTGACAGGATTAGTAAGGTGGTTAAGCAGAGATGTTTTTTCATTTCGATGGGTATAGGATTAAGGGTAAAGGGCTTATGCTATTTTTAGATGGGGTGATTTAGACAATTCACCTTCCATTTTGTCCGTTTGAGTTATAAAACTACGATATCTATCACAAATAAACTGGACTTTTAAATTATAAATGGCTGAATTCTGGTGTAGTACGAGAATGAGGAATCCATTTTATAATTGAAAAACAAATCTATATCCAGATGAAACATATTGTGATTTTTAAGACCTCGGTACAGGACAATCAAGATCTTTATTCAATTAAAGATGTGCTTAATAATGTTTTCGGGGAAAAAAACTGGTCGATGGCATTGGATGATATTGATAAGATCCTGCGTGTGGTCAGCTATACGGCTTGCAAGGATCTGGTGATCCAGATTTTAAAAAGCAGCGGGTTTCAATGTGAAGAACTGCCGTATGACCTTGGTTAATGCATTGAACAAAGGTTAATTAGTTGTACATATTTAGCTATAAACAGAAATGTGGCTATTCATAAATAGGTTTTAACCAAAACAGGGGTGTATTGCAATTCGCAATACACCCCTGTTTGTTTTACGCTGCTATTTAAACAGCTTTACGAAAGGCAGAAAGGAAACAGAAAAATTCACGTAAGGAACGGATCCTATTTTATTCTTGATAAAATAATCGGTTGGTGTATCCGAACGTTTGAAAAAACGAGAGTTTGCGGTGGTGAGAATTCCGCCGCTTAGGCCTAAGATTAGTTTATTGGTTACCTTATATTCGAAAGTAGAGCCCGATTTGATTTCGAATGTACTATACATTGCATCTTCTGGCAGGATGGTGTTTTTGAAATCGAAGAAGAAATTACTTCCGCCCAATTCAGAGCCAAGGGTTATCCAGCTTTTCTTCGATAACTGTTTTCTTAAAGCTAAACGGGTTGGCAAATCAAGGATCAGTTCTAAGTCAGATCCTTTAAATTTATGCCAGTAACTGAAATAAGGCGCCGCAGGTATAGGTGATGAAGGATCGATAACTGCTATTAAACCCACTGTAATTTTAGTTTGTGCTGTCCGTTTTATAGGGAACAATACCCCGCCTGTAAAGGTAAACCGTTTAACAGAGCTGAACGCATCAGAAATTCCAGTAGCATTAGCCGTAAAGATAACGGGACGGTTAAAAAGAGAATCTATCCGTAAAAAGGAAAGTGTAAGGCCACCCACAGATTTATTAAAGCTTTTGTTCTCTGCTGGTAAAGCTGCGATAGTACTGGTCCCTTCGCTCAGATCGAAGTGCTGTTGAACATAGCTTACCGAACCACTAATCGTGTTTTTTCCGAACTGTGCTAGCGGCAAATTGAAATTTGATCTGATACGTGTGATCTGCGCTTTCCCTTCGTAAAAGTTGTTGCCATTGAATTCTGATTTTACTGTGGAATTGCCGATGTACTCGGCCGATATATGTGCCTGGCGCAGGAGCGGATACCTTGCGGCGGCTTCGGCTATATAAAAAGCCTTGATCGAATCGCCTGCTTTTTTCATCGCAATTTCTTTGGCAGTCTGGCTAAATGCGGCAGTAACAAGAGTGCTCAGTAAGGCGGTAAATATTACTCTTTTCGTCATGATGGAGGGGGATTATATGTTAATTAATGGGGTGCGGTTTTATTGAGGATTAGTTGCCAATACTAATTCTGGTTCTTTTTTCTTTTGAAAGCGGACGATCAGATGATCGATAATCAGGTACATAGAAGGGACAACAAACAGTGTCAGGATCATTGAGCTGGTCAGCCCCCCGATAATTACCCAGGCCATTCCATTTTTCAGCTCTGAGCCGGATCCGCTGGCCAGTGCAATGGGCAGCATACCGAGGATCATTGCTAAGGTGGTCATTAAGATGGGGCGCAGACGTTCCTTTCCGGCTTCTATTAATGCGTCTTTTACAGAGTGTCCTTCGCTTTTTAGCTGATTGGCAAAATCTACAATCAGGATCGCATTCTTAGATACCAATCCCAGTAACATGATCATCCCGATAATGGAGAAAATATTAAGGGTTTCCATAGAAAGGGCCAGGGCAAGTAAAGCCCCGATCAGAGCTACAGGGATAGAGAACAATACGATAAAAGGGTATATCGCATTTTCATATAAGGCCACCATGATCAGGTATACCAGTACGATCGCGGTCAATAACGCAATTCCTAAACTCCCGAATGCATCGCCCTGGTTTTTAGCATCACCCAGATACTCGACGCTGATCCCTTCAGGGACTTTAACTTTTTCGAGTTTCAGTTTAATATCTGCAGTTACTGAACCTACTGCGCGGCCGGTTACATTAGCATTCACCTTAATGGAACCCAGGCGGTCACTGCGCTCCAGTACGCTCTCGCCAAGCCCTGAGGAAACAGTAGCAAACTGGCTGAGTACAAAGCTTTGGCCGTCGTTATTCGTAAATGAAAGGTTCCTGACGTTGCTGATGTCTGACCGGTTATAGCTGTCCAGACTAATCAGAATATCGTATTCGTTGCCCGATTGTTTAAACTTTCCTTTGTCGTTACCGCTGAACGCATTCTGCAATGCACCACCTACGGTAGCTGCGTTGATGCCCAGTAAGGTCATTTTTTCCCTGTCGAGGTTAACTTCAATCTGCTGTTTCTGGTTTTTTACGGATAGTTCTACAAACTGGGTGCCTGGTACAGTGGCAACCAGTTTTTTATATTCTTCTGCTACCTGGCGTACCGACTTCAGGTCTACGCCTTTAATGGCAATCTGTATCGGTGCCTGGCTGCCAGACCCTGCAATCGAAGTAGGGGAGGCCGTTACTTTAATACCGGGTATAGCGGCACTCAGTTTCCGCTGCATATCAATTCCGAAATCTTCGGCAGTGATGGAACGTTCAGTCTTCTCTTTTAAAGTGACCGTGATTTCTGCCAGGTTACTGTTATTCGTAGACCCGGCAACGCTGCCACTAACAAAACCGATGCTCGAAAATACGTTAACTACTTCCGGTCGCTCCATAATCAGTTTCTCTGCTTGCTGTGTCGCGATATTTGTTTGATAGATGGAGGCTTCCGGTGCCAGTTCCAGGTTGATCAGTAGTTCTCCTTTATCACCCGCAGGGATAAAAGCAGCTCCAATAAAACCCAAAGGCAGCAAGGCAATAGAAGCGATAATGAGTATGATTACACCAGATAATAGCCAGCGTTTTTTGTGGAGAACGATCGCTAATATTTTTCCATAATCCTGTTTGAGCGTATCGATCATTCCCTCAAAGCCCAGGTTAATCCGTCCCCATAATGTTTTTGGGTCCATCACTTCAATTTTACCAAACCTGCTGGCGAGCAAGGGAGTAATAGTGAAGGAAACGAACAAACTCATCAGGGTAGAAATTACCACTACCATAGAGAATTCTTGCAGCAGTGAACCGATAATCCCGCCAGCCAGTGCCAGCGGTAAGAAAACCACTACGTCGACCAGGGTAATCGCGAGTGCTGTAAAACCAATTTCATTACGTCCGTCTAATGCTGCCTTTCGCTTATCGGATCCCATTTCGAGGTGGCGGTATATATTTTCGAGTACCACAATCGAATCATCTACCAGGATGCCGACCACGAGGGATATGGCCATCAATGACATCATATTGAGCGAAAAACCAAGCAGGTACATCCCGATAAATGTTGGGATAATAGAGGAAGGCAAAGCAACAAGCACAAACATAGAACTGCGAAAGCTGTGCAAAAAGGCCAGCATGACTATGCCTACAATAACCACTGCGAGTCCTAAATCTTCCATTACCGCATGTGCTGATTTTAAAGTATAGTCACTCTGATCGGAGGAGATATTAAATTTAATTGCCTGGTCTGCATATTGCTTTTCTATTTCCAAAAAGCTGTTTTTAATCCCTTCACTTACATCTACCGCATTGGCATCACTTTGTTTGATGATTTGTATACCGATAGATGGCAAACCGTTTATATGGTTAATTGCAGTGGTTTTTGCAGTTGCATCTACCACTTCCGCAATATCTTTCAGGTAAATACTTCCGCCCCCGGGTTGTTGTTTTATGATGAGGCCGCTGATCTGGCTGATGGAGTTTACATTTGCATCAAAGCGGATCGATACCTGTTTGTTCTGGGTTTCGATCTTACCTGCCGGAAACGACTGGTTAGCATTATTTATACTTTCTGTAACCTGTGAAATGGCTAATCCGTATGCTTTTAATTTGGACTGATCAATATTGACCTGGATTTGCCTTTCGTCGCCTCCAATAATATTTACCTGCCCAACACCCGGAACGTTTTGCAGGATAGGCCTCACTTGTTTATCTACAAAATCATACAGGGCTTTAGGTGCAGTTTTCGCGGTGATACCGGCACGAACAACGGGTGTTTCTTCGAGATTGATTTTGTTGACCACAGGCTTGTCAATATCATCAGGCAGGTCATTTTGTGCCTGGTCTGCTTTACGCTGGATGTCCCGTTCTGCTTTATCGATATCAGACCCGCTTTTCATCTGGACGGTTACTTGTGATACACCTTCCTGGGAAGATGAACTGATCTGGTCCAGCCCTTCGACCGAAGAAAAAGCGTCTTCCAGTTTTTTGGTAACCGAGGTTTCTACTTCGGAAGCAGAAGCACCGGGATAAACGGTACTGACCGAAACTGTAGGCACCTCTATTTTAGGCAGCAGGTTGTAGTTCAGTTTAAAATACGATTGCACACCAAAGAGGATGAGCACGGTAAAAATTACCAGGATTAATAGGGGCCGCTTAACGGCAATTTCTGTGATTGACATTACAGGTTGTTTTATTTTGAAACACTTACTGGGGTACCTTCTTTAAGATTGATCTGACCGGAAGTCACCACAATCTCGCCTTTGTTTAAGCCTTTTGTGACCTGGATCATGCCTTTCATTTCGGCACCGGTGGTAATTGCTCGTTTGCGTACCACATTATTCTGTACTACATATACGGAGGCATCTTTGGTGCTTTCTGTTAGGGCTTCGCGAGGGATCAGCAATATATTTTGCGTGGTTTTTTTGCTGAAATCTGTATAAACGAAAGTGCCTGATCTTAATAAAGTCTGTTCGTTATTGGTTGCGGTGATTTCTACGGTATAACTGTGCGTTTCGTCGGCCTGGGGACTGATAAAGGTGACTTTTCCGGTAAAATTCTTTCCAGGATAGGCGTCGACTGAAATCTTAACATCCTGACCTTGTACGATCTGGTATACCTCGTTTTCGGTCACCGTAACTTCTATCTTTACCTTAGTAAGGTTCACTATGGTACCTATA
>Ga0247809_1001277_pt1 | contig 11308 bp, 10 predicted proteins | sample UWRJL104311B1_FD_180951 | JGI IMG/M metagenome (GOLD analysis project Ga0247809, IMG submission 180951) | Plant litter microbial communities from Arlington Agricultural Research Station in Wisconsin, United States - UWRJ-L104-311B-1 | ecosystem: Environmental > Terrestrial > Plant litter >...
AGCCCCAGGTGAACAGCAGGTTGGTGGCGGTTTTCAGCGCGGCGACGTGGGCTCTGCCGGCCGCGACCGAGACCCAGTCCTTGTCCTTGCCGACCTGGGTCGGCACCAGCCGGTCGATCTGGGTGCCGTCGCCCAGCTGGCCGTTCTGGTTGGAGCCCCAGGCCCACAGCGTGCCGTCGGTGCGGATCGCCACCACGAACTGCTCGCCCACGGCCACCTGTTTCCAGATCGTGCTGCTGCCCGACACCGCCACCGGCGCGTTGCGGCTGATGCTGGTGTTGTCGCCGAGCTGGCCGCGAATGTTGGAGCCCCAGCTGTAGGCCTTGTTGTCGGCCTTCAGCGCGACGGTCTGGTAGCCGCCCGCGGCGACCTGGGTCCACGGCGCGTTGACGGTGACGTTGATCGTGCCGACGACGGTGCCGACGGTGGCGTTGATGGTTTCGATGCCGACGGCCTTGGCGGTGACCAGGCCGGCGGCGCTGACCGTGGCGACGGCGGCGCCGCCGGACTTGGTGGTCCAGGCCAGCGTGCTCTCGGTGGCGGTGGTCAGCGTCTTGGTGCTGCCGTCCGAATACGTGCCGGTGGCGGCCAGTTGCTGGGTGGCGTTGACCGAGATCGTGGTCGGGCCCGCCGCGGTGACGGCGATGCTTTTCAGCGTGATCGGGACCGGCGTCGCCGGGGTGCTGGAGCCGCCGCCGCCGCCGCCGCAAGCGGACAACACCGCGAACAGGGGCACCAGCAGCAGGGACGAGAATGTAAAGTTTTTCATGTTGTTCCAGTTCACAGAATGAAGTCCGCGGTGTGGGCCATCCGGACCGGTGGCCAGCCTGCGACCAGTGTAGCCGCAGGCGCCTTACTCACATCGCACGAGCAGGCTTGAATTATCCACGCAATTGCGGCGATGGCGTACTTTAACAACATTTCTTTCGGGAATGAACAAAAAAAACGGCCACCCCAAAACAGGGTGGCCGACTTGATCATTTGCGTCCGCGCGGGGCCGGCTTGGCGCCCTTGGCCGGCGGCGCCGCCGCCGGCTTCTTGACCTTGATGGTGTCGAGGATCGAGGCGCGCACCTTGGTGTCGAGCGACTGGCGCGCCGTCAGCGAACCGGTCAGCGCGTTGGCGCGCTGGCCGCCGCGCTGTTGCGCCTGGGCGTTGGCGACGACGCCGGACTTGGCGCCCCGAGCCGCCGGCGGCAACGGCAGCGCCGAGGCCGGACCGCGGCGGCCGTCGCTGCTCGGCTTGCTGTTGGCCTCGCCCGCCGACCACGACGGAATCAGATGCTTGTCGCCGTTGCCGATCAGGTCGCCGCGGCCCATGGCCACCAGCGCCTCGCGCAGAATCGGCCAGTTCTCCGGATCCTGGTAGCGCAGGAACGCCTTGTGGGTGCGGCGGATCTTGCCGCTGCGCGCGGTTTCGACGATTTCCGAATCCTCGGTGACCTTGCGCAGCGGGTTGCGGCGCGTGTGGTACATGGTGGTCGCCATCGCCATCGGGGTCGGCATGAAGGTCTGCACCTGGTCCAGCTTGAAGTTGTTCTTCTTCAGCCACAGCGCCAGGTTCAGCATGTCGAGGTCGGTCGTGCCCGGGTGCGCGGCGATGAAGTACGGGATCAGGTACTGCTTCTTGCCGGCCTCCAGCGAGAAGCGGTCGAACATTTCCTTGAACTCGTCGTAGGCGCCGATGCCCGGCTTCATCATCTTCGACAGCGTGTTCTCTTCGGTGTGCTCGGGCGCGATCTTCAGCAGGCCGCCGACGTGGTGGGTGACCAGCTCCTTGACGTACTCCGGCGAGCGCACCGCGATGTCGTAGCGCAGGCCCGACGAGATCAGGATCTTCTTCACGCCGGGAATCGCGCGCGCCTTGCGGTACAGCGAGATCAGCTTGCTGTGGTCGGTGCCGAGGTTGACGCAGATCGACGGGTAGACGCACGACAGGCGGCGGCACGATTCCTCGATCTTCGGGTCCTTGCAGGCGAGCCGGTACATATTCGCGGTCGGGCCGCCCAGGTCGGAGATGGTGCCGGTGAAGCCCTTGGTCTTGTCGCGGATGTGCTCGATCTCGCGCAGGATCGACGGCTCGGAGCGGCTCTGGATGATGCGGCCCTCGTGCTCGGTGATCGAGCAGAAGGTGCAGCCGCCGAAGCAGCCGCGCATGATGTTGACCGAGAAGCGGATCATTTCCCACGCCGGGATGCGCGCCTTGCCGTACGACGGATGCGGCGCGCGCGCGTAGTTCATGTCGTAGACGCCGTCCATCTCGTCCATGCGCAGCGGCAGCGGCGGCGGGTTCAGCCAGACGTCGCGCTCGCCGTGCGCCTGCACCATGGCGCGGGCGTTGCCGGGGTTCGACTCCAGGTGGAACACGCGCGAGGCGTGCGCGTACATCACCGGATCGGCGCTGACGGTCTCGTACGACGGCAGCCGCACCACGGTCTTGTTGTGCTTTTCCTTGGCCATGGCCTGGCGTTCTTCGCGGCTCATGATGCGGATGACTTTCTCGACCGGCGCCGGCGGTTGCACCGGCTTCGGTTCGACCATCGCCTCGTTGACCTCGGCCCCGGCCTTGCCGCCGTTCTCGGTGGCGCAGGACGAGGTGTTCTGCTGCACCATCATGTACGGGTCGATATGGGTGTCGATCTTGCCCGGGGTGTCCATGCGGGTGCTGTTGTGCACGCCCCAGTCGTCGTCCGGCAACCAGCCGGCCGGCACCAGGAAGGCGGTGCCGCGCAGGTCGCGGATGCCCTTGATGTCCTCGCCGGCGTCCATGCGGTGGGTCAGGTCGACCAGCGCGCGCTCGGCGTTGCCGAAGATCAGCAGGTCGGCCTTGGAATCGGTCAGCACCGAACGGCGCACCTTGTCCGACCAGTAGTCATAGTGGGCGATGCGGCGCAGCGACGCCTCGATCGAGCCGATCACCACCGCCACGCCCGGGTAGGCTTCGCGCACGCGCTGGGCGTAGACGGTGACGGCGCGGTCGGGCCGCTTGTTCGGCTCGGCGTTGGCGGTGTAGGCGTCGTCGGAGCGGATCTTGCGGTCGGAGGTGTAGCGGTTGACCATCGAATCCATATTGCCGGCGGTGATGCCGTAATACAGGCGCGGCTTGCCCAGCGCGCGGAAGGCCTCGGCCGAAGTCCAGTCCGGCTGCGAGATGATGCCGACGCGGAAGCCTTGCGCCTCCAGCAGGCGGCCGACCAGCGCCATGCCGAAACTCGGATGGTCGATGTAGGCGTCGCCGGTGACGAGGATGACGTCGCACTCCTTCCAGCCGAGCGCGTCCATCTCGGCGCGGGACATCGGCAGGAAAGGCGCTGCGGCAGCGCGGGCAGACCGCTTCGGGACGGTCGCAAATAAATTGGTAGGGGAGCTCATATCGGACGGCATTGTACCGGAAATGCCCTCGCCGCGCTCACGTGTAAATTAAAAAATCTTTTACTATCAAACACTTGTGTGGAAATGATGGCAGTCTCACATTGCTTTGCGCCGAAGCTTTGCTATAACGGTTAGACACGGATCGTGGAGGAGACCATTATGCGACGCCGACTTTATTTCATGTTGCCCGACCTGGAGAGCGCGCGCGGCATGCGCGACGAGTTGCTGCTGGCGCGGATCGAAATCCGCCACATGCGCTTCATGGCGCGCGAGCCGCTGCCGCCGGACATGCCGGATTGCAGCTTCGTGCAGCGGACCGACCTGGTGCACGGCGCCCAGCTGGGCGTGGTGATCGGCGCCATCGTTGGCCTGGGGGCGGGGATCTTCCTGACCATGTTCCCGGTCGAGGGCATGACGCTGCGCACCGCCGCGATCCTGCTGGTGGCATTGGGCGGCGCGCTGTTCGGCGGCTGGGCCTCGGGCATGAACGCGGCGGCCGTGCCGAACACCCGGTTGCGCCAGTTCGCGCAACCGATCGAGCAGGGGCAGGTGTTGTTGATCGTGGATGTGCCCGCCGGGCGGGTGGAAGAAATCGAAGGGATGATCGCCAAGCGCCATCCCGAAATCAGCTTTGGCGGTATCGAACCGCCGATGCTGGCGTTTCCGTAACGCCGGCTGCCCGGGGCCTTGATCGCCCCGGGTTCTTACTTTAAATACCCATGTTGTTCAGGATGGTGCCCAGTTCGCGCAGCGCCGGCTCCAGTTGCGGGTGCTTGACGGCGAACTTGGCCGAGATCTCCTGCGTCCGTTCGGCCAGGCCGTAGGTGGTGGTGCCGCCGGCGGCTTGCAGCTCGGCTTCTTCGGCGCGGCGCTCCAGCAGTTGCTTGATGTCGCCGTCGAGTTGCAGCAGCAGGTCCTGCAATTCCTCGTCGATCGGTCCGGTCGTCGCCAGCGAGCTGTGCAGCGATTTCAGTGAAGCCTTCAAATTGCTGTCCATATTACATCCCCAGTGCTATCAGTCGGTAAAGTTGGTGGCCACGTAGAGTTCTTCAACCCTGGCCCTGGCCCACGGCGTTTTGCGCAGGAATTTCAGGCTGGACTTGACGCTCGGATCGCTGATGAAGCAGTTGATGTCGATCCGTTGCGCCAGTTGGTCCCAGCCGTAATGCGCATGCAGGCGGGTCACGATGGCTTCCAGCGTCACGCCGTGCAGTTCGTTGTTGCTCATATCTTACTCAATAAAAGAGGGCTGGACTCGATTCTACACAAATCGCGTCCAGCCCCCGGGTTAGCTACGGTACCGAAAGTTTATTTCTCGGTCAGGCCGCGGCGTTCCAGCAGCGGTTCGATCTTCGCGTCGCGGCCGCGGAAGGCGCGGAACATCTGCATCGCATCCATCGTGCCGCCCTTGGACAACAGCATCTTGCGGAAGTGGTCGCCGTTCTTGCGCAGCATGCCGCCGTTTTCGTTGAACCATTCGACGGTGTCGGCGTCCAGCTTCTCCGACCACAGGTAGCCGTAGTAGCCGGCCGAATAACCGCCCGAGAACACGTGCGAGAAATACGTGGTGCGGTAGCGCGGCGGCACCGGCGCGTAGTCGACGCCGGCGGCCTTCAGCGACGCGGCCTCGAAGCCCAGCACGTCGGTCGGGATCTGCGACGCGCCCAGCTGGTGCCATTTCTGGTCCAGGATGGAGGCGGCCAGGTACTCGGTGGTGCGGAAGCCTTCGTTGAATTTCTTCGACGCGATGACCTTGTCCAGCAACTCCTGCGGCATCGCCGCGCCGGTCTGGTAATGCCTGGCGTAATTGGCGAGAACAACGGGGTTGACCGACCACATCTCGTTGACCTGCGACGGGAACTCGACGAAGTCGCGCGGCACGCGGGTGCCGGAGAAGCGCGGATATTTCACGTCCGAGAACATGCCGTGCAGCGCGTGGCCGAACTCGTGGAACATGGTGCGCAGTTCGTCGTAGGTCAGCAGCGTCGGCTCGCCGTCGTTCGGCTTGGGAATGTTGAGGTGGTTGGCCACCACCGGATGCGTGCCCATCAGCGACGATTGCGTCACATAGGCGTTCATCCAGGCGCCGCCGCGCTTGTTGCTGCGGGCGTAGAAATCGGCGATGAAGATCGCCAGCTGCTTGCCGTTTTCATCGAACACATCGAACACGCGCACGTCCGGGTTGTATACCGGCAGGTCCTTGCGCTCCTTGAACGACAGGCCGTAGACCTTGTTGGCGGCGAAGAACACGCCGTTGGTCAGCACGCTGTTCAGTTCGAAGTACGGCTTGAGCTGGTTCTGGTCGAAGGCGAAGCGCTCGGCGCGCACCTTGTCGCTGTAGAAGGACCAGTCCTGCGCGGCCAGCTGGAAGCCGCCTTTTTCCTTGTCGATCACTTGCTGGATCTCGGCACCTTCCTTCTTGGCGTTGACGACCGCAGGGCGGGCGAACTCGGACAGCATCTTGTTGACCGCTTCCGGGTCATGCGCGGTCTGGTCTTCCAGCGTGTAGGCGGCGAAGTTAGGGTAGCCCAGCAACGCGGCCTTGTCGGCGCGCAGCTTGGCCAATTGCAGCACCACTTGCGTGTTGTCGAACTGGCCGCCGTGGCTGCCGCGCGCGGTCGACGCCGCCAACAGGCGCTCGCGCACCGCGCGGTTGGTCAGCACCGCCAGGTTGGCCTGGCCGGTGGTGTTGACGACAGGGATGGCGAACTTGCCATCCAGGCCGCGCGTCTTGGCGACGGCGGCGGCGGCGTCGATCGCCTTGTCGGTCATGCCGGCCAGCTCTTCGCGGGTGTCGACGATCAGCGCCGAGGCGTTGGCCTCCTCCAGCACGTTCTGCGCGAAGGTGGTTTGCAGCTTGGCCAGTTCCGCGTTCATCGACTTCAGCTTGGTTTTGTCGGCGTCGGACAGCTTGGCGCCGGCGCGCACGAAGTCGGTGTTGTAGCGTTCCAGCAGGTATTTGGACTCGGCGTCCAGGCGCAGCTTGTCACGCTTGTCGTACAGCGACTTGATGCGCGCATACAGTTTGGAGTTGAGGCGGATCGCGTCGCCGTGCGCGGCCAGCTTCGGCGACAGCTCGCGCTCCAGCGCCTTGAAGGTGTCGTTGGTGTTGGCGCCGGACAGGTTGCCGAACACGCTGGACACGCGCGACAGCAGCAGGCCGGATTTCTCCATCGCGACGATGGTGTTGGCGAACGTCGGCGCGGCCTTGTTGTCGGCGATGACGATGATCTCGGCGGCTTGCTGGCGCATGCCTTCGTTAAAGGCCGGCGCGTAGTCCTCGTTCTTGATCTGGTCGAACGGCGGGTAGTTGAACGGCAGCGTACTGGCCTTGGCGAACGGATTGCTGGCCGGCAGCATCGATGCGGGCTCGGCCGCGTGCGCGACGTTGCAGATGGCGGCGACGCCGGCGGCGATCAGGAGGTTGGTACGAGTCATGGATTTCCTTTTATATTGTTTATCTTATTTACCGGTCAGGCCGCGGCGTTCCAGCAGCGGCTCGATCACCGGATCGCGGCCGCGGAAGTCGCGGAACAAATTCATCGCATCGTCGGTGCCGCCGCGCGACAGCAGCTTGGCGCGGAACCAGTCGCCGTTCTTGCGCTGCAGGCCGCCGTTTTCCTTGAACCATTCGACGGTGTCGGCGTCCAGCTTTTCCGACCACAGGTAGGCGTAGTAGCCGGCCGAATAGCCGCCGGAGAAGCTGTGCGAGAAGTAGGTGGTGCGGTAGCGCGGCGGCACCGGCGCGAAATCGACGCCCATGTCCTTCAGCGACTTGGCCTCGAAGCCCAGCACGTCGGTCGGGATCTGCGCCGGCGTCAGCTGGTGCCAGCGCTGGTCCAGCAGCGACGCGGCCAGGTATTCGGTGGTCAGGAAGCCCTGGTTGAATTTCTTCGAGGCGATCACCTTGTCCAGCAATTCCTTCGGCATCGGCGCGCCGGTCTTGTAGTGCTTGGCGTAGTTGGCCAGCACTTCCGGCCACACCGCCCACATCTCGTTGACCTGCGACGGATACTCGACGAAGTCGCGCGGCACGTTGGTGCCGGAGAAGCGCGGGTACTTCACGTTGGAGAACATGCCGTGCAGCGCGTGGCCGAATTCGTGGAAGGCGGTCTTGACTTCATCGTAGGTCAGCAGCGTCGGCTCGCCGGCCGGCGGCTTGGGAATATTCAGATGATTCGCCACCACCGAGCGCGTGCCCAGCAGCGACGCTTGCGAGATGTACTCGTTCATCCAGGCGCCGCCCTGCTTGTTGGAGCGGGCGTACATGTCGGCCAGGAAGATCGCCAGTTGCTTGCCGTCGGCGTCGAACACATCGAATACGCGCACGTCCGGGTTGTACACCGGCAGGTCCTTGCGCTCCTTGAACGACAGGCCGTACAGCTTGTTGGCGGCGTAGAACACGCCGTTGGTCAGCACGCTGTCCAGTTCGAAGTAAGGCTTGAGCTGGTTCTCGTCGAAGGCGAAGCGCTGCGCGCGCACCTTGTCGGTGTAGAAGGCCCAGTCGGCGGCGCCGATCTGGAAGCCGCCCTTGTCGGCGTCGACCACGGCTTGCAGGTCGGCCGCTTCCTTGCGCGCGTTGTTGACGGCCGGCTTGGCCAGCTCGCCCAGCAGCTTGTTGACGGCGGCGGTGTCGTGCGCGGTCTGGTCTTCCAGCGAATAGGCGGCGAAGTTGGCGTAGCCCAGCAAGGTGGCCTTCTCGGCGCGCGCCTTGGCGATCTTCAGCACCAGCTCGCGGCTGTCGAACTCGCCACCGTGGCTGCCGCGCGCCAGCGAGATCGCCATCAGTTTTTCGCGCACGGCGCGGTTGGTCAGCTCGGCCAGCGGCGGCTGGCCGCTGGTGTTGACCACCGCCACCAGGAACTTGCCGTCCAGGCCCTTGGCCTTGGCGGCGGCGCCCGCCGCGTCGATCGCGGCCTCGCTCATGCCGGCCAGTTCGGCGCGGCTGCCGACGATCAGCGCCGAGGCGTTGGTTTCCTTCAGCACGTTCTGGGTGAAGCTGGTTTGCAGCGTGGCGATGGCGCCGTTCAGCGCCTTCAGTTTTTCCTTGTCGGCGGCCGACAGGTTGGCGCCGGCACGGACGAAATCGGTGTGATAGCGTTCCAGCAGATGCTTGGATTCGGCGTCGAGCTTGAGCTTGTCGCGCTGATCGTACAGCGACTTGACGCGGGCGAACAGCTTGGCGTTCAGGTAGATGGCGTCGCCGTGGGCGGCCAGCTTGGGCGACATCTCGCTGTCGATCGCGTCCAGCTTGTCGTTGGTGTTGGCGCCTTGCAGATTGGCGAAGGTGGTCTGCACGCGGGTCAGCAGCGCGCCGGATTTCTCCATCGCCACGATGGTGTTGTCGAAGCTGGCCGCCGCCTTGTTGTTGGCGATGGCGTCGATTTCCTTGAGCTGGATGCGCATGCCTTCGATGAAGGCCGGGGCGAAGTGTTCATCCTTGATCTTGTCGAACGCCGGATAGTGGAACGGCAGCGTGCTGGCGGTGGCGAGCGGATTGCCGGCCAGCGCGGGCGAGACGGCCGGAGCGGCCAGCACGGTCTGGGAGAAAGCCAGGCCGAGGGCGGCCGCGACAACGAGCATTTGAGGACGGGACATGATCATCTTTCAAAAAACGCCAGTAAAAATGCTGACGCGGCGAAGCGCAGCATGGAAGCGCAAGATCATAGCAGCGCGGCGCGGCGCTCGTCACGGGCGAAAAATGCTGCACTGCACTTGATCGGAATCCGTGGAGTTTTTCCGAAGAAAGCTTTGTTTTCTTATCAGCTATGCAGCTACACTGAGGCTCTCGCGCAACACTTCGCCAAAGAAATGAACACTCAACAACTCAAGCGCCACTGCCTGGGATTCTCGGGCGCGGTGGAAACGCTGCACGGCGCGCCGGCCAATATCCTGGTGTATGCGGTGGAGGGCAAGACCTTCGCGTATTTCAAGACCAGCGAGCCGGAGCGCTGGCGTTTCAGCCTGCGCGTCGCGCCGGACCGCTTCCTGGAGCTGACCGACGTGCCCGGCGTCAAGCCGGCCCGTTTCCGCGCCCGGCATCATTGGGTGACCATCGTCGACGTGAAACAGTTCCCCGCCGATTACCTGGCCGAACTGGTGGCCGGCTCCTATCGCCGAGCGGTGGAATCGCTGAGCAAGGCCAGGCAGAGAGCTTTGGAATCCTCGCCCGACTAAACATCCGACATGGTTCATATCAAGGGTTAGAGGGTATGGCGTGGACATGCCTGGATAGGTGGCGTACAGTCACTCTGATCTTCGCGCGCGGTCTTTCGTCAGGAGGGCATTTCGATGAGCACATTCAATTCGGTGTTGGGCGAACCGGTCATGGGGTTAGACCAGCGGATCATTGCTGTTTTAGAGGACACGCATCTCGACTCCCTGACAATCAAACAGATCGCGCAGTCCTTGGATTTGGACGAGCGGTCGCTGGTTCGAGCAATCAAACCGGATCAAGACTTGCGCAGTTTGCTCAAGATTTATCCGGGACGAAGCGCAGACGGTGAATTACTACTGACAACAAAGAAAAAGTTCTATCGAACCGCCTCGCTGACGTATCAACTGGCCGACCTGTTTGCCAGTCACCGGATTTCGCTAGACGATGTGGTCTGATCAGTTATCCGCCGCTCCGTAGATCGTCAAAAAATTAGTCGCAAGCCTTACTCACTTACTGAACATATTGGCTTCGATGCGGCGGTCGGGCAGGAACCAGAGGATCGCGACCAGGACGTAGAGCGCGAACGAGATGCCCACATGCAGGAAGGCGGCGGGGACCGCCAGCAGATACAGCACCGCCGACGCCATGCCTTTGCGTTCCTTGCCGACCGCCACCGCCAGTACGGCGTCGCGCGGGTTGCGGGCGATCAGGGCTTTCTCCAACAGCGTGTAGGCCAGCGCCGACATGAACAGCATGACGCCGTACAGCGCGACCGGCAGCGGCTCGAAATGGTTCTCGCCCATCCAGCCGGTGGTGAACGGGATCAGCGACAGCCAGAACATCAAGTTCAGATTCGCCCACAGCACCCGGCCGTCGACCAGCGATGAGGCGTGCAGCATGTGGTGGTGGTTGTTCCAGAAAATGCCGACGTAGATGAAGCTCAACACATAGCTGAAGAACACCGGCACCAGCGGCATCAGCGCCGCCAGATCGGCGCCGTGCGGCACCTTCAGTTCCAGCACCATGATGGTGATGATGATCGCGATGACGCCATCGCTGAACGCTTCCAACCTGCCTTTGCCCATTGCTTCCTTAGTTTTATGCTTACGCTAATGTCCTTGATTTCGCATCCGCCAACATGCGCTCCAGCCGACGCATCACAGCATCGGAGGCAATGTACTCGGCTCTTCGTTGGGCCTCGTCGCGCAATGCCAAGCTGCGCGCGACGAATTGTGCCTCGATTTGAACCCGATAGCAATCAGCCGGATGTGCTGCTATCCCCTGACCTTTCGCGGCTATATTTACGGTCATTTGAGAATAGCACACACGGTTTGTCATGAGCCCAGATCCCCATCGCGGCACAGTTGATCCCGCTTAAAGTTGCCAACAGGAATATCGCTATGATTTCTTGACGGAATGTGTTTTGTTCCCCCGCCGAAACTCACTATCGAGGAGCTGATTCATGGGATCCATTCGTTCGTCCTGGTCGGAAAATCCAATCACATCTCTGCCGGCGTTGGTCGCGGGTGGCGTGTTGGCGGTCTCGGCGCTCGCCTCCGCCACGGCCGACGCCGTCGATTTGAGCGCGTTCGCCAATTCGGCTGGCTTGGCGATCAAGGCCGCCACCTTGAGCGACTCGGAGGTGATTGATTTAGCCAACAAGTCCTGCGCCGCGCTCGATAAGGAAAATAAGGTCGCCGCCCCGGACAGCAAATATGCGAAACGCCTGGCGGCGGCGTTGAAGCCGCTGAACATGAGCAAATTCAACGGCAAAGCGCTG
>Ga0247809_1001278_pt1 | contig 11302 bp, 18 predicted proteins | sample UWRJL104311B1_FD_180951 | JGI IMG/M metagenome (GOLD analysis project Ga0247809, IMG submission 180951) | Plant litter microbial communities from Arlington Agricultural Research Station in Wisconsin, United States - UWRJ-L104-311B-1 | ecosystem: Environmental > Terrestrial > Plant litter >...
GATAGCTATTTTCTCTAACTTAGGAACCTGCATCACAGTTTTGTAAGCAAACTTCTCTTTCAGAGCTGTTACAATTTCCTCTTTATATTTAGTCTTTAATCTTGGTATGTAAGTCATTATTTGATCTCCTCTCCTGATTTTTTAGATACCCTAACTAATTTCCCATCAGCATTAAGCTTTCTGCCAACACGCGTAGTCGCTCCTGTTTTAGGATCAATTAACGCAACGTTAGAAATATGAAGAGCAGCCTCTTTTTTAATGATACCTCCGTTAGGATTAGCAGCATTTGGTTTTGTATGTTTTGATACAAGGTTTACACCTTCTACCAGTATCCTACTTTTAGTAATCAATACTGAAAGTACTTTACCTTCCTGGCCTCTTGAATCACCAGCTATAACCTTTACTAAATCTCCTTTACGGATTTTAATTTTTGGTTGAACAGTTACTTTATTTTTCATATTATAATACCTCCGGTGCTAATGATACAATTTTCATGAATTGTTTTTCACGCAGTTCTCTCGCTACCGGGCCAAAAATACGTGTTCCACGTGGCTCATCTTGTGCATTTAACAATACCGCTGCATTATCGTCGAAACGGATGTAAGAACCATCTTTACGTCTGATCTCTTTTTTCGTTCTTACTACAACTGCTTTAGATACGGTACCTTTTTTAATGTTACCAGAAGGGATTGCACTTTTAACAGTAACAACGATCTTGTCACCTATAGAAGCATATCTCTTGCCAGTACCACCAAGTACACGGATAACCAATACTTGTTTTGCGCCGCTATTGTCGGCTACATTTAATCTCGATTCCTGTTGTACCATGTTATTTAGCCCTCTCTAAAATTTCCACTAATCTCCAGTTCTTGTTTTTACTCAGCGGACGAGTCTCCATGATAAGTACTGTATCACCAATACCACAATCGTTTTTCTCGTCATGAGCCATAAATTTGGTAGTTTTCTTAACAAACTTACCATAGATCGGGTGTTTCACTTTACGCTCTACCGCAACAACAACAGATTTATCCATCTTGTTACTTACTACCAACCCGGTTCTTGTTTTTCTTAATTGTCTTTCCATTTCGACTCTAAAGTTATTTAGTTTCACTAGCTGACGCCGCTTTACGCTTAGTCATTTCAGTATTTAATCGGGCGATGTCTTTTCTTACCTTATTGATGCGGGTAGGATTCTCTATAGCCGAAATTGTATGTGCAAATTTTAACTTAACCAAGTTTTCTTTTTCTTCTGCAATCCTGACTACTAGTTCTTCTTGTGAAAGCCCTGTGATTTCTGAGTTCTTCATTTTATTAATTTTTATGTTCTGGGTCTAGCGGTTATAATAACAAGTTACTTACAACATTGACCCCAAAACTTTTTATGCTTCTACGTAATCTCTACGTACTACAAATTTGGTTTGGATAGGTAATTTCTGAGCTGCTAAACGCATTGCTTCTTTAGCGATTTCTAAAGAAACGCCTTCCGCTTCAAAAATTATACGTCCTGGTCTAACAACAGCTACCCAGTATTCCGGCGCACCTTTACCTTTACCCATACGTACTTCAGCTGGTTTCTTAGTTACCGGTTTGTCCGGGAATATTCTAATCCAAACCTGGCCTTCACGTTTCATGAAACGAGTTACCGCAATACGGGCTGCCTCTATCTGACGACTGGTAATCCATGTCGCCTCTAAAGATTTAATCCCGAAAGACCCGAATGACAATTCAGCACCACGTGTTGCTAAACCTTTCATTCTGCCCTTTTGCATCTTTCTGAACTTCGTTCTTTTTGGCTGTAACATTTTATCTTAATATTATCGTTAAACGATCTGTTAACTAATTATTTACGAGGACCTCTGTTAGGAGTATTTCCGCCTCTATTATCTCTACCTGCACCCGGAGCGCCCTGACCCGGACCACCTTGACCTGGACCTCTTCCGCCACGACCTTTATTGTCGTTACGTCTGTCGCCACCGCCACGGTTATCTCTGTCTCTGCCGCCACCTGCAAAAGCACCTTCAGGTCTGCCACCTTTACCAGGAGCATTACTTACAGCACCAATGTTAGGAGAAAGATCACGTTTACCGTAAACCTCACCTTTACAGATCCAAACTTTAACACCTATTTTACCATAAGTAGTTAATGCTTCAGCTAATGCATAGTCGATGTCTGCACGGAAAGTATGCAAAGGAATTCTTCCTTCTTTATACTGCTCGCTACGCGCCATCTCAGCACCACCTAAACGACCTGATGTCATGATTTTGATACCTTCAGCACCCATACGCATTGTTGATGCGATAGTAGATTTCATTGCTCTACGGAATGAGATCCTTGCTTCTAATTGTTTTGCAACACTTTCTGCTACCAGTTGTGCATCAAGCTCAGGACGTTTGATCTCAAAAATGTTAATCTGAATCTCTTTTTTTGTAAGTTTCTTTAACTCTTCTTTGATCTTATCAACCTCAGCTCCTGCTTTACCGATTACAATACCCGGACGTGCAGTGTGGATCGTTACAGTGATACGTTTTAACGTACGTTCGATAACTACCTTAGCTACTCCTCCTTTTGCGATACGCACAGAAAGGTATTTTCTTATTTTTTCGTCCTCAACTAATTTGTCAGCATAGTTGTTGCCACCGAACCAGTTAGAATCCCAACCTCTGATGATTCCTAACCTGTTTCCTATTGGATGTGCTTTTTGTCCCATTTCTACTAATTAGTTTGAGTTTCAACGTTTTTACTATCTACTACCAAAGTTACATGGTTTGAACGCTTACGTATTCTGTAACCACGACCTTGTGGTGCAGGTCTCAGTCTTTTCAACTGACGGCCACCACCAACCATTATAGTTTTAACATATAATTGGTTTTCTTCAGGGCGAGAACCTTCATTTTTATTTTCCCAGTTTTTGATCGCTGACAATAAAAGTTTTTCAACTTTCAAGGCTGCTTCCTTATTGGTGAATTTTAAAATATGTAATGCTTTCTCAACACGCTCACCTCTGATAAGATCTACAACCAAACGCATCTTACGCGGTGAGGTTGGACAATTGTTTAATTTCGCTACTGCTTCCATCTCTTAATTATTTTTTCTTTTCAGAGTGACCCCTAAATGTTCTGGTTGGAGCAAACTCTCCCAGCTTGTGACCAACCATGTTTTCTGTTACGTATACCGGTATGAATTTATTACCGTTATGCACTGCAAATGTATGATTCACGAAATCTGGTGAAATCATTGATCTGCGAGACCAAGTTTTAATGACAGACTTTTTGCCTGATTCATTCATAGAGACTACTTTCTTCTCTACGTTATGGTCAATATAAGGTCCTTTTTTAATCGAACGTGCCATTATTTCTTCCTTTTCTCTATGATGAAACGATTTGAGTATTTTTTAAGTGAGCGAGTCTTAAAGCCTTTAGAATAAACACCATTCCTTGAGCGTGGCTGACCACCTGATGAACGACCTTCACCACCACCCATTGGGTGATCGACAGGGTTCATGGCTACCGGACGAGTTCTAGGACGACGTCCTAACCAACGTTTACGACCTGCCTTACCTAATACTTCATTTGCATGATCTGAATTGGAAACAGCGCCTATTGTTGCTAAACAGGTAGTTAAGATAGATCTTACCTCGCCTGATGGCATTTTGATAGTTGCATATTTACCATCACGTGCTGCTAATTGAGCATAAGCACCAGCACTACGTGCTAATTGTGCTCCACGTCCTGGTTGAATTTCAAGATTGTGTACAATTGAACCTAACGGAATGTTAGCTAATTTTAAAGTATTTCCAACTTCTGGAGTTGCTGTATCTCCCGATATTACTTTTTGCCCTACTTGCAATCCTTCCGGTGCAATAATATAACGCTTCTCACCATCTGCATAATGTAATAATGCAATACGTGCTGTACGGTTAGGATCGTATTCAACAGTAGCTACTGTTGCAGGAATATCAAACTTATCACGTTTAAAGTCAATTAAACGGTAAGATTTTTTGTGACCACCACCCATGTAGCGCATAGTCATCTTTCCTGTATTGTTACGTCCTCCCGATTTTTTAGAAGAAACAACCAATGATTTTTCGGGCTTGGTTGCTGTAATCTCCGAGAAATCAGCCCCGACTCTAAAGCGGGTACCCGGAGTGACTGGTTTAAATTTTCTTAAGCCCATAGTTATAAATAATTCAATTCTTATTAAATATTCGCGTAATAATCAATTGTTTCACCTGCTGCCAGAGTTACAATCGCTTTTTTGTATTTAGGGCTACGACCCGTTACTAAACCACCTTTAGTATTTCTGCTTTTCATTTTACCATTCACAATCATTGTGTTGATAGCTAAAATGTTCACACCATACATTTTTTCAATAGCTGATTTAATCTGCAATTTGTTTGCTTTGTGTTCAACCTTGAAAGTAAAGCGGCTAGATTTTTCTGTCAAAGCCGAAGCTTTTTCAGTTAATATTGGTTTCTTTAAAAATTCCATATTATTTGGCAAATGCCTCCTCCAGTGTTTTAACAGTATTCGCAGTTAACAAAAGTTTACCACAGTTCAATACATCATATGTATTTACCTGATCTGCAGTGATCACTTTTACTTTCTGAACGTTTCTGCTTGATAAATAGATATTGTTATCTTGTGCAGGTAAAACCAACAAAGTTTTTTCACCCGTTAAGCTTAAAGCATTAATAAGGTTGATGTAATTTTTAGTTTTGATCGAATCAAAAGTAAAATCTTCTAAAACAAGGATGTTGTTATCCTGAGCTTTATATGACAACGCAGATTTACGTGCCAGTGATTTTAATTTTTTGTTCAGTTTAAAACTGTAATCACGTGGTTGAGGACCGAATACACGACCACCACCATTAAACAAAGGTGATTTTATACTACCAGCACGAGCACCACCAGTACCTTTTTGCTTGTATAATTTGCGGGTTGAACCAGCAATTTCATTACGTTGCTTAGATTTGTGAGTTCCCTGACGTTGGTTAGCCAAATACTGTTTCACATCTAAATAAATCGCATGATCGCTAGGTGTTACACCAAATACCGACTCAGGAAGTTGCACCTTGGCACCTGTTTCTTTTCCTGAAATGTTTACTACATTAACTTCCATCTGCTTACTTGTCTAAGATTACGTAAGAACCTTTAGCTCCTGGAATGGAACCACTAACTACAACAAGATTTTGATCAGCATAAACTTTCAAAACCTGTAAGTTCTGAACTTTTACTCTGTCTCCACCCATTCTACCTGCCATACGCATACCTTTAAATACACGTGCAGGGTATGAAGCAGCACCCAATGAACCCGGCGCACGCATTCTGTTATGCTGACCGTGAGTTTGACCACCAACACCACCGAATCCGTGGCGTTTCACAACACCTTGAAAACCTTTACCTTTTGATGTACCTACAACATCCACAAAATCGCCTTCAGCAAAAATGCTAACAGTTACAGTATCGCCTAAACTTAACGATTCTTCAAACGGTTCGAATTCTACTAATTTACGTTTTGGGGTGGTGTTTGCTTTCGCAAAATGGCCCATAAGAGGTTTGGTTGTGTTCTTTTCTTTAGCTTCACTGAAGCCTAACTGAACTGAAACGTAACCGTCTTTCTCTGCGGTCTTTACCTGTGTAACTACACAAGGCCCAGCTTCGATCACCGTACATGGAATGTTTTTTCCATCGGCGTCGAAAATGCTGGTCATTCCTACTTTTTTTCCAATAATACCTGACATTTTCTTTTTTAAATTTAACACCCATCGAAGCAGTAGGGCTTCGTTCAAGGTGGATACAATTCCCGTTAAGGGAGGGCAAAAATAGGAAATAAATCTTAAGTTTCAAATAGTTAGCCTATTATTTTTTCAAATAAGTGCTATTATTTTTCGATTGATCAGATAAATGGGAGTCAAACCTGATTTTAACCTACCAGCTTGTTACTCAAACTGATCAGGATCACACATAACACAAAGATACCGATCAGTACATACAGATAATCCCGCTCGATCAAAAAGCTGAAAATTGAAAATACAACACGGGTAACAGGTGTAAAAATCAGCAGCAGCGTACCAAACTGAATAATCGCCCTGCCATCTAACCTGCTCATGCCCTGAAAGATAGCTAAAATAGAAGAATACTGGGTTTTTGCAGCATCAAAAGTATGGTAGTCGACACCAGTATTCCCATAAACACTCAGGTAAAGCAGTCCGCCTATAAAGACAACAGTCATTGAAGCGATCACTCCTACCCGAAGCAATGTCCCTAGGATCACCTGTATATCCTTATCTGCAAAATAATGTTTACCTGGCTTTTCCATTATAATTTCCCCATTAATCCATTATAAATCATCTGCAGCGCAAGAAAAGTAACCACCACGGCAAAAACAATTTTGAGTTTATCCGTATTTGTCTTCACTAAGATCTTCGATCCCACAGTAGCACCCATCAGCACACCTAAAGTAACAGGCATCGCAATACCCGGATCAATTTGTCCCCGATGCAGGTATACAATTGCACTTGCCGCTGCAGTTACCCCCATCATAAAATTACTAGTTGTAGTGGAAACCTTAAAGGGTAACCTCATGATATTATCCATTGCCAGCACTTTTAAGGCTCCTGAGCCAATCCCCAGTAAGCCAGAGATAATACCAGCAAAGAACATCATCACAAAGCCGCCAGCAACATTATGCACGCCATACTTCACCGTGCCCTCGGCCGTAGGGTAAGAACCGTTGAGTTTAAAAAAATTAGCCAGTACACCGGATGAATCACTGTCAGAATGATCTACTTTCTTCCGCACCATCATTACTGCAGAAAAAAGTAGGATGCAGCCAAATATCACGGCGATATAACCCGGATTGATGTAGACTGTAACAATAGCACCAAGTACCGCGCTTATTGTAGTGGCAATTTCCAGGAACATGCCAATCCTGATATTAGTAATCCCCTCTTTCACATAAGCGGCCGCAGATCCGGAGGAAGTGGCAATGACAGACACGATAGAGGCACCTATGGCATAATGAATATCCACCCCCAGCACAAGTGTCAGTAGCGGGATAATGATTACTCCACCACCCAGTCCGGTAAGGGAACCAACCAGTCCGGCTAAAAAAGCTCCGGCCAGAACAATAATTGTGAATAGTAATACCGACATTGGGCACAAATATACTATCTACAATCAACACACAATAAAATTAAAAGATCATTGTTTAAATTTATACCAAACAAATATTTATGAACAGATTATTACCATTACTTTTTATTTTACTGATCAGCGGATCTATCAGACAAGCAGAAGCACAAACACCGGCACCAGCAGTCCCGGCAAAGGTCGCCCCCACCAAGGTGGCCCAGGCACCGGTAGTTCCGGAAGTCATAGATCCCAGCCTGAAAGGTCAGTATGAAGCACTGCTTTCCAAATCCAAAACCTACTATACCTATAAGCTAATCAATCCTGTTCGTTTAACTGCCTTTTACCGGAGCGTAGCTGATTCTATCAGCAAAGAGCGCGTGAGCAGCCGATCAGCACAAGCAAAAATCACAGCACAAGCCCGGACGATTGATACACTGAACAGCCAGATCAAAGGCAATGAGAGTTCACTGGAATCTACCAATGCAAAAGTGAATGAGATATCCTTCCTGGGAATCCCATTCAGCAAAACTACCTATAATACCCTGGTATGGTCGATCATTATTGTACTGGCATTAGCACTTGCCTTTGTGGTGATCCGTTCTGCTAAAAACATTCATGAAGCAAAATACAGAACAGAGTTATATGAAGAAGTATCTAAAGAATACCAGACCTTCAAAGTGAAAGCCAATGAGAAAGAAAAGAAACTGGCACGTGAATTACAAGATGAGCGTAACAAACTGGATGAACTCAGAACCCGCGGAATCTAAAAGCGAAAAACCTGTTAAAACAAAAAGGCCTTCGGAAATCCGAAGGCCTTTTTGTTTATTGCTAAATCATTAAACTTTGATTTCTACTTCAACACCGCTAGGTAATTCAAGTTTCATCAAAGCATCAACTGTTTTAGAGTTAGAGCTATAAATATCTAACAAACGTTTGTATGCACATAATTGAAACTGCTCACGTGCTTTTTTGTTTACGTGTGGTGAACGCAAAACAGTGAAGATTTTCTTTTCTGTTGGCAACGGAATTGGTCCGCTTACCACTGCACCCGTAGGTTTTACAGTTTTAACGATTTTCTCAGCAGATTTATCTACTAAGTTGTAATCGTAAGATTTTAATTTAATTCTGATTCTTTGGCTCATTGTATGTTTATTTAAGGCTGCCTGTTAGAGCTATTAATAACAGGCAACCGGTTTATTTTTAGAAAATTACTCAGCAGATTTGATTCTGCCTTTTGATTTAGCAATTACTTCTTCCTGTACATTTCTTGGTGCCGGTTCGTAGTGATCAAACTCCATTGTAGAAGTTGCACGACCAGAAGTGATGGTACGTAACTGAGTTACATAACCAAACATTTCAGAAAGAGGCACAGTTGCTTTAATTACCTGAGAACCATTACGTGTATCCATACCTAAAAGCTGACCACGACGACGGTTCATGTCACCGATTACATCACCCATGTTTTCTTCAGGAGTAAGGATTTCGATTTTCATGATTGGCTCCATCAATACCGGGTTACATTTAGGTAACGCCTCACGATAAGCCATTTTAGCTGCTAATTCGAATGACAAAGCATCTGAATCGACTGCGTGGAATGAACCATCAATTAAGCGAACTTTCATGTCAGGAAGAGGATATCCAGCTAATACACCGTTAGACATAGATGCTGCAAATCCTTTCTCTACCGAAGGAATAAATTCACGTGGAATTGAACCACCAGTAATTTCGTTTACAAACTGCAAACCACCTTTTTCAAAGTCAGCATCAATTGGAGAGATCACAACCTGGATGTCCGCGAATTTACCACGACCACCTGATTGTTTTTTATAAGTCTCACGGTGCTGAATTGTTCCGTTGATTGCTTCTTTGTAAGCTACTTGTGGTGCTCCCTGGTTAACCTCAACTTTAAACTCACGTTTTAAGCGGTCAATCAGGATATCCAGGTGAAGCTCACCCATACCAGAAATTACAGTCTGACCAGTTTCCTCGTCAGTTTGAACTCTGAATGTAGGATCCTCTTCAGCCAGTTTCGATAATCCCATACCCAATTTATCAATATCAGCCTGAGTTTTTGGCTCAATAGCTAATCCGATAACCGGCTCAGGGAAATTCATCGATTCTAAAATGATCGGGTTTTTCTCTTCACAAAGTGTATCACCTGTTTTAATATCCTTGAAACCTACAACCGCAGCAATATCACCAGCACCTACATTAGGAATTGGGTTTTGCTTGTTTGCATGCATCTGGAAGATACGTGAAATACGCTCTTTATTTTCAGAACGTGCGTTATAAATGTATGAACCAGCTTCTAAGTTACCCGAGTATACACGGATAAAGCAAAGACGACCTACGAAAGGATCTGTTGCAATTTTAAATGCTAAAGCTGCGAAAGGCTCTTGTTCACTTGGTTTACGTAAAATCTCTTCACCAGTATCAGGATTAGTTCCAATTACACCTTCTGAGTCCATTGGTGAAGGCAATAATTCCATCACATAGTCAAGCATAGTCTGTACACCTTTGTTTTTGAAAGATGAACCACAAACCATCGGTACAATTTTAGCATCCAATACAGCTGCACGTAATGCATCTAAGATTTCACGCTCTGTAATTGAATTCGGATCTTCGAAGAATTTCTCCATCAAAGATTCATCATAATCAGCCACAGATTCCAGTAATTTCTCTCTCCATTCAGCAACTTCATCCAGCATATCTGCAGGAATAGGTACTTCAGTAAAGGTCATACCTTTATCATGCTCATTCCAAACAATACCACGGTTGTTAATTAAATCAACAACACCAGTAAAGTTATCTTCAGCACCAATTGGTAACTGCAATGGAACTGCATTACTGCCTAACATGCTTTTAACCTGTCCAACAACTTTCAAGAAATCTGCACCAGAACGGTCCATTTTGTTTACGAAGCCAATACGGGCAACGTTGTAGTTGTTAGCCAGACGCCAGTTAGTTTCAGATTGAGGCTCAACACCATCAACCGCAGAAAATAAGAAAACCAATCCATCCAATACACGCAGTGAACGGTTTACCTCTACGGTAAAATCCACGTGACCAGGTGTATCGATGATGTTGATATGGTAATCCTGTCCTCTGTATTTCCAACCAACAGTTGTAGCAGCAGAAGTAATGGTAATACCACGTTCCTGCTCTTGTGCCATCCAGTCCATTGTTGCTGCACCTTCGTGCACTTCACCAATTTTATGACTAACACCAGCATAATAAAGGATACGCTCTGTAGTAGTGGTCTTACCAGCATCAATGTGCGCAGCAATACCAATGTTTCTTGTAAATTTTAAATCTCTTGACATCTTATGGTTTCAATATTAAAAACGGAAATGTGAGAATGCTTTGTTGGCCTCAGCCATTTTATGCGTATCTTCTTTCTTTTTAACTGCCGCACCTTCACCTTTAGCTGCTGAAACGATTTCTCCCGCTAATTTTTCTTTCATGGTTTTTTCACCACGTCTTCTAGCGTAAGAAATTAACCATTTCATACCTAAAGCGATTTTACGGTCAGGACGAACTTCTGTAGGAACCTGGAAGTTAGCACCACCAACACGGCGTGACTTTACCTCTACTGCAGGCATTACATTTGTTAAAGCACGTTTCCATACTTCTAAACCATTTTCACCAGCTTTTTTTTCTGCTAATTCAACTGCATCATAAAAAATAGAGTAAGCGATGGATTTTTTTCCATCATACATCATATTGTTTACAAATCTGGTCACCTGAACATCGTTAAATTTTGGATCAGGAAGGATAATTCTCTTTTTTGGTTTTGACTTTCTCATTTTTGTTCCTCCTAATTATTTCTTTTTACCTTTTGTTGGTGCTGCAGCTACTTGTCCTGGTTTAGGACGTTTAGTACCATATTTTGAACGACGTTGGTTACGACCAGCAACTCCTGAAGTATCTAATGCTCCACGGATGATGTGATAACGTACACCTGGTAAATCCTTAACACGGCCACCACGGATCAATACGATTGAGTGTTCCTGTAAGTTGTGACCTTCTCCAGGAATATAAGCGTTAACTTCTTTTCCATTGGTCAAACGTACACGCGCTACTTTACGCATTGCTGAGTTTGGTTTTTTAGGGGTAGTGGTATATACACGTGTACATACACCTCTTCGCTGTGGACAACTGTCCAACGC
>Ga0247809_1001285_pt1 | contig 11269 bp, 6 predicted proteins | sample UWRJL104311B1_FD_180951 | JGI IMG/M metagenome (GOLD analysis project Ga0247809, IMG submission 180951) | Plant litter microbial communities from Arlington Agricultural Research Station in Wisconsin, United States - UWRJ-L104-311B-1 | ecosystem: Environmental > Terrestrial > Plant litter >...
TTCCTTTACAGACCGCGATGAAGCTATAAAAAGAGCCAATGCACTCGATGTTCATTTTCAGGCGGCTGTTTTTACAAAAAATTTAGATATTGCTTTGGATACCGTTAAAAAACTAAATGCTACTGCTGTTATGGTTAATGATCATACGGCATTTAGAGTCGATTGGATGCCATTTGGAGGAAGGGATTCTTCAGGAATTGGTATGGGCGGAATTTCATACGCCATAAACGAAATGACGAGAGAAAAGTTAATGGTTTTTAAAAGCAAATTTCTATAACTTTTAATTTAGTAAGTCGCTGAAGTTAATTATTAAACACACAGAAACATAGATTATTGTTCTCGCAGATTTAGGAGATTTTTTTATGATAAGGATTAAATTTTAAACAAGATCTGCTAAATCTGCGAGATCTGCGTGAAAAAATTTAAACACATAGAAACATAGATTTTATGTGTACCAAAAAGGAGACAAAAAGAAACTGATTTCTTTCACATAGTTCCGATAGCTATAGGGATGTATTTTAAATAAGTGAAACGCCTTTTTTTAAGTAAACAATCCCGATAGCTATCGGGACTATGTTTTTAAACAATTAGCTAGTATGATTTTATAACAGGTTATAAAATTTTAAGTATCCAGATTTAAATTTTAAATAAAGAAAAAGTTTTAAAAATATGAACGCAAACCCTGCAGAACTAAACATTGAAACCACCAAAAAAATACTACCCATTATTTTGGCGACTTCGATCTTTATGCAAATGCTCGATTCTACTATTTTAAATACGTCGATAACGGCTATTGCCAAAGATCTGCACGAGTCGCCGCTTGATATGCAAAATGCTATTATTAGTTATGTATTAACTCTTGCGCTTTTCATGCCGGTTAGCGGTTTTTTATCGGATAAATTTGGAACTAAGAAAGTCTTTATTTTTGCTTTATTATTATTTAGCATTGGATCTTTATTTTGTTCGCTTTCGCAGAATTTAAATCATCTTATTTTTTCCCGTGTCATTCAGGGTATCGGAGGCAGTTTGATGACTCCTGTTGGCAAGCTGGCCCTTATTAGAACATTTCCTAAAAAAGAATTATTGAAGGCAATGAATTTTGCCATTATCCCTGCCCTGATTGGTCCCGTGTTAGGTCCTTTGGTGGGCGGATATATGGTTGATTATTTATCCTGGCACTGGATTTTCCTGATCAATATTCCGTTTGGGATTATTGGTATTCTTTTAAGTTTAAAATACATGCCTGATTACAAATCTCCTATAATCGATTTTGATTTAAAAGGCTTTTTAATTTTTGCAGCGGCTTCACTCCTATTGTCTGTTTCTTTAGAATTATTTGGCAATACTGTTCGTCTGACACCGGTTTTATTGGTATTAATGTCGGGATTTTTAATGTTGTATTGGTATTATAGACATGCTGTGACAGACAATAACCCTCTTTTTCCTTTGAATTTATTTAAGGTAAGAACTTTTCGAGTAGGCATAGTAGGTAATCTGGCAACTCGTCTGGGTTTTAGTTCGATTCCTTTATTATTGCCAATGATGATTCAGATTGCTTACGGACAGTCGGCGGTGACCTCAGGTTGGATTGTGGCGCCAATGGCTCTTACAGCGATGTTTGGTAAATCGGCTGTTATTAAGATTCTAAATACTTACGGTTATAGAAAAACATTAATGGTGAATACTTTTATTATTGGTGTTTTAATTTGTGCATTGGCCATTCCGTCTATTCATACTTCTTTTTATTGGTATGTTCCTATTATTTCAGTGTTGGGTTTCTTCAACTCCATACAGTTTACTTCTATGAATTCTATTTCTATTGCTGATTTAAGGGTTTATCATACCAGTAGTGGCAACTCCTTAGTTTCTGTCAATCAGCAATTGGCCATTGGTTTTGGAATTGCCTTTGGACTTTTAGTCCTTAAAATTTTTCAGGGTGATATAAAACTTATTCATAATGAAATTCACAATGCATTTCGATATACATTTTTAGTTGTCGGTTTTCTGACTATTCTTTCCGGATTAGTTTTTAGAAGACTTCATGATAAAGATGGCGACAATTTAAAATCAACTAATTAATAAAAAAACTAAAGCCCAATCGTATTGATCGGGCTTTATTATTTCCATAAATGCTGAACTTTTTAGTTCCAGCCTCCGCCAAGTGCTCGGTATAAGTTTACAACCGCATTCAATTTTTGACTTTGGTCATCAATTCCTCTTAATTGTGCGTTTAATAGATTTTGTTCGGCTGTAAGTACATCCGTATAATTGGTTGTCGAATTGTTCAGTAATTCTCTGTTGAACTCAACTGCTTTCAATAAAGCTTCTAACTGTTTTTTTCTTTTTTCTTCTTTTAATGCAGCATTATCATATTTAGACAATGCATTCGAAACTTCTTCGCTTGCTTTTAACATCGAAAATTCAAAGTTATAAAGCGCTTCTTTTTGTAATGATAATACCGTCGCTAATCTTCCCTTATTGATTCCTTTATTAAAAATAGGCTGGGTAAGTCCTCCGGCAATATTACCAAAAAGTCCTCCGTTTGTGAACCAGTCTTTCAGTCCGAAACTTGAAAATCCAGCCGCTCCGCTAATGGTCAAAGCAGGATAAAAATAAGCTCTTGCCACATTCGTTTCTTCAAATGCCGCTCTAAAATTATATTCGGCTTGTTGTACATCCGGACGATTGGAAAGAAGCTGCATCGGAACCCCAATTTTAAGATCGTAAGTTAGCTTTTGCTTTTCGAGAAAACTACGGACAACCTTAGTCGGAGATTTTGCCAGAAGTATACATAAAGCATTTTCGGTTTCGGTTATTTTTTGTTCGATATCCGGAATGGCTAATTCTGCTTCATAAAAATTGGCTTCACTTTGCACCACGGCAACGCCATTAATAATAGAATTTTCGAAGAGAACCTTGATTGTTTCGGCATCAGTTTCTCTATTTTTGGCTGTCTTTTTAAGTACTTTTAATTGTTCATCCAAAATTAGCAACTGATAATATGAATTGGCAATATTAGCGATCAATTGGGTTTGAACAGCACGTTTGGCAGCATCAGTAGCCAATAGATTTGCTAATGCACTTTTTTTAGCACTTTTTAATTTACCCCAAACATCTATTTCCCATCCGGCAGTAATTCCTAAATCATATTGTGTGGATTGGTCGAAAAGTCCAAACCCTTGCGGGAAAGCCAATCTGGATTCTTTAACCGACAGATTTCCGCTTACCGAAGGTAAAAAAGCGGCTTTACTCAGTTTGAGATTTACTCCCGCCTGATTGATTCTTTCCACCGCAATCTTCAAATCCAGATTGGCTGCTAATCCGTCCGTAATAAGTTGCTGCAAAGCTGGATCTGTAAATAATTCCGACCATTTCATGGTTGCGATATTTGTTGTGTCCTTATTCTCAGGATCACGATACGTTACAACTGTTTCGGGTTTTGTATACGGTTTCGTGATCTTGCACGAGCTCCATATACTGGCCACAATCAGTAAAATGATGATTAATTTATAATTGTATATTTTCATTATAATATGTTTTATTTCTTTAAAATTTAACTGCAATCCCGATAGTTATCGGGAGCAGAGGTTTACGCAAAGTCCGCTAAGTTATTTTAAGCTGAAAGTTTCAGGCAAAGCTCGCAAAGCTGAAATCCTTTTAATCTTTATAATCTGTGGCAAAAAATTAACCATAGAGAACACAAAGATTTTCACAAAGCTCGCAAAGCCTATTTAAGCTGAAAGTTTCAGGCAAAGTCCGCAAAGCTGGTTCAACGCAAAGCTTTGTGAACTTTGTGTTTTTATAAAACCATCCATGTAAAAATACTTTGTGCCCTCTGTGGTAAAATAATCTGCTTCATTCTAAAATAAGATTTAACCACAAAGAACACAGTCCCGACAGCCATCGGGATACACAAAGCTCACAAAGCTGATTAAACACAAAGCTTTGCGAACTTTGTGTTTTTATAAAAACCAGACGAATAAAAAACTTTGCGATCTTTGCGGTAAAAATATCCGCTGAAGCTTTAATCAATATTTCTTGGTTCGTGATCTGGTACTTTAGCCCCACCTACTTTTTCCTGCAGCGACTGAAAAATGATAAACAGCACCGGAATTACAAAAACCCCGAATAAAGTACCAATCAACATTCCGCCAACCGCAGCTGTACCAATCGACCGGTTACTCAAAGCTCCTGCTCCTGTCGCAATCATCAACGGAATTAAACCGAAGATAAAAGCAAACGATGTCATTAAAATTGGTCGTAATCTGGCTTTAGCACCAAATAGAGCCGACTGCACCAAACTTCTTCCGCTCAAACGATGCAATAAGGCAAACTCTACAATAAGAATGGCATTTTTAGCCAAAAGACCAATTAGCATAATCAAACTAATCTGAAGGAAAATATTATTATCAACCCCAAACAAATTTGCAAATATAAAAGCTCCTGCAAGTCCTATTGGTAAGGATAACAATACTGAAAATGGCAAAATATAACTCTTGTATTGCGCACTCAATAAGAAATAAATAAATATCAAACAAAGTCCGAAGATTAATGTGGTCTGGCTTCCGCTTGAAAGTTCTTCTTTGGTTAAACCAGAAAATTCATAAGCATATCCTCTGTCTAAAGTTTGTGCTGCAACTTCTTCGATTGCTTTGATAGCATCACCTGAGCTGTATCCGGAATTGGGTGCACCAGTAACCGCGGTTGAGGTAAAAAGATTAAAACGGTTTATAAATTCCGGACCATATGTTTTCTTTAAGGTTACAAATTCCGAAATTGGTGCCATTGCTCCTTTGTCTGTTCGCACAAAAACTTTATTGATGTCGCTTTCTTTCGCTCTGTAATCCGGATGCGACTGCAGCATTACTCTGTATTGTTTTCCTAATTTATTAATATCCGAAGCATAGATTCCGCCAAAATATCCCTGAAGTGTATTTAATACTGTATTTACAGAAACTCCCGCATCTTTACATTTCGCTACATTTACATTGACTTCCATTTCCGGAAAGCCAATATTAAACGGATTTGTGGCATACATAATCTCTGGTCGCTGATTGATTGCGGTCATAAACTTGCCAATATTCTTCTCGAAATCCTGATAACTGCCTCCGGTTCTATCCTGCAGTTGCACTTCGAATCCGTTGTTATTTCCAAATCCCTGCAAAGTGGGTGCGGCAAAGAAAATGATACTTGCCCCTTTTATATGGGCCGTCTTTTCGAACAATTTAGCCACAACCGAATTGACATCCTGATTTTTTCCCTTCCTGTCTTTCCAGGGTTTTAATCTAATGAATAAAGCACCGTAAGAACCTCCATTTCCATGAATTAAATCCATTCCTGATAATGTAGACGATAGTTCTATTTCCGGAATACTTCTCGCGATACTGTCGATTTCTTTTGTAATTTCTTCAGTGCGTTCGAGTGTGGAAGACGCTGGTAAAACTACATTTCCGTAAATTGCGCCACCGTCTTCATTGGGTACAAAACCTGTAGGTGTCGTTTTTATTAAAGCATAAAATACCATCCCAAATACTGCTATAGCGACTAAGGATATCCATTTTCTGCGAATCAGGAATCGAACTGCTCCTATATATTTATTGGTTACGGCATCAAAAGCTACATTAAAACTGGCATAGAATTTTGGTAAAAAACCTTTTTTGTGATCTGATTTTTCAGGATCGTGTGGTTTTAATAAAATAGCACAAAGCGCAGGACTTAAAGTCAATGCATTAATAGCCGAAATTAAGATGGCTACAGCCAGTGTTAATCCAAATTGTTTATAAAATACTCCTGCCGAACCTGTAATAAAAGTTACGGGAACAAACACCGCCGACATAATTAAGGTAATCGATATAATCGCTCCGCTGATCTCACTCATGGCGTGAATAGTCGCTTTCCTGGCCGATTTTGCCCCCTGATCGAGTTTGGCGTGAACGGCCTCGACTACTACAATTGCGTCATCGACGACAATACCAATGGCTAAAACCAAGGCAAAAAGAGTCAGTAAATTGATGGTAAAACCAAATAACTTCAGGAAAAAGAAAGTACCAATAATCGATACCGGAACGGCAATTGCTGGTATTAATGTTGATCTAAAATCCTGCAAGAAGATAAATACCACAATAAAAACAAGGATAAAGGCTTCGATAATGGTATAAATTACCTTTTCGATAGACGCGTCCAGAAAATCATTAGCATTTAAGAATGTATGGTATTCTATTCCCGGAGGAAAATCTTTGGATGCCTTTTTTAAAATATCCTCACAAGCAATGATTAACTCTCTGGCATTCGATCCTGAAATCTGACTGATTGCTCCTCCTGAAGAAACTTTTCCCTGAGTAATCAATGATGTGGTGTAATCTAAAGCTCCAAATTCAATATCGGCCACATCTTTCAATCGCAATACACTTCCTTGTTGACCACTTCTTAATACAATGTTTTCAAATTCGGCCGGATTTTCAAGTCGGCCTGTAAATTTTAAGGCATATTGAACAGATTCTTTACTATTTTCTCCAATTTTTCCCGGAGCTGCCTCGATATTTTGCTCCTGCAATGCTTTAATAATATCGTCCGGAACCAGACCTTGATTTGCCATTGCATCGGGTTTTAACCAAATACGCATCGAATATTCCTGATCACTATAAATTTGGGTTCCTCCCACACCTTCAACACGTTTCATTTCGGGAATAATATTGATCCTTAAATAATTATCAAGGAATTTTTCGTCATATTTCCCGTCTGTGCTGTATAACAAAAAACTAAAAGCAGTACTACTCAACTGTTTACTGGTTGTAATACCTGCTTTAATAACTTCATTTGGCAATAAACTTGTCGCTTTCGTAACCCTGTTCTGAACATTTACGGCAGCCATATCAGCATTGGTTCCCTGTTTAAAAAATATGGTTATCGCCGCACTACCATTACTGCTGGCAGTAGATGTCATATAAGTCATATTCTCGACTCCGTTTATTTGTTCTTCCAGAGGTATAATTACACTTTTCATCACCACATTGGCACTTGCTCCCTGATACGAAGCGTTTACTACAACTGTTGGCGGGGCAATTTCAGGATATTGTGATATGGGTAATGAAACTAATCCCAGCAACCCTAAAATCACTATGATGATCGATATTACCGTGGATAATACCGGATTCTCTATAAATTTTCTAAACATGATTTTTTATTTTTTTGAAGAAGAAATCGGTGCGATTTTTACTCCATCTCTTAAATTTCCAATTCCTTCTGTAACTATACTATCTCCTGATTTTACACCTTCGGTTACTACATATTCTTTTTCGGTGGCTTCATTTCTTATTTTTATTTCGGTGTTGTGCACTACGTTTTTTGCATCTACAGTAAATACAAAAAAGCGTCCCTGCAATTCGAATACTGCTTTTTTAGGTACCAGAATTGCTGCTGTAAATTGTGTTGGAATCACTATTGTGGCACTTGCCCCGCTCCAAAGTTTTCCTTCTGGATTTGGAAAAACAGCTTTGAAATTAGCTGATCCTGTGCCTGCATTTAAAACGCCGCTTAAGGTTTGAATTTTTCCTTTTGATGAATACGTTTCTCCATCGGCGGTAACTAGAGAAACGGCTGGCATATTCGTGAATTTTTCCTTTAATTGATTGCCTGAAAATTGTTCTAAAAAAGAGTTTAATTGTTGCTGACTTAAAGAGAAATAAGCGTAAATATTTTTAGTATTGGCAACGGTAGTCAAAGGATCGGCTGCCGAACTGCTGACCAAACTTCCTATCTTAAAAGGTAAACTTCCCACAACTCCGTTAATTGGGCTTACAATATTGGTGAACGCCAATTTTGATTTTGCCGAAGATAAATCAGCATTGGCCTGACTTAATTCGGCTCTTTTTACGCGTTCTATATTTTTGGCTGAGGTTAATTCGTAATTGTTTATAATTTTCTTTTCAGCCAAAGCCGATGTTCTTTTGGTTTGAATAACGGCTGTTTCCAGACTGGCTTCGGCGGCGAGAACTGCTGCTTTCTTATTGTTTACTTCCTGCAAATAACTATTGGCATCGATTTTAAACAACGCTTGTCCTTTGGCTACAGCCGAACCTTCTTCTACATAAACCTGCTCTATATATCCATCTACTTTTGAGCGTATTTCGACGGTTTGTTCCCCTTCTAAAGTAGTGGGATATTCTACCGAAACATCGGCTTTTTGAGCTTTTAGCGTAAGCGTTGGACATGATACCGGACTTTCTGTTTGTTCTGTTTTTTTGGTTTCGCATGAAACTATCAAAAGGGTTCCTATAAACAGGATTGCTGCTATTTTTTTCATTATTTTCTTTTATAAATCATTAAAGGAGAACCTGCTTCTCCCCACATTAGGGTTTTTACATATTTAATTAACTGGCTTGTGGCCAAAACGAGAATTTCTTCGGGTAGGGATGAATTGGCTTTAAGCACTACTTTTTGATTGATAAAAGCCGAAAATTCTATTTTTCGTATTCTTTCGATCCATAAAAGATTGATGTGGTTTTCTGTTACAGTGTACACTACTATTGAGGCATTAGGCGCTAGCAACGAACTGATTAATACATAAGCCCAAAGCGGAACAATCGCATCATTTGAACAAGTGATTACGACATCTTTTCCTTTAAACTGAGTCCAGTTGATATTGGCCATTTCAGATCGAAAGGCCTTTTCCTGCAATAGAAAATCTTCTATTAGAAAAGGCACAATGTCAAATATGATAAAATCATTTTCAGTGGGTTTGTACGCCCGCAAATCAAGTGTTTGTATGCCTGAAGCATTTATTTTATTTATTATTTCCATATCTGGATGATTAAAAAATTGAAATATTATTGCGTTTTAAGTTTTTGAATTTGGCTGATTTTTAGGCATAGCTATCCCCTGCCCAATCTGAATACTATTTTTTGCATTAGACTGAGTAAGTTTTAAAAAGAAGCTTTCATTCTTTAACTAAAGTTTTTTGAGATTTTTAAAATCTGAAGAATATTTTATTTACAGATTTTCATCAACACGTTCCAATACGGAACGATATAAACAGGCAAAGCAATCCTATCATATGAACTAAGGGGAGGTGATTGTAATTCTAGTACCATAATCTACAGTTTGTATTAATAAATGCTGTAACTCACAAGTTGGATTGCTTTTAGGATAATAATATCTCGCAATGCGCTTTGATAAGTAAGGCAAAATTAATAATTTTGCATAATAAAACAACTAAATACTTGTTTTATTAATTTATGACTACAAATAAGATTTTAATGTTGCTCAAAATGCGGGGTTCTCTTACGGCTCTCGAGATTGCGCATGAGCTTAAAATAACCAAGGAAGGAGTTCGACAACAGTTAGTTAAACTTGTCGAAGAAGAACTTATTCATCCGCAAGAAGAATCTAAAGGTGTGGGCAGGCCACAAAAAACTTTTAGCCTTACAGCAAATGGAAATGCTAAATTCCCGGATACTCATGCTGAATTGACCTTAAAACTAATTAATATTATGAGCTTGATGGGAAACAATATGCTCGATGATGTTATTAATGTTTATGAAGAAGTAGGGAAAAAGAAGTATCACGAAGAAATTGATACTATCGATAATTTGGAACAAAAAATAGAAAAACTGGTTGAAATAAGAACCAGAGAAGGTTATATGGCCGAATACTCTAAGAATGAGGAAGGATATCTTTTGGTCGAAAACCACTGCCCTATTTGTGCCGCTGCTACTATTTGTCAGGGCTTTTGTTCCTCTGAATTAAATACTTTCAGGTCTGTACTGGGCAGCGACGTTATGATCAATCGCATTAGCCATATCATTGCAGGTGAAAGAAGATGCGCGTATCAAATTATCCTGAATTAATTTGATCTAAAATAGAAAAAACCTGCAAATATAAATTTCACAGGTTTTTTCAGTCAACAATTAAATATAACTAAATTCTTAAGCATTACAATCAATCGGGATTTGCCAGTATTTTATACAACTCAGCATTTGAAATATAAAACTGATTTTCGATACTAATTTGAGATAGTTTTGCACTCACCAGATTATTTTCACGCGAATTGATCAGAAAGATCGAGCTTTCGCCAAAGGAAAACAGTTTCTCTTCTGAGTTGAGCATGGTCACGTAATCTTTGACCAGATTGTCAATAACGTTTTTTTGCCTTTTTAAAGAAGCAATTTCGGTTTGCTGTGCTTTTATTTTATTTTTAAGTTCAAGTCTTTGCTGATCGATATCAAACTTTAAATCCTGAATTTTAAGCTTGGCGAGTTTAAGTCCTCCGCGTTCTTTTCTTAAGAAAATAGGAATACTAAAATCGATATTAAACTTATAATCATCAGCATTAAAAGAATTAAAATAAGAAGGTTCAGAAATATAATTGTAGCCCACATTTAGCTTTGGCAATAATGAATTTGCCTTGAGCTGTCTGTTGATTTCGAGCATCGACATTTTAGTTTCCAGAGCCTGAATTTTAGGATGCGCTTCAAAGGTTTCTGAATTTACCATCATTGCTGAGGTATTCAAGGTGCCCTCAAGCGTCTGAATTAAATTTTGTTCCGGTTTTACATTATCTTCTAACTCGACAGGAACACTTTCGATCCATAAATAATTAGACAGATTCAGCTTGGCTTTGGCCAGTTTCAGATTTCCGTTTTCTACATTCAGTTCTCTGTTTCGTACCGTAATTCCTGCTTCAACACTGTCTATTGCGGGAGAATCTCCCAATTCAATCAGCTTTTTTACACCATTAAAACGAGTACTGGCAAAACCCAGATAACTTTTATAAAGTTCGGCTTCGTTATAACTTTTTCTCCATTCAAAATACGCTTCACTGGCTTTGTACAAAACCTCGATGGCTCTCAGTTTTCGTTGCGCATCGCTTAGTTTTAACTGCAATTTTCCTTCGCGAACATCTGCCATTCGCTGATTGATAAACATTCCCTGACCTAAAGCTACGCTAATTCCTAATGAAGTTAATCCGGCTTCGGGCGTACGGTTTTGCGGATTGTAATATTGCCCGTCTGTATCATCAAAACCAGCTTTGATTTCGACACCGTACCAGGTTGGGATTTTAAAACTGCTGTTGAGTAACGAATAATATTCGGTTCCTTTAAATTCTTTTTTATTGTAATCTACTTCAATTTTTGGATCAAATCCGCCGCGCGCCACCATAAGCATTGCCTGAGCGGTGCTTACTTCAAGATTGGCTTGTTTGACCAGCGGATGGTATTTTTTTACGTATCCTAAAAACTCGCTATAACTTAATTCTTCTTTATTAAAATCC
>Ga0247809_1001286_pt1 | contig 11265 bp, 10 predicted proteins | sample UWRJL104311B1_FD_180951 | JGI IMG/M metagenome (GOLD analysis project Ga0247809, IMG submission 180951) | Plant litter microbial communities from Arlington Agricultural Research Station in Wisconsin, United States - UWRJ-L104-311B-1 | ecosystem: Environmental > Terrestrial > Plant litter >...
ACGCCATGTACGTCATCATGCCGGCGAACATCAGCCCGCCACCCACGACGATCGCTCGGAATACCGGCGAGCCGAGCAGCACGCGGTAGTCGTCGCGCACGGTCGCGCCCGCGCGCAGCGCGCGGCGCTCGGGCGGGTTCGTCTCCGACCGCAAGAACACGCCGAAGGCGAGCACGACGAGCATGCTGCCGTACGCCACGAGAACCCAGAACAGTCCGCGCCAGTCGATCACCGTGAGCAGCTGCGCGCCGAGGGCGGGCGAGAGCACCACGAAGAATCCGCTGACGACGGAGAGGTTCGCGATGAACCGCAGCATCGCGGGGCCGGAGACCGTGTCGCGCACGAGGGCGATGCCGATGACCGCGCAGCCCGCGGCGCCGAGGCCCTGGGCGAACCGGCTCGCGATGAGCCATTCGATGTCGGGCGCGAGGGCGCACGACACGGTGGCGACCGAGTAGACGACGAGCGCGGCGGCGAGCGGCCTCGTGCGTCCCACGGCGTCGGAGATCGGGCCGGCCGCGAGCTGCCCGAGCGCCATGCCGACGAACGCGCCCGTGAGCGTGAGCTGCACGAGCGCCGGTGTCGTGCCGAGCTCGCCCTGAAGTTGCGGGAACGACGGGAGGTACAGGTCCATCGTGAGCGGCCAGATGGCCTGCAGCGCGCCGAGCGACGCGACGAACAGCAGGCGGCGTCGGTCGTCGCCCCGCATCCGGGCCGTTCGGGTCACTCGCCGTCCCGCAGCATCACGTAGCCGAACGGCTCGAGCGTCGCACCGTCGGGCAGGGTGACGCGGGCGCTGCCGTGGTTGATCAGGGTGACCGCGCCGCCGCGCCGGATCGCCTCGACCGTGTCGGGAAGCCCCACCGCGACGGGGTGGATGTCTGCTGCCGCGAAGACCGCGGCCGTGACCGTCTGGCACCCCGCGTCATCCGGAACCGTGGCGAGGTAGTACGCCCGGCCCGCGCCGACCGGGTTGACCGTGAATGCCGGCCGGCCGTCGAGCCGTCCGCCGGTGAACCTGCCGAGCGCCGCGGCGCCCTCGAGGTGGATCTCCTCGGCGAGCAGCGTGCCGGTGACCGTCGTGCCGACGAGCTCGAACGGCGCGAGCTTCTGGCCGGGTCCGGGGCTCGCGGGGTCGACGAGCGCCCCGAAGTCTTCGAGCCAGATGCCGAGCGTGCGCCCGAGTTGGGTGAGATAGCCCCCGTCGCGGAACGCGTCGTTCTCGTCGACGACGTCGCTGAACGCGGTGACGACGAGGTGGCCGCCCGACTCGGCGTAGGCCACGAGGTTGGCCGCGGCATCCGTCGTCAGCAGGTAGAGCTGGGGAGCGAGCACGACCGCGTAACCGGCGAGGTCGTCGGTCGGCCGCACGAAGTCGACCTGCACGTGCTGCCGGTGGATCGCGTCGTACCAGCGCTGCACGAGCGCGAGGTAGTCGAGCACGACGGGGTGGTCGGGGTTGCCGAGAGCCCACCAGTTCTGCCAGTCGAAGACGATCGCGACGTGGGCGTCGCGTGTGCCCGACTCGAGCGCCGGCAGGGCGGCGAGCTCGGCGCCGAGCTCCGTGACCTCGCGCCACGTGCGCGTGCGGGTGCCCGCCTGCGGCAGCATCGCCGAGTGGAACTTCTCGCTGCCCGCACGCGACTGCCGCCACTGGAAGAACATGATGCCGTCGGCTCCGCGCGCCACGGCCTGCATGCTGAGCGCTGCCATCTGGCCCGGCGCCTTGGGGGCGTTCGTCGGCCGCCAGTTGAGGGCGTTCGTTGCCTGTTCCATGAGGATCCAGGGCGTGCCGGGCTTGAGCGAACGCATGAGGTCGCGCGCGAACGCCGAGGCGCGGAACGACTCCGGGTCGTTCGGATCGGGGTAGTTGTCGTCGGTGATGACGTCCATGTGCGGCGCCCAGGCCCAGTAGTCGGCGGGAGGGAAGGCGCCCATGAAGTTGGTCGTGACCGGCTGGGTCGCGCCGGCCGCGCGGATGATGCGCTTCTCCATGAGGTACAGGTCGAGGAGGGCGTCGCTCGTGTAGCGCTTGAAGTCGAGCTCGCCGGCCGGGTTGCGGCTGTACGGCGCCTTGCGCGGGGGAACGATCTGCTCGAACGAGGTGTAGCGCTGCGACCAGAAGTCGGTGCCCCACGCGGCGTTGAGCGCGTCGACGGTCTCGTACTTCGCTTCGAGCCAGGCGCGGAAGGCTACGGCCGCGTTGTCGGAGTAGTCGTAGTTGAGGTGGCAGCCGTACTCGTTGTTCACGTGCCACATGACGACGGCGGGGTGCTTCGCGTAGCGTTCGGCGATCGCGGTGACGAGCTCGGAGGCGAGACGACGGTAGTCGGGCGACGCGGGCGCGAAGTGCTGCCGGGAGCCGGGCCAGTAGACGGCGCCGTCCTCGTCGCGCGGCAGCATCTGCGGGTAGGCCTCGGTGGCCCACGGCGGCGGGGACGCGGTCGCGGTCGCGAGGTCGACCGCGATGCCGCCGTCGTGCAGCAGGTCGATCACCGTGTCGAGCCAGCCGAAGTCGAAGACGCCCTCGGTCGGCTGGATGCGCGACCAGGCGAAGATGCCGAGGCTCACCATCGTGACGCCGGCCTCGCGCATGAGGCGCACGTCGTCGTGCCACACCGCTTCCGGCCACTGTTCCGGGTTGTAGTCGCCGCCGTAGTGCATGGTCATGGTGTTCTTCCCGTCGGGGTGGAGGTGGAGGCGCGCACGATGAGCTGCGGCTCGTAGACGATCGAGCGCGCTCGGAACCCGTCGGGGTCGGCGAGTTCGTCGATCAGGAGGGTCGCTGCCGCTGCGCCCATGCGCCGGCTCGGCTGCCGGATGGAGGTGAGCGGGATGACGGCAGCGGCCGAGAACACGATGTCGTCGTAGCCGATCACCGCGACATCCTCGGGCACCCGGAGTCCCGTGGCGGTGAGTCCCTGGATGATGCCGAGCGCGAGCATGTCGTTGGCGGCGAAGACGGCGTCGGGGCGCTCGGCGGCGGGCAGGGGCGCGATCGCGCGCCCGTACTCGAGGCCGCTCGTGGCGTCGACGAAGGCGCCGGTCTCGACGCGCAGCGACACGTCGGGCGCGTCGGCGATGGCGCCGCGGAAGCCGTCGAGCCGGTCGCGCATCTGCCGCACGCTGAGCAGGCCGCCCACGAACCACAGCCGGCGGCGGCCGAGCTCGAGCAGGTGCCTGCCCGCGAGCGCGCCGCCCACCACGTCGTCGGTCGACACGGACGAGAACGCGCGGCGGTCGTCGACGCGGTCGATGAGCACGGCCGGAGTGCCGCGGCGGCGCAGACCGTCGAGCTGCTCGAGCACGTCTCCCGAGGGAACGATGAGCACGCCGTCGACGCCCTGCCGCTCGAACAGCTCGAGGAACCCGGTCTCGCCGTCGGGGCGCGACGCGCTGTTGCCGAGCAACACCGAGTAGCCGGCCGCCCTCGCCGCCTCCTCCACGCCGGTCGCGACGTCGGTGAAGAACGGGTTGCTGATGTTGATCACGGCGAGCCCGAGCAGTTTGCTGCGTCCGACGCGCAGGGTGCGTGCCGCCTCGTTGCGCACGAACCCGAGCTGCTCGATGGCCCGCTGCACGCGGCCCGCGGACGCCGCGGACACCCGCGACGGGTTGTTCAGCACATTCGACACCGTGCTCATCGAGACCCCGGCGAGCGCGGCGACGTCTTTCATGCTCGCTCCCGACACCGCTATACCCCGATTGCAACGATTTACACAAATATCGACGTCGCCAACCATAGCAAGTTCGACGCGGCTGTGTATCGTTGCAACCATGAGCAATGCATTCGATTGGGCCTCTCGACAGGTCGACAGCGGCATCCTGCCGACCGCGGTGATCGGCACGGCGACGTCGAAGGGCATCGTGGATGTCGCGGCCTTCGGTTCGAGCGACGGACGGGTCGCGGCGGTCTCCGACCCGTACCCGCTGTTCTCGATCACGAAGCCGATCGTCGCGCTCACCGCCCTGCGCGCCGTCGAGACGGGACTGCTCGCGCTCGACGCCCCGCTCGCGGCAGCCCTTCCCGGGTTCCGACACCCCGGCGTGACGCTCACCCACCTGCTCAGCCACACCTCCGGTCTCACCGAACCGCCGCTCGACCTGGGCTCAGGCGTCGGCGCGCCCGCGACCGTGCGCGAGGCTTTCCTCGGCTCGGGCCTCGACTTCGCGCCGGGAACGATGTCGCGCTACTCGAGCATCGCCTTCGACGGCGTCGCCGCTCTCGTGGAGCACGCGACCGGCGACACCCTCGACGCCTCGCTCGCGCTGCTCGCCGAAGACGCGGGCATGCCGGGCCTGAGCTTCGCGCCCGAGCGCGAGCCGCATCCCGTGTTCGACGCCGCGGAGCAGGGAATCGACTACGCGCGCTTCGTCGGACTGCGGCATCCGGGGGCCGGCCTGTTCGCGACCGCGGCCGACCTGCTCTCGCTGGGTTCTGCGTTGCTGCGCGACGACGACTCGGTCGTGCACCCGTCGACCCGCGCGGCGATGCTGCGGCCGCTCACCGCCGGGCTGCCCAAGCTCGAGCCGTATCCGCAGTCGGCCGGACAGGACTGGGGTCTCGGCTGGAACCTGCGCCACTCGGCGCCCGGCCTGCTCGAGCGCGGCGTCTTCGGGCACGGCGGGTGGGCGGGCACCGAGTTCTGGGTCTACCCCGAGCTCGACCTGTGCTTCGTGCTGCTGACGAACGTGGCGAGCCCCGGCCGCCTCGGCTTCGACGCCGACCCGCTGTTCAACGCGGTCGTGTCGCGGCGCTAGACGCCCGGGCGATCAGCGCACCAGCCGGCTGGCCTCCGCGATCGCGGTGTCGAACGCCTCGTCGGGGTCGCGGATGACGCGTTCCATCGCCACGGCGTGCACGCGGGCGACGCGGTCGCCCACCGTCGCGCGTGCCTGGACGGCCGGCAGCGCGTCGTCGGCCAGCTCGGCGATCGAGCGCGTGAGGCTGCGCTGCGTCTGCAGGCCGCCGCGGCCGAGCTGCGACGCGAGCCGTTCGGCGAGCTGCGCCCGTTCTTCCGGCGGCACGAGGCCGACCGCCGTGCGCCAGGCCGTCGTCGCGACGGTCTCGTCCGGGTCGCGCAGCACCTCGGGCGTGATCGCCGACCAGCCGCGCGGGTCGCCGACCTTCGACAGCGTATGCAGCGCCTGGCTGCGGGCCTGGGCCACATCGGATCCGGCCTCGTAGATCAGCCGCGGCACCGTGATGTCGGCCGGGTGGCGGGTGAGCGCCCAGGTGAGCATGTCGCGCACGAAGAAGTCGGGCTCGACCGCCGACCGGTCGACGAGCACCGGCACGAACCGCGGGTCGGGGTAGGTTCCGGCGGCGAGGGCGCTCTGCAGGCGCGCCGACGACGACGCCGCCGCGAGGGCCGCTCGCAGCCGGTCGGCGGGCTCGGTGCCGGCCGCGTCGGGTTCAGGCGACACGGTACTTGAATCCGCGGTGGGAGCCCACGAAGCCGAGCCGCTCGTAGAAGCGGTGGGCGTCGGTGCGCGCCTCGTCGGAGGTGAGCTGCACGATCGACGCCCCGGTGGCCGGCGCCGCGGTGTCGGTGACCCAGCGCATCATGGCCGTGCCGATGCCGCCGGAGCGTCGGTCGCCCGCGACCCGCACCGCCTCGACGAGCAGCCGGCTCGACCCCCGGCGCGCCATGCCGGGGATGCGGGTGAGCTGCATCGTCGCTGCCGCCCGCCCCGCGGCATCCACCACCAGCAGCAACTCGTTCGACGCGTCGGCGACGATCTCGGCTAGCGCCGCGGCGTAGGCATCGGCGTCTGCCGCGTCGGCCGTGTCACCGCGTGCGGCGCTGATCGGATCGTCGGCGAGCAGCAGCATGAGCGCGGGGAGGTCGGCCGCGGTCGCGCGTCGCAGCTCGAAAATCTCGGAGGCGGCATCCAGGCGGGCGGGGAGGTCGAGCGCGGGGATCATCGTTCAAGACTGCCACGGGTGGGGCGGGAGCGGGTGGGGGTTACGGGCGGGGTCAATCCGCGAGGCGGGCCGCGCGGGCGGCGCGGCGTACCGCGATCGCCGCCACGGCGAAGCACAGGCAGCCGAGAGCGGGAACCACGAGCGGCGGCAGCATCCAGGTGAACAGCACCACGAGGCCGGCCGCGACGAGCAGGTAGAGCGAGCCGACCGAGTCGGTGCGGAGCGTCGCGAAGCCGACCCGCACTGCACCGCGCCATCCGCGGGCCGGCGTCCAGGCGGCGGCCGTCGCGACCATGAGTACGGTGACGACCGCGAGCAGGGCGGCCACGATCACGCCGACCGCGACGCCGCCCGGCAGCGCGCCGCTCGCCACGAGCAGCAGGTCGAGCAGCAGCACGGCGGTGACGGCGAGCCACGCGCAGCCGATGCCGACACCGCCGACGACGCCCTCGCGCAGGTCCCCGGCGACGAGCGCGAGCTGCGACCCGTCCGCGCGCAGGAAGCGCGTGAGGTGCCGGGTGCCGACCGCGACCGCGAGCGGGATGGTCACGAGCGGAAGCGCCACGATCAGCACGACGATGCCGACGAGCATCACCTCGCCGAACAGCGCGAACCGCAGCTTCGCCCCTGGCCACTGGCCGGCCTGCGTCGTTGTGGGGCCGAAGCCCGAGGCGGCCTGGGCGCGCAGCCTGCGCTGCGACGCCACGGTCATCCCTTCAGCCCCTGCGTCGCGACGCCCTCCACCAGGAAGCGCTGGAAGATGAAGAAGAACAGCGCGATGGGGATGAGCGCGAGCACCGAGATCGCGATGGTCGCCCCGTAGTCGGAGACGCTCGTCTGGTCGTTGTACAGCCGCAGCGCGAGCGGCAGCGGGTACTTGTCGGTGGAGTTGAGGTAGAGCAGCGGCCCGAGGAAGTCGTTCCAACTCCAGATGAACGCGAAGATCGCGCTCGTCACGAGGGCCGGCTTGATGAGCGGCAGGGTGATCGAGAAGAAGACGCGCGGATGCCCCGCCCCGTCGATACGCGCGGCCTCGTCGAGTTCCATCGGCAGGTTGCGGATGAACTGCACCATGAGGAACACGAAGAACGCCTCCGTGGCGAGGAACTTCACCACGAGCAGGGGCACGAACGTGTCGACCAGGCCGAGGCGCTGGAAGATGATGTACTGCGGGATGATCAGCACGTGGAACGGCAGCAGCAGCGTCGCGATCATCAGGCCGAAGAACAGCTTGCTGCCGGCGAAACGCACCCGGGCGAACGCGTAGGCCGCCATCGACGACGAGATGACGACGCCGATGACCGAGCCGACCGCGAGGATGAGCGAGTTCAGGAAGAACGTGTAGACCGGGATGCCGCCGATGCCCTGCAGCACCTTGATGTAGTTCTGGATGGTCGGATGCTCCGGGATGAGCGCCACGTTGCCGTTGATCTCGTTCGAGGGCTTGAACGAGGCGAGCACCATCCACAGCAGCGGGTACAGCACCACGGCCACGACCGCGACGAGCACCACGGCCCAGATCACGGTGGCCCAGGTCGAGCGCTTCTTCCACTTAGGTACGCGCTGGCCGCGGCCGCCGACCGGCAGCACGGGGGCGAGTTCTGTATCGAGCGTGGTCACTTGAGGTCGCCTCCGTAGTGCACCCAGAATTTCGAGGTGCGGAACAAAACGAACGCCGCGATGCCGACGACCACGAGCAGCAGCCAGGCCATCGCCGAGGCGTAGCCCATCTGCAGGTCGCCGAACGCCCGCTGGTAGAGGTACACGGTGTAGAAGTTGGTGCTGCCGGCGGGACCGCCGGTGCCCGACGAGATGATGAATGCCGAGGCGAAGATCTGGAACGCGCCGATCATCTCGAGCAGCAGGTTGAAGAAGATCACGGGAGACAGCATCGGCAGCGTGACGCTGCGGAACTTGCGCCACGGGCCGGCGCCGTCGACGTCGGCCGCCTCGTAGAGCTCGCCCGGGATCTGCTTGAGCCCGGCGAGGAAGATCACCATCGGGGCGCCGAACTGCCATACCGCCAGCAGGATCATCATGGGCATCACGAGCGCCGGGTTGCCGACCCAGCCGCCCACGTCGATACCGAAGAAGTTCAGGCCGGTGTCGACGGGTCCCTCGGCGTTGAACATCGCGCGCCAGACGATGGCGACGCTGACGCTCGCGCCGATGAGCGACGGCGCGTAGAACGCCGACCGGAAGAACCCGGTGCCCTTGCTGCGGTAGTTGAGCAGCATCGCGACGCCGAGGGCGGCCGCGAGCTTGATCGGCGTGCCGACCAGCACGTAGACGAGGGTGATCTGCACCGACTGCTGGTACTGCGGGTCGCCGAACATGCGGGTGAAGTTGTCGAGCCCGATCCACTCGGGGTCGGTGAACAGGTTGTACTTCGTGAACGCGAGGTACAGCGAGATCAGCATCGGCCCGAGCGTGAGCACGAAGAACCCGATGAGCCACGGGGTGAGGAAGAGGTAGCCCGCTATGCCGTCGCGCTTCTTCTCGCTGAGCTTGGGGCGGCCCCCGGCCCGGCGATCCCTCGCCGGGCCGGACGGAGCTGACCCCGTCGGAGCGCCCGTCGGGGGCGCCTGCCGTTGTGTTGTGGTCATCGTTGGTCTCCGAGCGTCGTTGCTGGCCTGCCTGCGCAGTCGGCTAGTTGTTGAGCGCGATCTCGGCTTCGTCGAAGAACTGCTTCACGGCGTCGTCGATCGAGATGGCTCCGAGGTCGATGCTCTTGCCGAGGTCCCAGAACTTCTGCTCGATCGAGGCGGCACCCTCGGGCGGCAGCGGCGGCGCGTCTCCGAGGCGGTCGGTGATCGACTCCTCGTAGGCCAGCACATTGGCGTCCTGGCCCGAGAGCTCGGCCCCGTCGCGCTGGGTCTCGGAGGCGGGGATGCCGCGCGAGGCACCGAAGATCTTGCCGACCTCCGGGCTGTTGGTGAGGAAGTCGATCAGCTTCGCGCCCGCGGCCCCGACCTTGGTCTTCGCCGACATGGCGAGCAGCATCGAGGGCTTGAGGTAGAGGTCTTTCGCGTCGGCGTCGCTCGTGGGCGGCGTCGTCAGCACGATGTCGTCGACGGCCTTTCCCGAGTCGGCGATGTAGCCGGCGCCGAAGTTGTCCCAGGTGAGCTCGCTCGCCGCGATGTTCGCGCCGAAGCCCGAGACCGGGTTCAGCTCTTCGAGGCGCTGCTGCGGAACGATGTCGCTATCGCGGATGTCGCTTGCCGACTCCCAGAACTCGGTGAGGTCGTCTTCGTCGAAACCGAGTTTGCCCTTGTCGGTGTAGAGGTTGCCGCCGTCCTGGCGCAGTGAGAGCTCGAAGTTCTGGATGCGCTGCGTCGGGTCGGCACCGCCGTAGACGCCGTCGCCCTTCGCCGTGACGTCGGCGATCCAGTCGTAGTAGTCGTCCCAGCCGGTGCCGCCCTCGTAGGGCTCGAGGCCGAGCGAGGCGAGCTGGGTCTTGTCTTGGAACATAGCCCACGCGTTGGTGCTCGAGATCAGGCCGTAGGAGTCGCCGTCGATGTCGCCCACGCTCAGCGCGGTCTCCGGGATCGCGTCGACGTCGATGTTCTCGCCGTACTCCGGCGTGAGGTTGTAGAGCAGACCGCGGCTGCCGAACGAGTCCATCTGCGAGTAGTCGAACTGCATGACGTCGGGGAGTCCGCCGCCCGCGGCCTCGGTGGTGCGCTTCTCCCAGTACGAGGGGTAGTCGGTGAACGTGCCGTTGACGGTGACGTTCGGGTACTTCTTCTCGAACAGGTCGATGGCCTCGGTGTACTTCGCGGCGCGGTCGTCGTTGCCCCACCAGGTGAAGTTGACCGTGACGTCTTTCTTCGGGTCGAACGTGCTGCCGCCGTCTGCGGCCGGGCCGGAGCCGGCGCAGCCCGAGAGGGCGAGGATCGTGGCCGTCGTGGCCGCCACAGCGATCGCTGTGCGGCGGGAGTGCTTGTAGAACATCGTTGTCCTCCTGGATAACGTCGCTGTAGTCCGTGGGTCACGCTGGGAAAGCGTTATCCCAGAGCATAGGTTGAATCCATTCAATGGTCAATCCACGGGCAGGAATCCCTCCGCTGGGCCCGAGAAGTCGCGGTTTTCTCGCAACTCGTCCCCCTCGACCGTGAGAAGGGCCGCGTGCACGACCGTGGCCCGGCTCTCGGGGGTCTGTGTCTCGGCGATCTCGTCGCCGTCCCATCGCGGGTGCGTGAAATAGAACACCACGGCCGAGCCGTCACCGCGCACCACCACGTCGGCGTGGCGGCCGACCTGTCGGTCGTCCGGGTCGCTACCCGGGCGCGCGAGCAGCAGGTACGGCCGCCGCTGCCAGATGACGCCGTCGGTGCCGCGGTACACGCCCTGACCGCGCCACTCGTCGACGATGAGCCACCACCAGCCGCCGAGTTCGAAGACGTTCGGTCCCTCGTGCGGCCGGCCGCCGACCACGCGGCCCTCGCGCCGCCACTCGTAGCCGTCGTCGCTCACGGCGCTCCAGGTAGTCGAGCCCTCCGCCTCGTCTTTGAACCACAGCCGGATGGCTCCGTCGGGGGTGCGGGCGACCGCGGCGTCGATCGCGACGTCGCTCCCCACGTCGATGCGTCCGACGCGCCGCCACGACTCGAGGTCGTCGCTCACGAAGTGCACGATGTGACGCTCGTGGCCCGCCCACTGCGCCGGGGCGCCCGCGATCCAGCTGAGATACATGTGGTACTCGCCGCCGAACCGCACTACCTCGGGCGCCCAGTGCGTGTTGAGTGCGACGTCTCCCGCATCGTCGAGCCCGTCGACCACGCCGCGGTAGCCCCAGCTGGCTCCCCCGTCGGTCGAGACGGCGACGCCGATGCGGCTGCCGTGCACCCACTCGACGCCCTCGCCCGCGAGGTTCGCGCGCCGCTGGGTGTAGAACATCCACCACTCCGCCGGTGCCGTACCCTCGCGCCGGATCACGACCGGGTCGGACGCGCCTCCCCACAGCGCGTCGGAGTAGATCGGCGCGCTCACGGCCGGTCGCCCGTCACTGCCGGTTCTCCGTCATTGCCTGTCGTCCGTCACTGCCGGTTGTCCGTGACGGGGGCCTCGAGCGTGCCGCGCAGCGCGGCGTCGTGCTGCACGCGGTCGCGGTCGACCACCGCTCCCTCGCGGGCCGAGGCGTAGAACGCCGTGACGATCTCGAGCGCGCGGGCGGGCTGCGCGGCCACGGGCGGCAGCGCGGCGCCGGTGACCAGCGCTGCGTAGACGTCGGCGAGCAGGGCGTCGTGGCCGCTCGGCTCCGTGTCATCCGGGAACTCCCACGACGCCGCCTCGTCCGCGCCCACCGAGGGTGCGGGGGTGATGCGCCAGTTGGA
>Ga0247809_1001289_pt1 | contig 11257 bp, 10 predicted proteins | sample UWRJL104311B1_FD_180951 | JGI IMG/M metagenome (GOLD analysis project Ga0247809, IMG submission 180951) | Plant litter microbial communities from Arlington Agricultural Research Station in Wisconsin, United States - UWRJ-L104-311B-1 | ecosystem: Environmental > Terrestrial > Plant litter >...
AGCGCCTTTCTGTCTACCGCAGAGTTCGGGTTTAGCTGCGATGGTTTTTTGTATGTACCATTTTCTGATTTTATAAATACATTACCTAGATAATCAACATAACCATAAGCAGACGTATTATTGTCAGGTATATCTACAAAAGCTACTTCGTTTATGACAGGAGCACATCCTTTGCAAGTATTAGGCCTGCATTGTGTTGTGATGGCCGGGTCATTGTCGTCGCAATCCAGTCCTTTTGTATCAAGAATCCATCCCTCCCCCGGATAAGTTCCAGACACAGTTTTACTATGATATCTGTCACCATCCCAGTCCAGATACCAAATTCTTATAGCCGCAGGAGATCCTGATGTAGTCGAATCATTATTATTATTGTTGTCACCCGGCGGATATTGATCCTCATTATAAGGATAAAAAGGATCATCATTATCATTATAATAGTTATAAGGATCTAGTAATCTATCGTATATATCTGTGTTGCTATTGTCAGAATTATCAACAGGACGCCATCCTACCGTGTACTGATAATCCCAAATGTTTCCTTGATTGTCTATTCTTGTATCTCCTACATAATCTGGATTAACATATTCATAATATTCCCAATCGTTGCTATAATCATTGTCATTATTTACATCATTTGCATAATCCTCGGCGTTATCATAATAACCAATATAACCTCCCTGATCCTCATACGCGCTTATAAAGTCGTTTATGTCATCACTCCAGCCCATATCCTCCCAATCCCAATCTTGCGAGTAACTGCTTTGGCTCATTATCAAACACAAGAATGTAAAAACCAATATAAAATATTTATTTTTCATCTTTCTTATTTTTTAATTAAAATTGTCGTTTTTACTTCTGAGCCATAGGCCAATCGCAAAATATAGAATCCTGAAGGAGCATTTAAGGCCAACGTTTTGGTTTGTTTTCCTGCTGTTAAGTCATTCCACTGCTCACGGTATAGTTCCCTGCCGTTTAGGTAGTAGATACTCATGGTTGCATCGACATTTCTGGCCAAATCAAAACTAAGATTAAAGTGGGTTACCACAGGATTAGGATGTATTATAACAGAAGAAAACAGTTCTTTTGTCTCGCTTGATTTTTCTTGTTTTTTTTCTAAAATAAGGTACATAGGCCTTTCATATTCACGCTCTTTGATGTTGTAAAGCGCCAGGTTACCTACTATAAATAAAGATTCATCAGTTTGCAGCAGCTGCAGTTTTGCTTCTTTGAATGCATAGGTATTAATCGTGTCTTTGTAAAAATGCTCTGTCCTGTCTATTTTAGAATCCTGAAATACAATGGCATTTTCTAATATCTCTGCATTAAAAGCTACAGTATCACCGGCTTCTTCTTTCCATTGGCCTACAAGCTTTGCTGCTTCTTGTGCCAGGTCTATTTGTAAGGGCGTTTTGCTTATGATATTTTGCCCGCTCCAATCGTATCGAAGCAAATACCCGGTGTAATTTCCTGATATATCTGAGGTAATTGCCGCCTGTTTAACTTTTTGAAACGTTTCCGGCGCTTCTGTATCTGTAATGGTTATTACTTCCGGAATAGTTTGAGAGATCGTTTTTATCTGGTGAGGGTTCGCATTTTCAGCCTCCGGTTCGGCTAGTTCTATTTCGGATTTTTTTGATCCCATTTTAGCCGATTTGTTTAACCAGTATTTGGCTTTTTCAGTATCAATTGCAACCCCATAACCATTGCGATAACAAAGTCCCAGCATATACATTGCAGGAAGACTTTCTTGCTGAGAACCTATCTCAAATTGTTGTACTGCCTTTGTATAATCCTGCGTGCATCCCAAGCCTTTATAATACATGTACCCAACAGAGTATGTCGAGCTTGGATCTCCTTTGGCTGCACCTTCTTTAAAAATAGTTAATGCCAAAGGATAGTTTTGCAAAGTGCCTTTACCTTTCATTACCATACCGCCCCAATCATGATAGGCTCTGTTGTAACCTAAATGTGCTGCTTTTTCAAAATAGCTTAGTGCGGTTGTTTGATCTTTTGGATTATCGGCATCTTTAAGCAATATTCCTAAATTATACCAGGCTTTGTTATATCCTGCTACGGCCGCTTTTTCTAACCAACGGACTCCTTCTTCCTCGTTTACAGGAACACTTATCCCTTTATTGTATATTAAACCTAAAGCATTCATAGCTTCGGCACTGCCCAAATTGGCTAGTTGCTTATAAGCAGCAATTCCTGCTTCGGGATTATACGTTTTACTACCTTGCAGGAGCTGCAGTCTGGCGTCTTGTAAATTCTTCTTAACAGCAGGGCTTTCTTGTGCCTCACACACAGAACCTCCTAATAACAGCAATAAGATTGCTTTTTGGATAACTTTCTTCATATCGATTAAATTGTAAATAATAATAATTTGTTGTTTGATCCTTATTATGATTGTTAAACTCTTGTTGTTTTTTTACCACGTGAGACCTTGTTTTGTCTTGGCGTTTTGAGATTTTTTTAGATTAATTGTATCGAGCTGTTTTAATAGCTCTGGTTTTTTTTTCTCGATATCACGCTTTGCAAAAATATTTTCCTGAGTATGGTAAACCATTGCCCTGTCTTTGGTTACCAGAAATTGCAACTGATAGACCGCAAATTCTGCTAGTGTTTTATCTTTATCCAAATCTTTTGCTAAGCCCTCTGCCTCTAGTTGTTCCCAGTTTCTTTGTGCTTCTTTTTTTGCTGTTTGTTTGTTTTTCTGGATCAGCCATTTTTTCACTTGTTCCGGTGTTAGTATTTTGGCAATATTTTCATATTCTGAAGGGACTGCTTTGAGGGCTTCATTACTGGATTCTTTGTCTCTGTTTTCTAGTTTAATACGTTCTAATTGGTTGTATTTAAGCAAAAGTGTGTCTGTCTGACTTTGAGTTAGTTCCAGTTCTTTTTCATATTTTATAATAGAGGAATATTTATTATTTATAAATCCGTCTTCAGCTAATATGTTGGCATGTACTAAAATTGATGGTTCTTCTAATGCCATTTTTTTAGCTAAAAAATCTCTTTTGGTCTTGCCATAACGCTCCGCATCTTTATCTAAAAAAGCATTTTTGGCAATGTGATAATTCAAAATTTTGACATATTCTTTTCTGTCTTTATTATCATCAGCCAGCTGGAGCTTTATTATTTTTCCCCAGTCTTTTTTTGCCTCTTCCTCAGACTGCTCTCTGTAAATTATTTTAAGCATCGATATATACTGCTGTTGTGTTAGAACACGAATTAGTTTTTTATTATAAATTAGAATAGTTTCTTTTTCGGATAATTTTGGAATACCGGCCACAGAATCATTCTCTTTTCGTATTTCGCTTATTTGCCTTGGCTCTAACTTTAAATGGGCTGAAAAAGCCAGAACTGCCAAAAAACGATTATCCTTGTTTATACTATAGCCGTAATAGTCAAGTTCTTCCGGCGATAAAACGGGTTTTAGAAAGGTATTGTCTATAATGTAGTATGATTTTAGCCGGGCAGCGGGATCTCCTTTAGCAAGGCTTATATTAGCCAGACTATCTGCAGTGTATAATTTTTGGGCTATTTTGATCTGTTTCTCTTCGGATAAATTTACTTTTGAATTTAATTCGTCTACTTTACAGACAATATCTGCAGGATAATTTCCGGTTACTTTTGAGCTAATTTGAGCTGCTATGAAACCAGGATGGCATAAAATGCCAATGATTACTATTTTAATCCATTTTATTTTCATGTTTTAAAATTTATTTATGTTATACAATCGATTTAAAAAATTAAAAAAAGGTCTGCTGCTATTGTAAGTTCTTTTTAAAACCATGTTCTTATGCCGTTGTCATCAATGATAAAAGGACGCTCTAGTTTTTTAGAATCGCTGGACAAAAAAAGTAGTAAAGCATTTTTGGGTACTTTAGAAAAAAGCATAGATGTAATTTGTTCTTTTACTTCGCGAGTATCTACAAGTTTCCATCCATTGTTCCAGTAATATAATTTATAGGTCACCCCTATTTTGAATCTGAGATATTTATCTGCTTCTTGTATTAAAACTTCTCTATTTTTCCCCAGATCAGCCAAAAGCACCTTGTTTTCTTTCTCGCCAACTACAACAGGTGCACCTGCATGTACCAGCTTTCCATTGGTATAATATTGAGGAATTATCACTGTTCCTATACAAATATTGGTAAAAGTTGTTTTACCATTTTCTGTTTTTCCCCACCAGAAAGGTTTCCAAACCAGTCCGTTAAAAGTGGTGGCATAAACAATTTTGGACGGGTTTGCTGCATCATACAGCGGGCATGTTACATTGGTGGTTTTCCAGTAGTCTTTAGTAACATCTATATAGTTTTGCTGTTTCAAAACAGCAGTGGGAATCTTATTTTTATCCTCAAAACTGGCCAGTGTTCCATTTTGTTTAGAATAGGTCAGACGCAGTACTTTTGCAGGCTCCCTCTTTAGGTCTTGTTCATAGTCTTTTGCCCCATAATCCCCATTGTAAGAATGCATTTTATCATCAAAAAAAGTATTTGTAAAATGACCTCCTGTAGCGGTTGCCCAATACGGAATTACATTTATGGCTGCGGGAATTCCCTGCGAACGCATAATAAATACTCCAAGATCTGCAATGTCCGGACAAGGTCCCTCTTTTCTTGATAATAATTGCAAAGCACCTAATCTAGGCAAAGGCTCTTTACGCTGCTCTCCCCAAGTATTAGTAAACCATGTGTCGTAATCGTCTTTTACAGAAAACAAAACACTTTTTAACCCTTTTTTTGGGATTTGCTCATTAATCCATTTAAATTTATCGGTATAAACACCCCTCCAATCCTGCAAAGGCTCCTCACTCACGCGATAAGGCAGGATATATTCGCAAAAATCAGCAAATGAAATATTTTGCATTGCCGAAGAACGCCAGGCGGTAAAAGCTTTTTCCAGGTTTTGAATTAAGTAATCTCCTTTTATGATTTCTATATCCTGATAAATAACGGACTTAGGCTGTAAACCGGGATTTTTTTGTTTAATGGCTTCAAGTGCCTTTTTTGCCTCTCCAAAATCAGGATAATCCAGTTCATTATAAGCTATTCTTTGCGTCGACGGATTTTCCCAGTAATAATCTGCTGAGGTATGGATATCCATATTGCTGATCAAAAACTGCATGGCTTTTATTTTTAATTCATCCTTTGTTTTGTCTGTATATTGCAGTGCTTTTTCGAGTTCTGGCCTGTTATTCCCCGCCTTTTTTAAAACGGCTTCTACCGCATTCGGAAACTGAGCCTGTAATAGTAAGGGGAATAATAAAAAAATTATCTTTTCGCTATTCCGGATTATTTTCCCAATAAAATAATTAAACATAAATCCTCTTTTTAAATATTAATGATCTCTTGTTACTTTTTGTCTAATGTTTTTTTTTAGACTGTATTTTTTTTAATAAACTCCAAGTTTTTTTTTTATACCTTTCTACTTTTGCTGATGGTATTTTGGGTTCAAGACTCAGAATTTCTTTTGCAGTTATTATAGTATTGAGGGTGTCTTTGTTTTTTAAGTAAGCCCCCATTAGTCTAAAACGATAAGCAAATTTTGAAGGTAAAAACAATACAAGCTGTTTATATTCTGCTATCGCCTCCGGATACTGCTGGAGCTTTTCATAACAAATGCCAGAACCTATGTATAGATCAGGTAGTGAACTCCTTTTTTTTGCCTCAATAAAGCATGCTATTGCTTGTTGATAATTCTTTTCATTAAAATACAACTGAGCATAATTTTTCCAGTAATTGGGATCCTCATCCAGAGTATGTTCCAGACATGGCATAATTTGTAGTGCTTTTTTAAAGTGCTTTTCTTTTTGAAGTATATCAACTATTTTATTTTTCCTATCTGCCATTGCAGTGACCGAAATAATACACAATACATACAAACTCATAACAATGGTTGTGGTTCTAAATAGTACTGATAGTGTATTGTTTCTAAACAGATTAGAAAATAAAGATGATTTTAAAGGTGCTGAAACGTTTGCAATTACCGCTGCATAAATAATTAATAATGCCATAATTGAAACAATACCAATGGTCGAATTGATCATAGAAACTCCTACGAAAGCCACAACTCCTGCATAACTTACATTGAAATAACGATTCGCGTTTTTAGGTACATTTTTTTTTGTGATCCCAATCACTAATTGTTCTTTTTTAGAAAAAACTAATATTCCGAAAAAACAGCACATTAAAATCAAACCAACGAGCCCTCCCTGAATCAAATGATGAAGCGGCTCATTGTGAGGCATAATTACAGGACCTGCATTTTTAAGCTCCTCATTTGTAGCTCGCCCTTGTTGTATGTAATTAGCCTGATGCAAATTGTATTCTTTCTCAAAATAGCCATAGCCATATCCAAAAAATGGTTTTTGCATAGCCAAATCAGCTGATACTTTCCAAATAAACTTCCTCCCCTCTGAAGATTCTTTTTTAGCATTGTATAAATAGAAACCCAATGGAATTACTATTATTAGGCTTAAAACAATTAAAGCTCTAACTGTAGTTTTGTTCTTTTTGTTCTTTGCCCAATTCATAAAATTATATTCAAGAGCATAAAAAACAATCGTAGAGATAACCATACCAATAAATGCAGCACGACATTTAAGCAATAACAACGCAATGAGCATTATAAAAAAACAAAACTGAATAGTCCTCTTGTATTTACTATCAAAGAAACTTAGAAAAACAGGAGTGGTTAAAGCCAGAAATATTGCCGTGACATTTGGATTATTATAACTCCCCGTAACAAAAAACAGATTGCTGTGGCTTCTAAAAATCTCCAAATATTGAAGAATACAATAAATTGATTCAAATGAGCTAAATATTATTACGGCATAAAAAAAAGCTTTAAGACTAAATCGCTGTAAACTAAGTAATGAAGTCAGGCTAATTAGTAAAAAATAAAGTGCTAAAATGTAAAAAACAAATAAAGAAGTTGCCTCATTGTTAAGAAACTTAAAAAAGATATATAAAACCCAGATTCCAAAAAAGACAATTGGTTTTTTAAGAAATATCGATGTTCTTTTCTTTAAATAACAAAAAGAGAATATAATTACAATACTAAACGTTACTAAGCAAAAACTGTAATAAGCAAAACTTGTAGGGGCATAAAAAAAATCTGTAGTAATGAGACCCGCAGCTATCGAACTAGCTAACAATAAAACTATTATGGATGATATAGTAATTTGCAATTTCAATTTACAAGTAATTATGTAATTAATTACTTATAAAAATATAATTAAAAACAAGTATTTACGTATGTAATTGAATTTTTATTAAAAGATAATATAATTAACCAAATACCATATCATTAATGATCAAATAGCATTACAAAAACGCATTAAAACTAATTTTATTAACAGATTCACTGTTGTTAATTGCAACGTTTTCGTAAGGCTTATTTTTAATAAACATATTAAAAATCACTTTTTGCGACTATATACTATGCTTCTCACAAAGCAATAGCTTCTAGAAAGTTTTTTTTAAAATAGGTATAATACCAGAAAACATGGCGTAGTTTTAAGCCATAACCAGAAACTATTAAAACAAAAAAGCAGAATAAATTATTCTGCTTTTTTTGTTTTCGATTTGTACATTCTATAAACAAGAACTCCAATTACAACCACGAGTAAATAAGGAATTACCATCAAATAAACGATTCCGTTATTCACAGCCTCCGCTTTTTTCACATTCGAATCTCCTGCAAGGGCAGCGCGGCACATCGCACATTGAGCGTTAGCACTAAAAGAAAAGAAAATGGAGAATAGAACATAGAGGCATTTCGATAAAAAAGAACTCTTAAATTTGCCCTCTACTCTATTTTCTTTATTCTTTATTCTATTTTCTATTTTAAACATAATAAGGAGATATCATTAAGTAAACTATAACACCCGTAACCGCAACATATAACCAAAGCGGAAAAGTTATTCTAGCTATTTTTCTATGTCTGTCAAAACGTTTTGCAAGAGCTCTTACATAAGTGATTAATACCAATGGGATAATTGCAATAGACAACAATATATGTGTTACTAAAATAAAGAAATAAATATATCGTATTGCGCCTTCGCCACCAAATTTGGTAGAATCAGCAGTCATATGATAAGCCACGTACATGACCAAAAACGCAACCGATAATGCAATCGCAAAAGTCATTAAACGTTCGTGAAGCTTTTGTTTTCCGTTTTTAATAGCAATTACCGCCAAAACTAAAACAATAGCCGTAATACCATTTGTTGTCGCATAAATTGGAGGTAAAAACGAAAGCGGCTCAACATTAACACCAAAATCTTTTAATTTAACTCCGAACAAAATAGCCACTACAACCGGAATAATAATTGAAACCGCAACAATAAGTTTGCTATACTTTTTTTCTAATGAATGATCTTCCATTTTATTCTGCTAATAATATTTTAATATCTTCCTGAATATCTCTTACGCCTTTTTTATCCAGTCCGTCGTAATAAATGTTCGGATTTCCAAATTCATCTTTTCTGCAACGAATATTTCCATCTTTATCAATCAATGCAAATAAACCTGAATGCTCAAAACCACCGCTTACTTTTTCATTCTCACCGGCATAAAGATTAAAACCTTTATTTGATAAATCCATAATAGTAGCTTTATCGCCTGTTAGAAAATTCCAGTTAGAAGATTTTACTCCTAATAATTTCGCATGATCTTTTAGAACCTGTGGTGTATCGTGACTAGGGTCTATAGTGATCGAAACGATTCCAAAGTTTGGATTCCCAAAGAAAGTTTTCTCGATCTCTAACATACTTAAATTCATCTTTGGACAAATTGACGGGCAAGTTGTAAAGAAAAACTCCAGAACGTAAACTTTACCTTTATAGGTTTCGTTTGAAACTTTAATGTTATCCTGATTCGTTAACTCAAATTTAGGCGCCGGTCCTATTGTCACCAATTTAGCATCAGAGTTGGATTTTACTCCTACATTATCTAAACGATTCCCTTTTACAACTTCGCCTTTGTTTATTCTGTCAACAATTTTAGGTACGGCATAAATCCCGAATATTAAAATAATAAACGAAATTCCGATATATGATTTATTTTTAAACATGATATAAAGATTAAAGTTCTTTTGTTGCGTTGTGGTTCTTTTTTAGAGCTGCACGATATTCGTATAGAATTATTTTGAAATCGTCAAGCATTTCATTACTCAACTCAGAAGGATGAAAAGTATTATACCCCTCTTTATATTCTTCTTTATCTTTTCGCCCTCTTAAGTTTCGTTCTTTATCTACGATATAAACATTCGAAGTACCAAGGTTTTGATCTAATTTTCCTTTTAGATGTAATTGATCATAATAGACTTTGATCTCCTCTGGTGAAGCAAAAACAAAATGCCATCCTGAAACGTCTGTAAAAGCACCAAGTGACTCAACAATTTTTTCTGCATCTTTTTCAGTTCCCAACGGACAAACGACTACAAATTGTAAATCTTTGAAACCGTTATAACGCTGATATATTTTTTCGTTTAAATTAAAAAAGTTTCCTCTGTTTTTTAAAATCTCATTTCCTGAAAAACCAAGAATGGTAATTTTATTATCTAAGGTTACTTTTTCTCCTTTAAGGGATTTCCAATTACCAAAGTCGGCAATTTTAGGAGTTATTGTGGGAAGTTTAGTAAAGCTATTTACACCTGAAGCAAAAAACAAATAGGCTACAATTGGCAAAACAAAAAGGACAAAGAGAACTATATTTTTTTTCATTTTATTACCGGAAGTTATTGAGGTACAAAAATAAAAAAATCCCGATGTTATCGGGACTCTTTTCGAATTAATATCATGTTAAAAATTCCATTTAATAGTAGAATCTTTAAAAACCCCATAAATATAATGTCCTTCTGTCAAGAGAATAAACAATAAATATAAAACTAGGAAAATAACTGGTGAAACAACTGACCATCTAAGGCTGCTTTTTTCACCTTCCATGTGCATAAATGCCCATACTATATAATATGCTTTGAATATTGTCAGGATGTAAAAAATCCAGTTTAACAAATTCAAACCTAAAAAATGAGTAAACTCTAATGATGCTGGTTTTATAATACCAAGAATAACTTCTACTGTAGTTACTGCTGATAGTAATCCAAAAACAAACCAGATTCTTTTTGTATTTGATACGTGTTCGTGTGACATAATAATTAAAATCTAAAATTAAACTAAGTAGAAAACTGTAAATACAAATACCCAAACTAAATCGACAAAGTGCCAGTATAAACCAACTTTCTCTACCATTTCGTAGCTTCTTCTTTTTTCGTAAGTACCTAATAATACATTAAAGAAAATAATGATATTAATGATAATTCCTGAAATTACGTGAAAACCGTGAAATCCTGTAATAAAGAAAAAGAAATCAGCAAATAATTTACTTCCGTATTCGTTTCTGGTTAAGTTCGCTCCTTCAACTACATATTTTGCAGTATTTAAACGCTCTTCAGATTCTGCTCTGGATAAAACTGTTTTTTTCTTTTGCGCTGTAAGATGCTCTGTTCTTATTAATAATTCAGGGTGTGCTTTAAAACCAGCCTGAATATCTGCTACAGAATATGTTGGCAATGTTTCTGCACTTTCCATAAACCAAGTTGACTTAGCTCTTGTAAGTGCTTCCGGTTGATTTGGTAATTTTACAGCAAACTCTTCAAGAGCAACTCTTTTACCATCTTTATCAACGAATTGCAACAAACTTCCTCCTACTGTTTCAACAGCACCATATTCACCTTTAATGAAGTTTTTCCATTCCCAAGCCTGAGAACCAACGAATATAATACCTCCAATAATAGTTAAAAACATGTAGATTGCCACTTTTGTTTTTTTCATTTGATGACCTGCATCAACAGCCAAAACCATTGTTACAGATGAGAAAATCAAAATAAAAGTCATTAAGGCTACATAATACATTGGAGCCGAAACACCGTGCATAAATGGGAAGTGAGTAAACACTTCATCAGCCAAAGGCCATGTTTCGATAAATTTAAATCTAGAAAAACCATAAGCTGCTAAAAATCCAGAGAATGTCAGGGCATCTGATACGATAAAAAACCACATCATCATTTTACCATAACTTGCTCCTAATGGCTGGATCTCATGCCCGCCTCCCCAAGTTTTTTCGTTGTTTGCAGTAGTAACTGTCGCTTCCATAAAAGATATTCGTTAAAAAGTTCCCAAATTTACGTTTTTTTCTTATTTAAAGAAATATAAAAATAAAAATAAATATACCCATAATAAATCCAA
>Ga0247809_1001290_pt1 | contig 11253 bp, 9 predicted proteins | sample UWRJL104311B1_FD_180951 | JGI IMG/M metagenome (GOLD analysis project Ga0247809, IMG submission 180951) | Plant litter microbial communities from Arlington Agricultural Research Station in Wisconsin, United States - UWRJ-L104-311B-1 | ecosystem: Environmental > Terrestrial > Plant litter >...
GGCCATCACCCACTACTTTGAGTACCGATTCGATGCGACGAATATCGTCAGCCAGTGGCGCAGCACCGATCTTCATTTTGACCACGTCATAACCGCGATCCAGATAGCTGCGCATCTCGTCCTGGAGTTTGGCGTCGTCTTTGCCCGGGTAGTAGTAACCGCCAGCGGCGTAGACCCAGACTTTGTCGTCAGCCACACCGTTGCGGTACCGGTCAGCCAGCAGGCGATACAACGGCTTGCCTTCGATCTTGGCGACGGCATCCCAGACGGCCATGTCGATGGTGCCGACGGCGACCGAGCGCTCGCCATGACCACCTGGTTTTTCGTTGGTCATCAGGGCTTTCCAGATGGCGAACGGATCCAGGTTGTCATGTTCCTTATCGAGCAGGGATTGCGGGTCGGCTTCGGTGATCCGTGCCAGGAAGCGATCACGCATCAACGCGCCTTGACCATAGCGACCGTTGGAATTGAAGCCGTAGCCAATAACAGGTTTACCATCGCGAATTACATCCGTGACGACAGCAACGACCGAGCAGGTCATTTTCGAAAAATCGATGTAGGCATTGGCGATTGGGGAAGCGATAGAAACGGTTTTTTCACGGATGTCGACGATACGCATGACGGGTTCCTCTTGTTGTTGGTGGCCCCACGTTATGCTTTGCGATGACACCCGCCCAATGCTATTAATGCCGCGCCCTATGCACAGGAGGCATTGCCCTTGGAACTCGTCTGGCTCGAAGATTTTTCAGCGCTTGCTGAATACGGCAGCTTCGTTCGTGCCGCTGAAGCGCGACATGTCACCCAGCCAGCGTTCAGTCGCAGAGTCCGCTCACTGGAGAACTGGATGGGTGTGGAGTTGTTTGTGCGCACTCCCCAAGGAGCCACCCTGACCGAGGCTGGAAGGCAGATTTTGCCCAGCGCTCAGGAGGCTGCCAGACGTTTGTACAGGATGCGCACAGAGGCACAGGAAGTGGCGGGTATGGCTGCCAAAACGCTGCAATTCGCAGCAACGCACTCCCTGTCATTTACATTTTTCCCAAGATGGCTGAGAAGTACGGAAAATGGCGCCCTGCTGGATGCTGTTCGCCTGCACTCAGATAGCATGGCTGTATGTGAGCAGTTGCTCATTAACGGACAGGTTCAGTTTCTGCTTTGCCATCGCCACCCCGACGTTCCTCCTTTACTGGCCCCTGATCAGTTCATTGGGAAGAAGGTTGGAGAAGATGTACTCGTGCCTTTGGCAAGTGCCTCTGCTAATTTTGGTACCTCGCCTGCAACACTGCCCTACTTGGCATACACCCACGAATCGGGTCTGGGCCGTATCGTCGCTCACCGACTCCATGGCAAAGCAGACTACCTTCACCTCAAACCTCTTTTCAGCAGCCACCTGGCGGCGGTGCTGATGTCCATGGCCCTGGAAAGCAAAGGCGTGGCGTGGTTGCCCAGGAGCCTCACCGAACAGGAAGTAACGGATGGGCGCTTAGTCAGAGCATTGGACGAAAGCTGGGATATCCCGCTGGAAATTCACCTGACGCGGCCAACGGCTTCAATCAGCCCGTCTGCGGAAGAATTCTGGGCCAGGCTGGGAAGCGGCTGAGTGTGCTGATCGATTAGTTCCAGATTCAATGACTAGAGGCCGAAATGATCGAATGGGCAATGCACCTGCTAATGGGCGCGGCGATAGGTACCTTGGGAGGGATTTTCGGGATTGGTGGTGGACTCATCGCTATCCCTGCGTTGGTATTGATGTTCGGGATGGATCAGCAAATAGCTCAGGGCACGACTCTAGTCATGGTTGTCCCCAACGTGATGCTCGCGATGTGGCGTTATCACCAACGAACCCGAATCCTGATGCGTCATGCAGCGCCGTTGGCCGTGGCAGGGTTGGTTTTCGCATGGATCGGTTCCATTATTGCCGTGGGCCTGGATCCCGATGCCATGCGGATAGGCTTTGCCATCTTCATGCTGGTGCTGGCCGCGTACACCTATCTGCAAATGTATCTGCATAAACCGCCTCCCAGTACAGAACTGCGCCATCCTTGGCCATGGTTGATGGTTCTGGGGTCGGGCTCCGGCATTCTGGGCGGCTTTTTTGGGTTAGGGGCATCGGTACTCGCCACCCCCGTTTTGTCCACCGTCTTCGGTGCTACACAGGTGGTCGCGCAGGGTTTATCCCTGGCCCTGGCCGTCCCCAGTACGGGGGTTACCCTGGTGACTTACGCATTACATGACCACGTCGATTGGCACCTTGGCATTCCAATGGCGCTAGGTGGACTACTGAGTGTCAGTTGGGGTGTCAGGCTCGCCCACGCTTTACCCGAGAAATCACTTCGTACAGGGTTTTCCTTGTTCCTGGTGCTCTGCGCTGCATTGATGATTTTCAAAACTTGAAGCTATTGGGCACTACATCTCCATTCCGATTGCTCACGATTCGTGTTTAACGCGTTCACTTTCATGCTCTTGATGCGCGATGAGGGATCAATATGCTGTAGGCATGTTGTACCCCGTGTTCTCGAACAAGACAGAGAAAGAACCCAGCCATGAACAACCCTCGAACGCTCTACCAGAAGCACATCGATAGCCACACGGTTTGCCCGCTTGATGATCAAGGCCATGTGCTTCTTTACATTGATCGCCAGGTCGCCAACGAATACACCAGCCCCCAAGCGTTCAGCGGCTTGCGCGAAGCAGGTCGTAACGTCTGGCGCCCGAGCGCTACGCTGGCGGTGGTCGATCATGTGAATCCGACTGCGCCGGTGCGTATCGCAACCATGCCTGATGCGGGAGGCGCACGACAGGTCTCGTACTTTGAAGAAAACTGCCGCGACTTCGGAATCGAATTGTTTGATGTACTCGATAAACGTCAGGGCATCGAACACGTCGTAGCGCCCGAGCAAGGTTTCATTTTGCCGGGTATGGTCGTCGCTGCAGGTGATAGCCATACCACGACCTATGGTGCGTTGGGTGCGTTCGGATTCGGCATCGGCACGTCTGAAATCGAGCATCTGCTGGCCTCGCAAACCTTGGTCTACAAGCGTTTGAAGACCATGCGAGTCACAGTAAAGGGACTGCTGGGCACCGGCGTAACGTCAAAAGACATCATCATGGCGCTGATTGAAAAAATCGGCGCTTCGGGTGCCACCGGATACGCCATCGAGTTCGCTGGGTCGGCGATCACTGACCTCAGTGTCGAAGCCAGAATGACTATCTGCAACATGGCCGTTGAGGCAGGCGCCAGGGGTGCGTTCATGGCGCCGGACGACAAAGTCTTCGCCTATCTGCAAGTCAAACCACGCGCACCTCAAGGCGAATTGTGGAAGCAGGCAGTTGAAAAATGGAAAGAACTGTATAGCGATGAAGGCGCTGTCTTTGATCGCGAAGTGGCACTCAATGTCAATGATCTGGAGCCCATGGTCACTTGGGGTACCAGCCCCGATCAGGCCGCACCGGTGGGTAGTCATGTCCCCGATCCTGCTGCCCAACCTGATCTGATTTTACGCCAAGGCATGCAGCGTGCCCTTGACTACATGGGCCTGGAGCCCGGCATGCCGCTTAGCGATGTGGTGATCAGCCATGCATTTATTGGTTCATGCACAAATGCACGGATCGAAGACTTGCGAGACGTAGCGCGCGTCGTGCGCGGCAAGCGAGTGGCTGCGCATGTACGCGCAATGATTGTCCCTGGCTCGACGCTGGTTCGTAACCAGGCGGAAGACGAAGGGCTTGCGCAGATTTTTCTGGATGCCGGTTTTGAGTGGCGCCAATCGGGTTGCTCAATGTGTTTGGCCATGAATGACGATGTTCTGGCTCCAGGAGATCGCTGTGCATCGAGCACCAACCGCAACTTCGAAGGTCGTCAAGGCGCAGGCGCACGTACACATTTGATGAGCCCGGCCATGGTCGCCGCTGCCGCTATCACCGGCCACCTGACAGACGTTCGCTCTTTCGCTTTGGAGGCTTGAAGCATGCAACCTTTCGACACAGTAAGTGGCGGTGCCGCCCCGTTTCTCGCGTCCAATATCGATACCGACGTCATCATGCCCAAACAGTTTCTCAAGGGGATCGATCGCAAGGGACTGGATCGGGGCCTGTTTTTCGACCTGCGTTTTCTTGACTCAGGCGAGCCCAATCCCGAGTTCATCCTCAACCAGCCCGCCTGGAACGACGCTGCGTTTTTGGTGGTGGGTCCGAATTTTGGGTGCGGGTCGAGTCGCGAGCATGCGGTCTGGGGTCTGAAGCAAGTCGGTATCAGAGCGCTGATCGGCACCAGCTTCGCCGGGATTTTCTACGACAACTGCCAGCGCAATGGTGTGTTGGCGATTCAGCTTTCCGAAGCTCAGTTGAAGCGAGTTGCAGCCGTCATCAGTAACCCGGTGACGGCTCGCATCAGTGTGAATCTGCCAGAGCAAACGATTGAATTGGCTGACGGCACGCTGATCCCCTTCGAGATCGACGAGCTGCGCAAGCAGTCTCTGCTTCTGGGACTTGATGCGATTGGCACCACGCTGCAACGTGCTGAGCAAATTAGAAGTTTTGAAACCCGGCACCTGTCGGAAAATCCCTGGTTGAGCTGATCAACAATGCCGGGCGGCAGTTCACTTGTTTGAGACTGCCGCCTTGGCGTCAACCAACGGATAGATCGCGAAAGTACTCCTCCAGAAACTCGACGCAGATGCGCAACTTTGCCGATTCGCTTAACCGGGTTGGATAGACGGCCCAGACATTGGCGCTCTGGGTGTACTCATCGAGCACTTGCACCAGTCGGCCTTGCTCCAGCATGGGTTTCACATCCCACATCGAGCGCAACAAAATCCCGCCGCCACTCAAAGCCCACTCCAATACAATCTCTCCACTGTTGGAGGACAGCGGGCCGCTGACGTGTATCGATTCCTCGTGACCGTCCGTTGTCAGGCTCCACACGCCGAAGGCGTTATTGCGCTCTTTCAGCACCAGGCAATCGTGGAATTTCAAGTCATCCAGCGAATGTGGCGTGCCCCGTCGTTCCAGATACGCGGGTGAAGCGCACAACACCCGGCGATTACTCACCAGCTTGCGTCCCAGGTGTTGACCCGGAAGGTCATCCCCCACCCGAATTTCCAAGTCGAAACCCTCACCGACGATATCGACAACGCGATCGAACACGTCCAGGCGAATGTCTAGCTTGGGGTAAGTCTGTGACAGCTTGCAGATTGCCGGTGCAACATGGTTTCGCCCGAAACCAAAGCTGCTGCAAATATGCAACGAGCCCATAGGCTGGTGCCGGGCCTCGGAAATTTCTCCGACAAAATCATCGAAATCCCCCAGCAATTTCTCGGCCCACCCCCTCACCCGCTCACCATCATCGGTCAACGCAATTCGTCTCGTCGTGCGGTGCAGCAGCCGTGTCGAAAGTGTCGTTTCGAGCACCGATATACGTTTACTGATATACGCCGGCGAATAGCCCAGCTCTTCGGCAGCGCTGGCGAAGCTGTTTTTGCGAATGACGGTAAGGAAAACCTTGAGGTCTTCAGGCAAGGGGAATTGATCACGTTTCGTGTTCATACACCACATACTTCCGCTGTTTATCACGCTATTTGCGAAGGATACCATCCTGATACCGAGTGGCAACCCGAGCCCGGTTAACCGTGGTTTCTGAATCCTCGATAAAAACAACATGAGGAAAATAGCATCATGAACAATTCATATGAGCAGCCCCTGAAAGTCGATAGCACCCGTGATATCGGTTTTCTGCAACGCCTGCGTAGCCTAGGCGCCTACGAAATCGGTGTTATCCCACTACCGATATTTCTCGGCATCGCCTTGATCGTTTTTCTCTCGGCGCACTTGGGGTTCCTGCCCAAAAACATGATCGGCGGACTTGCCGTCATCATGACGATGGGCGTGTTTTTCGGTCAATTGGGTTCGCGTCTGCCGTTACTGAAGGAAATCGGCGGAGGCGCCATTCTGTGTTTAATGTTGCCGTCGGTGCTGGTGTTCTACGGCTTCTTCGGGCCCGCCACGATTGACGCAACCAAAATGCTGATGAAGGAAGCCAACTTCCTGTATTTCGTCATTGCCAGCCTGGTCGTCGGCAGCATTCTGGGGATGAGTCGCTTTATTCTCGTTCAGGGCATGATCCGCATGTTCATCCCGTTGCTCGTGGGTACCCTGGCTGCCGTGGGCAGTGGGCTTCTTGTAGGAAAACTCGTCGGCTACAGCTTCTACCACACCTTCTTTTTCATCATTGTTCCGATCATTGGCGGGGGTATTGGTGAAGGGATCTTGCCGCTGTCGCTGGCCTACTCGGCGATCCTCGGTGGCACGCCGGATATCTACGTTGCTCAATTGGCACCCGCCGCCGTGGTCGGCAACATTGCTGCGATTATCTGCGCTGGCTATCTGGCTCGTCTGGCGCTCAAACGCCCGCACCTCAATGGTGAGGGGTCGCTGATTCGTGCCAAAGACGAGAATGACAAATTCCAGGTCAAGGAAGAGAGCAGCTCGGTTTTCGATTTCAGACTGATGGGTGCAGGCGTTTTGATCATCTGCGCTTTCTTTGTCCTGGGTGGTCTGCTTGAGAAAGTCGTGGGAATCCCCGGCCCCGTCATGATGATTCTTGCTGCCGTACTCTTTAAATACGCCCGTGTTCTGCCCGAAAAACTGGAAAAAGGTGCAAACAGTTTCTACAAACTGGTTTCCGCCGCTTTCATCTGGCCTGTCATGATCGGCCTGGGCATGCTTTATGTCCCACTGGACAGCGTCGTAAAAGTCTTTTCTTTCGGTTACGTTCTGGTCTGCGTATCGGTCGTGGTCTCGATGACCGTCGCAGGTTTTTTCATCGGTAATCTGATGAAAATGTACCCCATCGAATCGGCCATCGTGACCTGCTGCCACAGCGGTCTTGGAGGCACGGGTGATGTAGCGATTCTGTCAGCGTCCAATCGTATGTCGTTAATGCCATTCGCACAGATCTCTACGCGCATCGGCGGTGCTTCGACGGTAATCCTGGCGACCATTCTGTTGCGTATATTTGCTTGATGCCGGGTGCATAAAACCAATACATAAACCTTTGAGTAACCAAATGGCGCTCACCTTCCGGTGAGCGCCATTTTTTGTTGTATTCGGAATATTCAGTCGCTCGACCGTTGCTCATTTTTAGGCATGAGCACCCGGATACATCTTGCAATAACTCATTTGCCGTCTTCCTGGAGCCACAGACACGGCTGGACGCCAGTGAAAACGCCAAGCACTTCCATTCATGAGCTGAGCACATGACTGTATGAGCGAATATTGCAAAAACTTTCTGCAATCATGGTGATCACTCCATTTGAAGAGTACTGGCTGTTGCGTTGCCTAGCGGACAACAAAGATCCGCACTGCAATGCCGCTGGAAACTAAACCGCTGCCGCTTATTTGGGACATCAATCAATGGACCACCGTGACCTGATACCAATATCCCGACGCAAATTTCTGATTGTGGGCGCGGTGACGGCAGCGACCGTGGCACTTCCTCCATTCATTTGTGCTGAAGCCTCTGCAGCAAACCTTGCGCGCCCCATCAAGTCGCAGGTGAGCCTTTGCGTGAATGGCCAGTTCCTGGCACTGGACCTCGACACGCGTACAACCCTGCTCGACACCCTGCGCGAACACCTCAAACTGACTGGCACCAAAAAAGGTTGCGACCACGGACAGTGCGGCGCGTGCACGGTGATTGCCGACGGTCGTCGCGTAAATTCCTGCCTGACGCTGGCAGTCATGCATCAGGGTTCAAAGATCACGACAATCGAAGGACTTGGCACCCCCGACAAATTGCATGCCATGCAAGCAGCTTTCGTCAAACACGATGGCTATCAGTGTGGTTATTGCACGCCCGGGCAGATCTGTTCAGCGGTTGCGATGCTGAATGAAATCCGCCAGGGCATTCCCAGCCATGCCAGTGCCAACCTCACCGACCAACCCCAACTGATTGCCAGCGAGTTTCAGGAACGCATGAGCGGCAACATCTGTCGCTGTGGGGCGTACTCCAACATCATCGAGGCGATCAGTGAAGTCGCGCAGGCCAGTGTATGAGGCCCTTTACCTACCTACACGCAAAATCCCCGGCCGAAGCCGCCGCACTCGCGGCTCAGGTCAATGGAGCTCGATTCATTGCCGGCGGCACCAATCTATTGGACCTGATGAAGCTGGAAATCGAGACCCCGACGCACCTGATCGACATCAACGGTCTTGAGCTTGACCGCATCGAAGCAACGGCAGAGGGCGGCTTGAGAATCGGTGCACTTGTTCGCAACACCGACCTGGCCGCCGACTCGCGGATCAGAAAGGATTACGGATTGCTGTCTCGGGCATTGCTCGCCGGAGCGTCCGGCCAATTGCGCAATGTCGCGACTACCGCAGGAAACCTGCTGCAACGCACCCGTTGCCCCTATTTCTATGACACCTATCAAGCGTGCAACAAGCGCCAGCCCGGCAGTGGCTGTGCGGCGATAGGCGGTTTCAGTCGTCAATCGGCAATCATCGGCATGAGCGACGCGTGCATTGCCACTCACCCCAGTGACATGGCCATCGCCATGCGCGTACTGGATGCGCAAATCGAAACGGTGCGCCCGGACGGCACGACACGGGTCATTGCCGTGGCTGACTTCCATCGCCTGCCGGGCAGTACGCCGAACATCGAAACCACCCTGGCTGCGAACGAACTGATCACTGCGGTCACCCTTCCGCCACCTCTGGGTGGCACACACATCTACCAGAAGGTTCGTGACCGCTCCTCCTATGCATTCGCGCTCATTTCGGTGGGTGCTGTGATTCAAACGGACGGAACCGGTCGTGTCGCACTTGGTGGCATCGCGCATAAGCCGTGGCGTGTAGAAACTGCCGAATCGGCGATGCCCAAAGGTGCAAAGGCGCTTTCTGAACAACTGCTCGCCGGCGCTACCCCTACCCATGACAACGCATTCAAATTGACACTGGTCGAGCGCTCTCTCGCTTCGGTGATTGCGCAAGCGAGGGCGCAGGCATGAAATTCGATACTCCTGCCACAACGAACCCGATCGACCAGATGAAAGTGGTCGGCAAGCCCACTGTCCGCGTGGAAGGACCGCTGAAAACCTGCGGTCTGGCGCCGTACGCTTACGAACACCACAATGCGGTCGCCAATCAGGCTTACGGCTATGTGATTGGCTCGTCCATCGCCAAGGGCCGCATCGCCTCGATGGACCTGGCCGATGCCGAATCCGCGCCAGGGGTGATCGCCATCGTGACCGCTGCCAACTCGGGGAAACTCGGCAAAGGCAAGTTCAATACAGCAAACCTGCTCGGCGGGCCGCAGATCCAGCACTACCACCAGGCTGTGGCGATGGTAGTGGCGGACACCTTCGAGCAGGCGCGCTGTGCAGCTCAGTTGGTAAAGATCAGCTACCTTCGCAGCGACGGTGTATTTGACTTGGCCAGCACTCGCGACTCGGGGGTCGAATCCAAAGAGCAAATGGCCGACACCCGTCATGGCGATTTCGAAGGCGCCTTCGCCGCCGCACCCGTGCAACTGGACGCGACCTACACGACCCCGGATCAGGCCCACGCCATGATGGAGCCCTTCGCCTCGATGGCCAGTTGGAAAGGCGACCAGCTAACGGTCTGGACCTCCAATCAAATGATTGATTGGTCGGTCACCGATCTGGCGACCACCCTCGGCCTGCCAAAGGAAAACGTGCGCCTGATCTCGCCTTATATCGGCGGTGGTTTTGGCGGCAAGTTATTCATCCGCTCCGACGCGGTGCTCGCCGCCCTCGGCTCACGCCTGTCCGGCCGACCGGTAAAAGTCGCGCTGACGCGTCCAATGATGATCAACAACTCCACGCACCGCCCCGCGACTATTCAACGCATTCGAATCGGCGCCACCCCTGAGGGCAAGATCACCGCGATGGGCCATGAAGGCTGGTCGGGGGATTTGCCAGGAGGCAAAGTAGAGCGGGCTGCACAACCGAGCAAGTTGTTGTACGCAGGCGCCAATCGGTTGGTCACTGCACGTCTGTCCGTCCTCGACTTGCCAGAAGGCAACGCCATGCGTGCACCCGGTGAAACCCCGGGGCTGATGGCGCTTGAGATCGCCATGGACGAGATGGCGGAGAAACTTGGCCTGGACCCTATCGAGTTCCGCATCCTCAACGACACCCAAGTCGATCCGACCAAACCGGAACGACGTTTCTCCCAGCGACAACTGATTGAGTGCCTGCAAACCGGGGCCGAGCGCTTCGGCTGGTCCAAGCGACATGGGCAACCGGGCACACAGCGGGATGGCCGCTGGCTCATTGGTATGGGCGTTGGCGTGGCGTTTCGCAGCAATCAACTGGTGAAATCAGGCGCGCGAGTTCGACTCAATGACCAAGGCATCGTCACCGTAGAAACCGACATGACTGATATCGGCACAGGCAGCTACACGATCATCGCCCAGACCGCTGCCGAGATGATGGGCTTGCCCCTCGACAAAATTGTAGTGCGCCTGGGCGATTCGAGCTTTCCGGTGTCGGCGGGTTCCGGTGGCCAGTTCGGCGCCAACTGCTCGACAGCGGGGGTGTATGCGGCGTGCGTCAAACTGCGAGAAGCGGTCGCGCAACGCCTTGGCATGAACGCGAAAGAGGCGGTATTTATTGATGCAGAAGTGCGCGAGGGGGATCAGCACCTGCCCTTGCGCAATGCAGCCCAGGCCGGTGAACTGGTCGCCGAAGATTCAATCGAGTTCGGCGAGCTCAGTAAGCAGTACGTGCAATCTACCTTCGGCGCTCACTTCGTTGAAGTCGCAGTCGACAGCGCCACTGGTGAAGTGCGGGTTCGGCGGATGTTGGCAGTGTGCGCGGCGGGTCGAATCCTCAATCCGACGTCGGCCCGCAGCCAGGTGATCGGCGCCATGACGATGGGGGTCGGCGCTGCATTAATGGAGGAACTGGCGGTGGACAAGCGTCAGGGCTTTTTCGTCAATCACGACCTGGCTGGATATGAAGTACCGGTGCATGCGGACATTCCGCATCAGGACGTGATCTTCCTGGACGAAACCGACGCCTACTCGTCGCCAATGAAAGCAAAAGGTGTGGGTGAATTGGGCTTGTGCGGCGTCAGTGCGGCCATTGCCAATGCGGTGTACAACGCCACAGGCGTCCGGGTTCGGGAGTATCCGATCACGTTGGACAAGTTGCTGGACAAGCTGCCACCCATGATCTGAAAGGCCAGACATCTCGGTTCCGGGCTGGTCGCCGCATGCGCCAATGGAGCGAGTGA
>Ga0247809_1001294_pt1 | contig 11216 bp, 8 predicted proteins | sample UWRJL104311B1_FD_180951 | JGI IMG/M metagenome (GOLD analysis project Ga0247809, IMG submission 180951) | Plant litter microbial communities from Arlington Agricultural Research Station in Wisconsin, United States - UWRJ-L104-311B-1 | ecosystem: Environmental > Terrestrial > Plant litter >...
TAGTTGCAGCGGCCAACCATATTTCTGCTGTAACGATAGAATTGCTCATGACAACCATGACCCTGTCACCTTTGCCGACTCCATGAGCCTTCATCGCGTTCGCTAGCCTGCCCACCTCCTTCCTCAAATCTTTCCAGGTGATGTCCCTGATCTCGGTACATCCTTCACGGACTTCTGTGAATACAGTTTTGTTGTCTTCTTTACCGGTTGTGCACCTTGTGGAAGATGTTTTGGTTTTATCACGAGAGAACAGCAGGTTCTCGGCAAAGTTCATTTGAAGGCCTTCGAACCATTTTGGAATGGAATCTATTCTGGCAGACTCGTCGACCACTTTTGTGTATGTGCCGTTATACATCAGATTTGATGTGGAAAGGACATGAGACCAAAAGTCTGATCTTTTGGTGATTGACCATTGGTACAAATCCCAGAAGTTCTGTAGGAGACGTCAGTATGGTTTCGGCCATGCGGAGTTCAAGGAATGTTACATCAATCTTCAAATTATATTTCTCGTTGGAAGATTGCATGAATTTGTACAGCGAAGTGGATTTGGGATCAGGATGCTCCCACAACTTCCTGCCGACCTTCATGGTGTCCATCTTGCAGCAATATACCTGCTCCCAAACAATCCCAGTGACTTTGACCCAAAGCCTTTCTATTGTATATGAGAGTTGATAGAGGGTTCGCACCACGACTGTTGTTCCGGCTCGGTACTTGAGTTTCGGTTATGCTGTGAGCCTCGATGCCGTGCTGAGCGTCAATCAGAACGCGGGGAAGTCAAGTATACGAGATAGGCTCTTGCAACCATTATAAAACAATTGCACGTACATCATGTCGCATAGCATTCCTGTGGTAGAATTATGCATATCAAATGATTTGATATGGTATTGTGACTTTCCATTTTCGAGCATCGATGTTGCCATGTCCATAGTATACATCTCTGTGCATGTCTTCACTCCCCAATACCACCACTCCGCGTGCAATCTGGCGCAGACATCCTACGCTTTGGATTACACAAAACTTTTATTTGAGCATATCAGCAGAGGATTCGAACATGCTCAACACATTTAATACATAATCGCATAATCGTGATAGCTGGCACGACATCATTGAACATCCACCTACGGTAGAATAACTCGCATTTTCCATCTCGGCTTTACGGACGTAAACGTGAGCGCGAAAGCGAACTTGCAATTTCCATCGGACATTCTTTAACTCAACTGTGCACCAAGCTTTTGCCTACCTAGCTAAGTAGAAGTATCTACGATAGATCCGTTATCCTGCATATACTAGGTAAGTTTCATTACGAGCTGGACCATACAAGAGCTTTGAATGTCCAGGCCGTGTCTTTTTAAGGCTGTATCAAGCTTCATGGAGTCCGCAACATTGGGAGTGCGAGTTACCTTCGTCCATCCTTGAGAGCTCGAGCCATAGTTGTTCACGTAGGTGATGGTATATAACAGGAGGAAGGAAACCTCATCGACCTTTGCACCTTTACTTCTCTATCAAAGACATCCCACAGCATAAACCCCACCAACCTCCCGCATTACTTCATTGTAGAATAGTTCAACTAGCGACAAGTATTCTGCCATTAAGCACAATTAGAGCCGTCTAGCAATAGCTCTCCATAATCTCTACACATACAACTTCAACATGTCACGATTCTGGCCACAATCCGCCTATGCAGAAGATCAACCATCCTCAAAGACAATCCTCTATACGCACACATTGACAAGAGGCCTGACGACAGGTACAATCCTCGGTCCCCTCATCGCCTCACCTCTCTACGCCTTGCGTCAGCTCAATGTTCTTTCACCGCGCGCGCTCTCCCTCCCATTATCCTACACCACTCTACTCTTGCGCTCATCCACCAATGGCGCCATAATCGGTACTCTCGCTCTAATTCCTCTAACCGCAATCAGGATGTGGGGAAGGGAAGACATAGAGTGGAAGGACAGAGCGTGGAGGCTGTTGGGGAATGAAGGGCAAAAGGAGTGTGATGATTGGACTTATGGGGGCTTGGTAATAGGTGCGATTTTGGGAGGGACGAGGAGGGGAGCTTTTGGAATTAAAGAAGCGAGGCCTTGGAGGGCATTCGTCGGTGGTGCCGGAATTGGGAGTGTTCTCGGGATGGTAGGATATATGGGTTATAGATATGGGATGAAGGGTGGGAAGTTTGAAGAAATTGAACCGTGAAATCTTGGACAAGTGTCAGCGCGTTGTGTACAAGCACGGAGTTGGTGAGCGAAGGCATGGTGTTTTTGGCGCTACATAAAGTCACATTGTGTGAAGGGGCAGTGAGTCTTGCGCGACGAAAAGTGTCAATGATATGTTTCTGCAAAGGCAGATCTAAATGTTATTTGGTATCATGTACTCAATAATACAAAGCTTCAACCTATATGCGGTTTCCAGTGCATGACTTCGAACTCCATGTAATGCATCCCGTCCCTACCAACTCCAAACCCCTCGCAAATCATGCTTCTATGTTTCGTTACTCATCACTAAGATCCATACCACTCTCATCTTCGTGTACCTCGTAATCAGTCACCTGTGATGATGTGAGTTTTACCTTGCCTTTGCCTCTCCTTCTATCCCTCTCGCCCGCCCAAAGATAGTACTTTGCATCCTTCTTCCTGCTTTCGAGAACTCCTTCGAATTCCTCATCTTCGTCAAGATCTTCTACACCGTTAGCCCCTCCTCCAATAGTTTCATCCAGTGCTTTATTCAGAAGCTCTGTTGCAATCGCATCCTGTGGACTGATTGCGAGAGCTTCGTGAAAAACATGGACTGCCTCAAACGGACGACGTTGCTCCATTAGAACAAGACCTTTTGCACAGAAAATCGACGGGTCTTTTCCGCCAAGTCTGAGCACTTCGTCGAACTCATTGAGAGCAAGGTCCCATTGCTGCAATCGTCGAAATGAGTGTCCAAGATTCGACCTTGTCGATATCCACGCAGACGGTTCCGAATCAATCTCCTCTGCAATTGCTAACGCTTTCGAGAACATGGTCACAGAATCTTCCAGCCGATCTTGATGATAGAAGACCACTCCCATCTCATTCAGGAGCAGAGGATCTGTCTTACACAACCCGAATGCAGTCTTCAGAAACTCATCAGCAAGAGTCATGTTGTTGAGCAAATGATTCTGCATGCCGAGAAACAGTTGTGGCAGGTGTGTGCCCATGAACAGACGGGCAGCAGTTGAGTATGCAGAGATTGCTTGATCATGTTCTCCTTCTGCAGCGAAGGTATGTGCGAATCCAATCCAGGCAGGACCGAAATGTGGATCCATCATGCTCGCTTTACTAAAGTACCGACGTGCTTCAGCGATTTTGTTTGTCGCAAGGTAGTATATACCAACTGCCAGCCACGTGCAAGGTTCCTCGGGGTGGTTGTCGGCCAGATCATGCGACACTAGGAACAATGCATTCCTTAATTGTAACTCATACAAGCATGCTAGATGCAGTGGATATATAGCGAAATTGTACTTGTCTCTTTCAAGAACTGCGTTTGTGATTTCCAGAGCATCTTTGAAACGGCATTGAGTGAATAAGAGGTCGGCCTTCGAAAGCAACAGATCCGCATTTGTAGAGAGATTGTAGTGCGTTGACAAAGTCTCTGTGGCAGTTGTGAATGCAGCAGGGTTCTTGTATTTGGATAACCGTGTGGTGTATAACATCTTTGTAAACTCTGCTGCTTCCTGTGATGCAGAGGCATCTTCCCCTGTATTTATCGCGTCAAAATCCAGCAACTCCAAGAATTGCCACTCTTCGTCTGGTGACATTAGACAGTTCTTCATCAACTGCTCGAATGCTTCGAAGCACTGTACATCAATCTGCACAGCATTTTTGTAGCACTCTTTCGCACGATCGAAAGCATTCTGCTTAGCATAACACAATCCTCTGAGAAAGCACATTGCTGCCTCGAACTTTATATTTGCAGCATCTTCTTGTGACGCTTCCTCCAGCCGCGCTTGTCTGTCTGCGCGGGATGCCTTTCCATGATGCGATCCTGCTCGGTTATGTTGTAGTTTCCGCCGACTGTTGCTTGCGCTCGTGATGAGATATGTGGGATTCTTGTCGCCGAGCACGTTCAAGGCTTCTTCGAATCGGTTCTGTTTTATGAAGCAATGACCTGCCAAATATCTGCATGAGGGATTTCTCGCTATCAGATCTTGGTTCGACAGGAAGCTTTGTGCACGAGTGTAATTGCCAGTCGAGAAGTGGACTTGTGCTAGCCAGAATGCATCTTTGTCATTTTCTATAATGTGCATTAGCAGACAGTCATATATTCTAATATATGGCAAAAGTATACTTGTCAGAGCCAGCAATTTATCTCCAATGAATATCGCCGAGTCGTATTGGTGTTTATTCAAGGCATCTTGACGCCAGTCTCTGAGGAACTTCTCCATGATGCGAAGTCGGTCATTGGCATACGAGATCGTACAAATATGATACAAAGAACATCGAGAATGATCTACGATACTTCCTGCTGGCTCTTTCCTATGATTTCGTGGTTTGTTTTGAAAGTCGCGTCAAAGAAGGAGCGAGGCTGCAAGGCTGAGCGGGATGAAGTCAGGCTGCAGTCAATGTTTCCCTCCTTCACCATTTTCTAACAACTTTCACATTTCGATTTAAACCGGACCTCACCACTTACCACTGCTACGTATCCTTACTGCTTACCGACGACTCTGTACATCATAAATACAAGTGTAACAAGTCCTTGGCGCTCAGATCTCGTCACTCCTTGTCGGCGCACTGGAACGTTTCCATCCAACAGCTCCTCCAAGTACCATTTCGCAGGTTCGAGGTCTTTGGGTTCGTTGAAACCACAATTGAACGTCGCAGAAGTTTAGCATATCGAGTATTTATACTTCAACATGTCCGAACGAAAGGTTCTTACGAAGTACTATCCACCAGACTTTGATCCATCGAAGATCACTAGGTCGAGGGCACCGAAGCAAGCAGGGCCAAAAGTCCAGACAGTTCGTCTTATGGCACCATTCCCTATGAAATGTACAGCATGTGGAGAGTACATATATAAGGGCCGTAAATTCAACGCGCGAAAGGAAACGACCGAGGAGAAATACTATTCAATACCAATATATCGATTCTACATTCGCTGTACACGATGTTCGGGCGAGATCACATTCAAGACGGATCCAAAGAATATGGACTATGAGTGCGAGAGAGGGGCAAAGAGAAATACGGAGCCGTGGAGAATGAATGGTGGTGGTTTGCAGGAAAGTGACGAAGAACGACTCGATAGGCTAGAGCGAGAGGAGGAGGAAAAGAATGCTATGCAAGAGCTCGAGCTGAAGACTTTGGACGCTAAGAGAGAGATGGCTGTAGCAGATGCATTGGATGAGATTCGAACAAGGAATGCGAGAAATGAGAGGACAGGCAAGGAAGGAGTGGAGCTGAGTGTCCCTCGGGAAACAATCAACGAGGAACGAGAGCGTCAGGACAGAGAGGATGAAGAGCTCGCAAGAAGAGCATTCATGAGGCGACAAGAAGAGCTAGGAGAGGTCATCGAAGATGAGGAGGAAAATACCGAAGCTGTCGCGGGTCCTTCTTCCGTTGCACGCCCTATAACGAAAGAAGCAGCGCTCGAAATGCCACCTCCAAGCTTTAAACGCGTCGTCAAGAAGAAGAAAGATCATGGCGCTTTACTAGGTATCAAAAAGAAGCCGTCATTAGTATAATACCTTGTGTATGTAATCAGTCTTGTAACCACGAATGCACAGAACCTCCAGCTGACTAGGAGAAGTCCACTCAGCTGTTGGAATACCTCTGAAACCTCAACGAATTGGTCGCCAAAGTTAATCGCTGTGCTTTTAGGCTTCGTGCGAGATGCACGAAGCTTACATATATGAAGCTCTTGGCAGTCGCCAATCACAGCTTCCACTCTTCATCATTGTCTTCTGATTGCGCTGCGCCTTACATCAACAATTCAGAACACCTTAAAGTATATGTCACTTGCGCAAAACTATCCCGGTATCACTCCCATCGTAAACTTGATGCATTTTTCGATGCATCCGGCCCACAAGTAGTAGGACATTCCGGTCGCTGTTCCCTATAATACTACCACCATATATACCCGCTGAGCAGTAATAATATTTGACACGACTCCTGCCCTTTTTACGTTTACTTACCTAGATAACATTGCGGTTTCTACTCAAAGCTTCTTGTTGCGAGAGTCATGGATACACCCACAACTTCTTCATCGCATGCGGCACTGTCAGCAAAAAGAAATCGGCCAACCCTCAGTTGTGTCCATTGTCGTCAAGCGAAAGCCAAATGTGATCGGCAGAATCCATGTGCTCTATGTATTAAGAAAGGCCGGGCAGAGCAATGTACTTACCCGCTTCCTGTTAGTCGAAAGAAAGCTGCTGTCAGTTTACAAAAGAGATTACGAAATCTTGAAAGTATGGTCAAAGATGTTATGGCCAGTAATGCTATGGATCTTGAGCAGCCGATTACGCAGAGAACAAGTAGTGGTGATAGCTACTCAAATTCGAACACAGTTTTCGCAACAACCACCACGAGTTCATTGACCTCACAATTACATGGTGGAAGCAACGACTTCACGCCTGCAAGCAAAGTTGTTCTCGATGGGAATGAGTCAAAGTATATTGGAAATACACACTGGAAATCAATTCTTGAAAACGTAGGTCGAACTTCTGCAATGACACTCATACTCATACATTTTAGATTGAAGAAGCGAGAACATTGTTCGAGGATGTTGAAGGAGACTTTGAGGAGGAAGTACCTCCGCAGGTCCCAAACAATATATCCTTCTCCACATTGGCAATCGATGTCACCGCGAACGCCACACGCTCTGACCTTGTCACTGGTCTGCCTGCTCGATACGTGGTAGATCGTCTCGTGACAAGGTTTTTTAATACTTATACTCCAGCGCAGTGTCAGTTGTGTCGTTTCTACCAAAACGCAAGAAACTGACGACTTACAGATACCATTCATGCACCATCTTTTCAAAAGGAAGTAAGTTCTCTGTCTTGAGCTATGGCAGATTTGTTGTACCATTCTTGTCCCATTCTCCTTGGGTAAGCACATGCTGACAAAAGTCTCCAGTATCAAGAGTTCTGGACTCAATCGGAAACATTCACGGCCGAGTGGTTGGCTTTTTTGTACGCAATATTGGTGACGGCATCTCTTTCTGTTCTGGCAACGGGCGAACCACATCCAGACGTACGGAGTGATAGTCGAGACGCTATACACTTCTATCGCCGCTGTTCGCAACAGGGTCTGATCCTCTCAGGACTCACAAAACCTGGCAACTACACGATTCAAACTCTTATACTCAACATCGAAGCGGAGTTTATCTGGAATAAAGGAGATCCTGTACAATTCTACTTGATGGCTGGTACAACCATGCGCTTAGCGCTACAGGCAGGATTACATCGTGATGCGACAAAAGTCCAGTCTAAGTTGACTCCATTTCAAGGTGAGATGCGGCGACGCACTTGGACGCACCTCTTGCAAGTCGAGCTTTTGGCCAGTCTTCAAGCAGCTCTTCCTCCACTAGGTCCCACCATTGACAGTGACACATTACCAGCGACCAATCTCTTAGATGCGGACTTTGGTCCCGACACTACGATGCTACCGCCTCCACGACCTATCTCTGAAGTCACCCCGTGCTCGTATGGTACCTTCAAAAGAGGGGTATTTTTGATAACGTCCAAGATTGTTTTATTGCATCATCGACTTGAAGTACCGAAGTATCAGGTTATAAAGGATCTGGATGCACAATTGATTAGTGCCTACAACCAGATACCAGCGCATTTTCTCCTGCAGTTGAGACTGCTCGTGACGGATAACCCGGATATGATGATCAAGCGATTGAGTCTCGCACTCATGTTTCATAGAAGTCGATTTATGTTACATCGTAAGTATCTAAGCCTTCCAAGCACTACAGATGGATACGAACAGTCAAAACAAGCTAGCATCGAGATATCGGTTGAGATACTACGTTTGCAAGCATTACTACATGAAGCCTTTATGCCCGGAGGACCACTTGTTCGTGACCGATGGTTGTTGTCTGCACTTTCGATGCAAGAGTTTCTGACAGCAGGCATGATCATCTATCAAGCTGTGGACCAGCACGAGGCTACAGATACTTCACCAGTACCCTTTGTATCACGGATCGAGCTTATAAAGCTACTGGAGACGTCACATACTGTGTGGATGCAAACAGATAATATGTCGGCAGAGATGCAAAAAGCTGCGAAGCTGATAGGGCTGCTATTGATTAAAATTGGACAGTCAGACTCAACACGCTCTGACCAAATGCAGAATTTCCCATCTATATTTGGTAAGAAAGTATCTCGATGGTGCAGAAACAACGCTGACCAACATACAAGACGGGCCTCCAAGTGTTTTTGCACCATTTCAACCACTCCCTCAACCAATAGTGGATACGAACTATGATCTGCATAATTTGGTAGCATTCTCGCAACCTGAAAGCAACAGTTGGAATTTAGAAGCTTTACAACTGGGTGTTCAGAGCAACGCTGCAGAATGGGTGTGTGGCTCTGGCATTTATCATGGTATCCAAATTTACGTGTGAGTAGGATATATTCGCCTCCAGCAATCTCCAGTCCCAAGGATTCGACAGATGGGAAGATCCTCTACATTCTGCCGCATCACATCTATAATTGGCTTCAACTCGTCCGGAGCTGCTTGCTGGATCAAGGCTACCACAAGCACAATACGAACGCTACTCTTTGATGTATCTGCATCGCAGCCGTTCTGATGAGCATAAGTTGGGGAAGCTACACTGGGAAATATTGTCCCAAGCAACTCGTTCCAATATCAATATCATGTCCCTAATCATACTCGTCAACTCTTCGACATCTTTGCCATAGCTTTGGAAGATGCCTAGCTGAACCGTAACACTATTCGCCGGAGGATTCATCACAGCCGCGTTGATGAACAAGACATCCAAGCTACTCGCCTCATGCCTGAACTTCTCGACAGCAGGCTTGAAGGTCTTTAAATCTGCCAGGTCGAAAGACATTAGTTTCAAGTCTCCCACGTCTTTGGCGTCTTTTGTCCTCAGTAAGACTGTATCAATTGCGCTATGATGTGATGTTTGCGATCGACAGGCTGCGTAGACGGTAACTCCACGAAGGTAGAGAAGCTCAGTAAAGGCAAGACCGACGCCTGATCCTGCGCCTGTGATAATTGCGGGAACGTCAGGGGAGTTTCTAGGGAATTATGGACGGGTAAAAGAGCTAAGATGGGGGTCGTACTGTAGACTTTGTCTTGTAGATAGTAGGCTTCGAAGATCCTTGTCTGTGAAGGTTGCCTCTGGCGAGAACTAAGTGAACCAGAAAGAGGTTAGGGGCATCATGTCGTTGGAGCTAGAACACAAATCTTATATGATTTGAAGAGATTCAAAGTCACTCTAAATCCTTGCGCAAATTGCATGTTGTATAGGAACTATATGCGACTGTCGTTAATTGGAAAAGGCATGGATTGATAGACTACTGGGGTGTTTATATACAATTCTTTCAAATGTTAGATGGACATGCAATTTTTTAATTTCCCGGCCATATGAACCGCAGAACCTATCTCCAATATGAATGTCTCAAACTATATACAAGCAAGAACAGCGAATTCGCACATTTTCCGTGCCTGGACGTGGCGGACATGCGGATTTGAGCTCCTCTCGCTTGAACGTAAAAGGTTTTGTGAGTCCGTGTCTAGGCGTTGTCTCTCCGTTACGTCCTCCTCGATGATGGAAACGAGGCAGGGATCATAACAACCCTTCGCGAGAGATTTGAAGTTCCTTGAAATCCACAAGTCGCTGTTACATAGTTGTCCGTCGAAGAGTAAGGAATAAACCTGTTAAGGATCCAATTTTGAGGGGCAGAATCCCCATTCTCCGGCTCTGACATGTACCTTGTGAGTGGCGAACACGCACACCGTACGTGAAGAACTCTTCAGTACAAGGGATTAGATTCCTCTGATCTGCGCTATTTCGGGTACTCATACACATCTGATTCCTCCTTGCACATCTTCTTCTAGTCCCAATACTTAATGATACCATCCAAACCTGCCGTGACAACCTTGCTACTCTCCTGTGGATGCCATTCGACACACGTAACAGCACCTTCGCTTGCCTTGAACTTATGCCACATCTTACAAGTCTTCCAGTCCCAGAAGCACACATACCCACCACTATCACCACTAGCAATAAATTGTCCATCCGGACTACAAGCCACATTGATTCCATACCCTGCATTGTTGTGCCCCTTGAAGCATTTCTTCTTGTTTTGACGGAACCGGTCGTTAGCGCCGTAAACGTAGATGGCGTTGTCAGCGGACTGGTAAGCGACGTATTTCTGAGACGGGTGGAGAGAAGAGCGGGTGAGTGGGAACATGTGCGGTTCAGCGATGAATTTGATGGGCACAGGAATGTGCCAGTCCCATGCTCGTACTGATTTATCGTCTGATGTGGTCATGAAGCGCCGATTCTCATCGACAAAGGTGATTGTGTTGACGGGACCAAGGTGATGGTCGTATTCTTGGACTACTTCCCTAGTGCGGACGTCGAACTGTACGATCTTGTTGTCTGACATACCAGCAAGGAACTCGTTCTTGTGTTCTTCGGTAGGGTTGAAGCGGATGACGTGGGGTGTTGCGCCAGTTGTGAAGCGGTTCACGCATTGTCCTGTCTCTGTATCCCACAACTTGATCATGCGATCGTAGGAAGCTGATAGGAACTGTGTACCGTCTGTGTTGAAAGTGATGTCCGACAACGCCTTCTTGTGACCCGAATACGTCCGCAACAGCTCTCTGTCATGGTATATATCCCAGATCTTAACAGTAGTGTCTGCACTTCCAGACAACATAAGATGGCCAGACCCCGGAAAGAATCGTAAGCCTACAATCGGCTTCGTATGACCTTTCCACTGTGTCACGAATTTCTTCGGCACGAAGTTCTTCACACTCCCTGGTTCCTGCCGCAGATCGATGTCCAAATCTTGCGGAATATGTAACATCGTCCTTCCCTGGTAATCATATCTCGATGTGCCCTCAAACACGCTCGTTTCCGCACCAGCATCCTCTGCTTCTTTGCGTTTTGCAACTGCTTGCGGTAAAGCAGGTACAACAGCACCGCTTTGTATCACATCCTCCTCGTCGGTAACCTCTTCATATTCTTCATCGCTCGCCAGCTCTTCTCCGTCTTGC
>Ga0247809_1001295_pt1 | contig 11215 bp, 7 predicted proteins | sample UWRJL104311B1_FD_180951 | JGI IMG/M metagenome (GOLD analysis project Ga0247809, IMG submission 180951) | Plant litter microbial communities from Arlington Agricultural Research Station in Wisconsin, United States - UWRJ-L104-311B-1 | ecosystem: Environmental > Terrestrial > Plant litter >...
CTGATGAGAGCCTTTAATAAGTCGTCCTTAATTGTAGAAACACGCAGCTGGTTAAAACAGCGCTTTATTGCGCTGGTACTTACCTTTGTGATTGCCTGCTCTTTGATCGTGACTATCGCCGCCATGTATATCGGCGAACGCATGCTGCGCCATGTGAATACTACCCTGCACATCAAAGGTTATTTTACCACTTTTATTATAGACCTGTCCAGATGGGGATTATTAGGCATCCTGTATTTCGTGACCATTTCCATTCTTTACCGTTATGGTCCGGCCAACACCAAAAAGTGGCGTTTCTTTAGCGCAGGTTCATGGCTGGCCACTATCCTCGCTTTCCTGACCATCTGGGGATTTTCCTTCTACATTAATCACTTCGGATCTTATAATAAAGTATACGGCTCTATTGGGACTTTGATCGTCGTGATGATCTGGTTATACCTCAATTCTTTTATACTTTTACTCGGATTTGAGCTGAATGCCAGTGTTGACCTCTCCAAAAGGAGCGTTAAAATCATCAAACAGCCCTTCAATCTATTCAAGAAATCCCCTTCAGAGGGCAATTCTATCAGGAAATAAAAGTTTTTCTGCCTCTGTGTTAATCAGTTATAAATTAACCATTAAAAAATCAACATCATTATTTGCAGAATCAAGCAGTATTTGTACTTTTGTCGCGGAGAGTTGGCAGAGTGGTCGATTGCGGCAGTCTTGAAAACTGTTGACTTGTAACAGGGTCCGCGGGTTCGAATCCCCCACTCTCCGCCAAGGTGATCAAAGCCTTATCAGAAACCTGCAAATCGTATGATTCGCAGGTTTTTTGCATTTTAATGAAAAAATATCACACTTGATAACGTCATTAAAAAAAGTCCTGAAGGCAGATCAGCTTCAGATAATGGACAATGTTATATATCCTTTAAATTTTCTAAAAAATTGATCTTATCTATCAAATGACTAATTTTAACATCGCCACCATTTCTTGAATTAAGATCGTCAATAATATTTATGAATTTTTGAAATCCCTTTGATTTGTCTGTGTACGGTTCAATAAGGAGTACGGTCTTTCTTTCTATATTCTGTTCATAAATTTTCGCACTGTAATTGCTTTCCCTGAAATAATTAAAATAAAGTTTAATTAGAGTAGCTTCTGTGAGAATGTAAATATATTGCTTGTCCTCGCTTATATCCTTCGGTAGTATAAGAGAAAGGTCATCTAAAATCACCTGCGGGTTGACACTCCTAGCCGTAAGTTTTGCAAAGATAGGTGAGTGAAATTCTTTTAGGTATAGCAAAAGTATATAAACGCTCGGAAACAAATAATTACCTTGAGAAAACATACGTAATGTCAATCGGGCATGTGAAAGCAATCTTTCCTGCTGGCGTAATGTCAATGCTTTCAACTCAAATAATGACGTGACAAAATCAATAAAAGATTCGCGATCATAAGATAACCCAGGATAACGATTTCTCTCATCATGTCGAAAATAGTCATCAAAGCCAAAGTATTCATATAGGTATTCCACAAAAATCCCCGCGCTAGGTTCTGGCAATGTAAATTCCAGATCTATAAACCGCCTTAAATAATCATTGCTATTGATCTGTTCACTACCATAAAATCCCCGAATTGCATTTCCCAACTGACCTTTGTCGATAGAGAGTACAAATACAATCCCTGATACACTAAAAAAATGCTTTATTTGTTCAAGTAATTCCACAGCGTATGTTGGCCGGCAACGATCAAGCTCATCGATGAATAAAACGAGGGGCTTGTCACCTGTATGCGCTTTAATGTATTTTTCAAGTTCTGCCCTAAATTCAACAAGTCCCTTTTTCTTCTTTGTATAATCAACGATCTCGTCCTTTAATAAATCATTGGCACCTTCGCCAGCACTGGAAATTACTTCTCTGAGAGTTTCAGTATCAATGTACTTTGCTGCTAAGGCCTTTATCAGTCCAGGTATCACGCTGTGACTAATCACTGCTGCTTTTTTAATAAGTGAATTGAATGATTTTTCTGTCTTTTGATCAGTAAGTGTTCCCAACTCTGACATTAATGCGATCATTGGATCGGCGTCGAAATCGTTTTCCCATGCGTTGAAATATAAAGTTGAGTAACCCTCATTTTCCAAGTATTTCTTCCACATTTTTACAAAAGTGGTTTTTCCAGTTCCCCACGGGTTGTTTAAGGAAAGTACAAAACCATCGGCATAAGAATTGACTATACTAGTTAGCGCAACTGCATGGGATTTACGTTTTAATCTACAGTTTTTGAAGGGTTCTTCAGGAACAATGATAATATCTTTGTGTTTCAAAATCATATCAGTAAGTAAAGATTTATTTGACGGTGGATTGATTATTTAGCTAAACATACCTAAACTCCTTGTGAAAACAAATAGGAAATCAGCTAACTATACTTTTGATTATCGGTGTCAGGATCGGGAGTGTAAATTAAACTGTGTCAACAGCACTTTTTCCTAGGTAGAGGCGATCTTATCGGTCTTAAGCAAGGCCTGCCCATAGTCTACCTGCGCCTGCTGACCATAAGATGTCTCCGGCAGCTTTTCATAGTCACGGACATCTTTATCCTTGTACTTGACTAGACCATGTTCCAGGCGGATATTCTTCACGAAATTATAAATGGTCTTACTGTGCACTGCCGGAAGATCTTTGTACCGCTCCATCAAACGGTTTTCTATTTGCGCTGAAGACAGATAGGGCTGAAGTTCAAGGGTCTCCTTGAAATAGTTATAGTAAATAGCAAGCTTCTTAAGTAAATTTCTTGGCCGGGAGATCCAGTCATGGTAACCCCTTTCTGAAAGCGAACGGTACTAGCGGACCGTTGCCCGATCCAATCCTGTTTCCACATGAATCTAGCTTACATTTAAGCCAGATTCAAATGATTCTTTAACTTTGTACTGGATATTCTGGACGAATATGACCGGAATATCCAAAAGTAGCCCCTCACCCCACATTAACAACACATTTATAGATAATAAAGAATATTTAGGGAATTGTATTGGAATAAATTTAATGAATAAAACGATTGAGACCGTTCATTTATGTTTCACGGCAAAGGAAGGAAATTATATTACAACCCAATCAATACATAGGTCTCAAAACATTATCAATGACTCTGTGAGATCAGGCTTATAATAGAATACAACCTAATTATCAACTATGAATTTGTAGGTATTATTTTAAGCTCCGGTTCGAAAGTTAAGGTTATCAAACCAAACACATTAGCCGAAAAAATAGCTTAGATATCTCAAAAAACATTACAACAGTATACGGTGAGACCCTAATTATTGAATAAGATTTAATTAAGCGACATCAGCACTATGGTTAATTCGATGTATTAATGAAATAATTTTACCGGCCATTTCGCTATCAAAAACTCCCATTATGCCACTTGTATTAATATCAGTAAAAGGCGGATTAAATAACATTTCTGCTTCAATAACTCCCTTGACTGAGAAAAAGTTAATCAAGGTATCCATAAAGCGTATTTGCTGTGAATTTAAAGTTTGTTCACTTAATATTTCTCCGAAAGCGAGTTTCGCTGCATTAACATCTAATCCTAAAATTCCTCTTATGAATTGACCTATTGGTCGCTCGCCATAGGCTTTTATGAATTCTTCTTTAGTTCCAATAGCACCCTGTTCAAAAAGTAATTTTTCTAGCTCTTCTAATTCACTATTAGTGATCTGAATATTATTGGTAAGCTTGTGGATAGTGATATGATTTCTTTGCTCTTTTAAATAAAATTCTACTTTTTTGCGGTAAGCTTCAAGGTCATTGAAATTGTAGATTACTTGATGTTCTTTAACTAGTCCATCAAATTTATCTTGAAAAGAGGTGTAATAAATTGGTGCCTGATCAACATCTAAAAACTTTAACAAATCCCTTAATTCTAACCGGATATTTTCGATGTTAGGTAATGTTGCGGCTTCCCAAAAGGTTTTTTTCTGAATAGCCGTAATTGTGGCCATTTTAGCAGCAACTAATGGAATGGAAGATTTTTTACTTAACAGTTCTGCGGTTGAAACAACCTTTTCGATCAATTGTGCTTGTCGCTTCAGTCCCATTAAGACGTTCAACTGTAAGTCGAGAATTAGCACGTCAAAGCGTTTTGCTTTTTCGTCTTGGTCTGTTTCAACAATCAATATTGCAACATGATCAAAAATCTCTTTAATATCTAAATCAGATAAAACGTTCCATTGATTTTTATCTTGATATTTTTCCACCACTTCCCAATGCTGACGAACGACAAACTTGGCCGTGTCCAATGCTTGTGTTTGTGCCACTAAATGACTTATGAGCGATTGGCCATAATCTTTTAAGTCAGCTGTTTCTTGAACCAAAAGTAATACTGACATTCTTAAACGCAGTTCAAATAACCGTTGACTTAGAGATTTACCATTGCCTGTCTCAATTCCTTGCGGATTAGCATTAAAGAATTCAAAGTTTTCACAGAAATCAAAGATAACGAACTCTTTTTTGTGTTCATCCGGAGCAAATAAATCAATGCATAAACGTGTACCGCGACCAATCATCTGCCAAAATTTCGAATTGCTTCTTACTCGCTTAAAGAAAACTAAATTACAAACCTCCGGCACATCAATACCAGTATCCAACATATCAACTGACACTGCAATTTGAGGCATCTTTTGCTTGTCTTTAAACTTATTTAATAGATCATATTTATACTCTTCTTGATAATCAATTACTTTTAAAAACGCCCCTTTATATTCCGGATATTGAATATTGAAACGCATTTCTATAAATTTTGCATGGGAATGAGATCGCGCAAAAATCATTGTTTTGGCCAACTTATCTCCTCCCTCTACGTGGATACCATTTTCCATTAAATAGCCAATTACCTTATCTACAGTATCAGTATTGAACAGCCAATTATTTAACGCCGTTGCATCAATTTCATCTGGATACTCGCCAGTAAGCGGATTGGTAAATTGTTCCTCATAACCTAATTTATCTGCTTCATTTAACTCAGCATATTTAATTCCTTTACGTTGGAATTTTATAGGTACACCAATTGCCTTAGGTGGTACTAAAAATTTGTCGTTTACAGCTTGTTCCAGTTCATAAGCATAGGTCGGATTACCTGGCTGCATATTAAATAAGCCATAAGTATCTTTATCTGTTTCTGCTTTTGGCGTTGCAGTTAAACCAATCCTAATTCCATCAAAATATTTAAAAATATGCTTATAGCGGTTATAAACAGAACGATGTATTTCATCGAATATAATCAAGTCAAAATGCCCAACATTGTAAAAACGATTTTTGCCATCTGTTTCACCATCAATTAAATTGATCATAGTCTGATAGGTAGAGAACACTATCCGGCTACTTTCATCTTCCTTCTCCCTGGTTAAATCTATCGCTGGTAAGTTAGGTAAATAGTCATTAAAATTCACTTTAGCCTGATGCACCAAAGCATTCCGGTCTGCCAAAAACAAAACTCTTTTTATCCAATTTGCTTTACTTAAAAAATCTATCAATGATGCTGAAACTCTAGTTTTTCCAGTACCAGTAGCCATTACCAATAAAGCTTCGCGATGTTGGCTTTCTAAAGCTTCACTTACCTTACGAATTGCTTCATGTTGATAATACCGATCTGTTATAATATTGTTAATGGTTTCTGTTGCGAGTGATTTTTTAGAAGTCCTACGTTGCAATAGAGTCTGTAATTCATCTTTGGTATAAAACCCATAAACTTCTCTGGGAGCATAATCGATATCATCCCAAAGCCAGGTTTGATAACCATTACTGTAAAAAATAACTGGTCGTTGACCAAAATCTCTTTCTAAGCCGTCAGCATATAATTTTGCCTGATGTTGTCCTACTTTAGGATCTCTATTTGTTTTTTTAGCTTCTACAACTGCAAATGGTCGACCATCATCTCCCCACAAAACATAATCTACAAAACCATCACCCAAATTTCCTGAAGCTTGTGGCATGCAGGCTTTAAGTGGGTACTCCTGCATGTTAGTGTCGGTAAGTTGCCATCCTGCTTCACGCAATAAAATATCGATGTAGATTTTACGAGTAAGCGCTTCATTGGGATTTGTTGGGGGTGAAACAAACGCAATATTCTGTGCTTTAATGGCATTGAATTTTTCTAATTCGTCTTGTAGTTTTTCTAGCTTTTTTTGTTGCTCCAAATAAGCTACTTCCAACAACTGCAGCTCATCTTTACTTTTATCTTTCGTCTTTTCTTTCTTGACAAAACTCTCATCGAAAGTAGTGAACTTTGTCTTTTCTTCATTATACGCTGCAACGACCCAACTGATAAACCCATGTAATAGTTGCAAAGACTGTAAAGCCTCCTCTGTTCTGATTTTAGCAGTCGTGTGTACTGCTGTATTTCCCAGCTTACGGATTAGATTAATTTGATGGAAATGCATAGGTGCGACTAAGTTTTTAAATGCCTGGGCATGCATCAACGAATTGAGTGCGGTATCGTAGGGAAGTGTTAAGTCTTGATCATGTTCATATAACCAGCGTATCCATTCTTCTAAACTTTTACGACATAACATCGCCGCATAAGCGGGCGCATGATATACATTTTGCTCTGCTTCTATTGGTGCTTCTACAAGTGTAGCCCATTGGGCCGGTATAAAAGAAAAATTACTCATGATGATAGACCTCTTTCCACTTATTTAACTTAAAACTTTTGATTTGGCATAGGACATAGATGGTGTTAGGAGATGTGCAATCCTACTTCCTCTACATTGAAAGTAATTGATATATTGAACCTTTAAATTAGTTAAAGCATTATTTTTAACCATTCCCTTCCATGTAAACATTACTCGTTTGAACTTACAGTTACCAAAAGCTTTTTGAAAGTCAAAAGCAATATACTGGTTTGGTTGTAATACAGCTAAATTTTTATCTGAATGATTTGGAAGATCTACTATAATATCTTTGAATAAATCAACAATGATAATTTTGTTATCATTACAAAATCGCTTCCATAAAAATGTGAGCTCTTGAATACTTTCTTCTCTATCCACAGGGTGAAGGGTAGACTTGCCAAGCATTCGGGGAAACAGGCAGCAAAACTCATTTTCAGGCCTAGCATAAAACCATGTGGCCAAATTCCCCTCGATATCGCCATTAAAAGTACCGACAACTAAAATTTCATACTCACCTTTAGGTGTATGATTTTCTAATAGCTCTAAATCCGTTTGTTTAAATAAATGTTCTGGCATAGAGAGTGTTTTCGGTATTATTTATCTACTAATATTAAATCTTCCATAGGATAATCGTCTTATAAGATTCTTTCTTCTGGTCTACAAATACAATTTCTTTTTCCCCTTTTAATAATTGAGAAAAACTTTTAGCTTACCTTGATTTGAGCGTTGTAAAGTAGTTGGCAAAAATATATGCATAGCTATTCACCTCACTTCATATAAAAACTAATACACCTGTTCTCACTCTATCAATTCTCCTTTAAATGCTTTTTGAATTAAGGAATTGAATAGGTTTTGGGAATTCTTACCATTCTCAATTAGGCCTAAACAAGATTTGATATTTTTTATTATATCCATATAATTTTCCTGCACCTCAATAGGTGGAGTTATAAACTTAAATTCCTTAAATGCGGACATGGGCGGAAAATTAGGTATAGCAGCACCCCTGTTAGAATCAAAATACTTTTCTTTAAAATTTTCCTGGCTAAATACCTTAACAAAAAAATCATTTTTGTAAATATTTTGATCTAAAGTTAGCTTTAACAGAGCTTGATTAATAATCCCTTCTTTAGCATTTTTAGGAATAATTGCAAGTTTTCCCAGGTATATTCCAGAACAACTAATTATAATATCATCAGGTTCAACTTTAAAGCCTATTAATTCATTGTATTTATCTTCGTCAATGAAATAGCGTCCAAAGGTAAAATCATTATTTAAGGCATGATATTGTTCGTAAACCAAATAGCCAGTTTCAAAAAATACCTCCTTTTTTAACGAGCCGCCAAATGGACCTCTCTTAATTGAGTTTTTCTGTTTTTTAACAATTTGCTCGATTGTTTTAATCTCCCAACCCTTTTCATTTTTCACAGGGTCTCCAAACATGTCTATAAAAAGAGCTTGTGCCAGTTCATCATATTTTTTTAGCAGTTCTTGATCTTTGCGTTTTAAGGCATCAGCAGCATCTAAGATTTCCGCAATTCGCTTTTGTATAGGTAATGGTGGCAGTGGGATTTTGAGGTCTTTTAAAACACTTGTAGTTATAGCAGAAAAAGTAGAGCCATTCCCCTCATCAGCAATAAGATGTTCAATGGATTTTAAATAATAATATAGATATCTATAATTAATATTTTCCCCAACTCGTATTGATGCTAATCCTCTTCCAATACACGATTTAACATTACAAATATTAGTTGGTCCAACTGGTGCTCTGACGGAAAATAAAATATCTAACGGTTCAGCTATTTTAGTCTGCTTAGTTGTCCAATACCTAACTGTTGGATATTCTATTCCAAAATCTGCTTTTCCTTGAAAAAACGGCATCCCCTTACCCATCGAATTATAAAATTTTGACTCTGGAGATTGCCCAGCAATTACTTCCGCCACGTTAGAAAGCTTAACTAAACTCCAACTCATACCAACAGTCCTTTCAATTTCTCCATCAACGCTTTTCTTGCTGCATCTAAAAACTCTATTTGTTCAATAATTACTTTTGGTTTTTCATACGTCATCTCTTCATAAATCACTTCTTTATAGCGGTTAATACTAAGATCGTACTTGTTGTCTTGTAATTCTTTTCGTGGTACTAAGAAACTTTTGTCGGTTCGTAACCGTTCGCTTTCCTTACCCAAGTTTTTAAAACGCCCTATAATATCAGGTATATCGTTTTGCGTAATAAGGTTCCGTCTATCATCTAAACTAAAACCGTCGGCTTGCATATCATAAAACCAAACCTTATCGGTACCGCCACTATTCGTTTTGGTAAATAGTAAAACGGCGGTGCTTACTCCTGCATACGGTTTAAAGACACCGCTAGGCATAGAAATAACCGCTTGCAATTTTTGGTTATCGACTAATTCTTTACGTATTTGTAAATGCGCTTTGCTGCTGCCAAACAATACGCCATCGGGCACTATTACTGCTGCCCTACCGCCTAATTTTAAACCTTTTAATATTAGTGCTAAAAATAGCAATTCGGTTTTTTTACTATCTACTACTGCTAATATTTTGCCATCTACTGCTTCTCTATCTAAACTTCCTTTAAACGGAGGGTTAGCTAACACCAAAGAGGCTTTGCTTGTAAAATTGGTATTTGCTTCGCTCAAGGCATCTACATCTTGCAGTTGCGGGTTTTCTATGCCATGCAAAATCAAATTCATGGCACCTATACGTATCATGGTCGGATCAAACTCCATCCCTAAAAACATTTCATTCTGGAAATAGTGTTGAATGTCGGAGTCGTATAATTGCTCAGCATGATTTTCCCTAATATATTCGCCAGCAACAGTTAAAAATCCGCAAGTACCCGAACTTGGATCACAAATGGTGTCTTCTAAGGTAGGTTGTACCATATCTACCATCATACGGATAATATGACGTGGTGTACGGAATTGTCCATTTTGCCCTGCCGAGGCAATTTTGCTCAATAAATACTCATAAACATCGCCTTTGGTATCACGGCCTGCCATATCGATATTCGATAGCATTTCTACCACTTGCGCTAGTAGCCTAGGCGTTGGAATCATAAAAGTAGCACCTTTCATAAACCTAGAAAAGGCTGCACTTTTCGAGCCAACGTTTTTAAGGAAATCAAAAATACCATCTTGTTGAGTAAACAATTTATGCATCACTTCCGGATCCATATTTTTAAATCTGCTCCAACGTAAATTTTCTTCGCCAGCGCTGTACAATGGTTCTTCAATAGCTTGTTTTAGCAAATTAGCTTTCTGTTCTTTTTGCGTCTGCAATTCATCTAACCTGCGGATAAAAAGCAGGTAAGTCATTTGCTCTATTACGCTTATGGGGTTGCTTAGTCCACCTGTCCAAAAGGCTTCCCAGACTTTATCAATTTTCGATTTTAATTCTCCAGTAATCATTTATGTATTTAAGCTCTAAAAGTAGGGCAATTAATTTAAGATTATATCATTTTGGGGTTAATTACCACATTATCCTGATCGACTGGTCAATGTGGTAATTTATTAAGCATTATGATTTGCATCTTCTAATTGTATATAATGATTAATCAATCTAAAACAGTCTCAGGTGTTACTAATTCTGCTAATTTAGATGCAACTTCTTCCATTGAATCTTCAATAGTGCTTAAACCACTTCGTGAACCAAGCAAAGGACTTACCTCACGCAATTCATCAAAAGTTGTGTTATGAACAATAGGAACAAGTAAATCGCGAGCTAGAAGTGCCGAAAGTTCTTTATCAGCGATCCCCTCTCCTTTGATACGTTTTAGAAATAAAGGAGTAACTAATACAATTCCAACTCGGGACTTAACCAATCCTTTATCGATTTCACGAAGTAAAGAAGAACCCAATAAGACATCCTTTTCGCTAAACCAAACGGTAACCCCCTTCGATTCTAGAATGTCATGTAATTCTTTAGCAGCACCCCTTCGATCGTCCCAAGCGTGACAAAGAAATACATCTCTCAAATCAGGTTTATCTGAACGTTTCTCAACATTTTCACGTACTGGTGTAAGAGTTCTAATTTCTTCTGGAGTATAAAGGATAGTTGAACCTGCTGAAGACCAACGAGCTTTTGTTCTAGATTTCCCACTACCTCCGCTACGACTTACGTAACTATTTGATGGTGAAGAATAGGATGACGTATAATTAGAATACGAATTGTAACTACGACCATAGCGACTACCACAAGCAGGACAGTTTGCCGCTGCGCTAGAAGATCTATGACCGTTTACTGGTGCTGTACATTGTGCCATAATTTAGATTATTTGAATTTGTATTTTTAGGATTAGTTATCTCAGGTGTTATAAGCTGGATCTTTCAAGATCCATTGCAATGATCACTGTTAGTTATTTTTGTCGAACTGGGCTTAATTGTTTATTCTAGTTTTCAAATCTAGCCTTCATCGTTGGGTTTCCGTGTGTTAACCTCTTTATAGATAAATCCTGCGCCTTATCGTTTGCCAAACGCAGATTATTTTCTGAAGATTGGAGTGCGTCTTTTATTTTTTGCATCTCTTTTATGGTTTTGTCTATA
>Ga0247809_1001296_pt1 | contig 11211 bp, 9 predicted proteins | sample UWRJL104311B1_FD_180951 | JGI IMG/M metagenome (GOLD analysis project Ga0247809, IMG submission 180951) | Plant litter microbial communities from Arlington Agricultural Research Station in Wisconsin, United States - UWRJ-L104-311B-1 | ecosystem: Environmental > Terrestrial > Plant litter >...
CTTGCATAGCAGCTTCGAAATCTCCATTGTACGGCTCTTGCTTACTACAATCGCCCGACTGCCAGGTGTATAGCATGGTAAGCAGGTTTTCAGGATCTGGAAACACAAACATATGTTTGTCAGTTCATGCGGTACGGGCTCTACGACCACCATAAAAGAGAAGGTATCACCTTTCGACAATCCCCAGGCCTCCCAAAATCCCACCATAAAATCTTCCAAAGTCTTGAATCCAAGAAATGTCTCATATAACTTTTCTCGGTAGAAAGCTTGACTGAAACCCCAGCCAGCATACACCCTTGCAAATGCCTTCAATCCCACCTCTCTCTCTTCTACAGTCCAGCTTCGATACTTCTGCTGTCTGTCCTTGTTCGAGGAAAGCGCGATGGGAGCAGTGGAGCCAGATGACGAAGCGAGTTTGGGACCGAGAAGTGCTGTCTTTACACCCTCGAGGAAGACCTGGTTGTGTAAGGATGTTCTGGCTGAACCGCAGAATGGAACTGCGTAGTCCATAAAGGACGGAAATTGCGTTGCCCACTTTCAGCTTCTTAGCATGTTCTACTAAGCATCTTGCGAACAATTCGAAGTATAGGTACCTGATACGTCTGGCCTGCACCCATACTCCATCCCAACACAGCCTTGGCATGTTTAACACCCAAATGTTCAGTAACGAGCTTGTGTTGAGCTCTGACATTATCATAAAACGTGACGTCTGGGAAAGGTCTATTCTCCTCGGAATTGCTTGGTGAGGTTGATTGACCATTGCCGAAAAGCGCTGGGATAATAATGTAGTATTTGCTTGGATTCAAGACAAGGTCTTTGCCAATGAGCCACTCGTTGCTTGAGATCACTGTGACTTGATCAGTTATTGTTCATGAAAAGGGAACATCAATGTGAGCTGACATCCAGTATACCAGGTAGGATATATGATAGGTGGAGACTTCGGGTCTCCAAATGTCTTGTAAGCGATATGAGCATTTTTAATGCTCTGGCCACTTTGGAGTTGCCAATCTCCTAGATTGTACGTCTCATATTGTTCCGCCATCATGAGAAGCTCATATATTGCTATAACACCGAAATATTGCTAGAACGAGGAGAGAACTGATAAGTGATCGCATGTCTTCCTACCTCTTATCTCGTGCACCTCCATGTGGCCGAAAAGGAGGGGTTTCCAACTCCTATCAAGATTGGTCACATCTTGATGGAAGGTTTTGTAGCGTCGAGAACTGGCTCTTACTGTATAACCGAAATCTTGACGCATTATTCTACGACGCTTGCGTTGGTTAGTAGCTGTTTTGGCAACTTTTACAACTTCTTTAGTCGTAAGACATAGAGCCAGCTTGTTGCAAGTCTGCCGCGCACGTCACATAGAACACATGCCTCAATCGGAGTTGACGTAATTGCTTGAGTTACGATGTGGCTCTTTGCACCCGTGAAGAACGAAGGCGACATTACTGTACATTTGATGGTAAAAGATAACAATTGATCTCCTAATGTCATACCTACCTACCTACTTAAGGAACCTACTCGACATGTATATTGCGGAAACTGCGGAAACTTTCTCCATAGATTTGTGGGCCCACAACTTGCCGACAAGAAGCGTCATTGACCTTTCGTTGCATTTTTGGACATGTCACCATCAATTCTGTCTGCAGTTCCTGTGAAGGTGACAAATAGGGCTTGGTCATGTTAGCTAGGTGCAGTCTTAGTTCCAACGTCTTCAAGTACAAAACTTCCCCAAGCTCCGGAATTGTACAACAGTATTGACAAGTACTCTTAGCACTGTTAGAGCTCGCACAGTGTTTAGAATATCGAGAACAATCACCTCAACACACAGCCTCGGTAATCTGAAACAAAATTCAACAATGGCTGATCAAAAACACGACGCCGAGAAGGAAATCAAACGCAATCCTCATCCAGATTTCAAGAAAGTAGAGGCAAGTCGACCAGCGTGGGACGCCTCACAGTCCTTCAACTATAAGCAAACCAAACAGACGGATTGGAAGATTGGAGACGGCGCCAACGACAATGGAAATGCACTATCAAAGAAGCACATTGAGATTGACCCCTACGAAGAAGGAAGGCCAGCTGTCTACAACTACAAACTTCTCATCTCAGGAATCGTTCCACGACCAGTAGGATTCGTATCAACAAGGTCAAAGGATGGATCTTCTACCAATCTGGCACCGTTTTCATACTTCAACGTTGTCAATCACGATCCACCCATGTTCACTATTGGGTATTCAGGTGGATTCGACAAGGCGAAGGATTCATTGAGGAACCTGAAGGAGAGCGAGGAATGTGTCATCAATATCATCTCAGAGCATTTCATTGAGGCAGCGAACTCGACGAGTATCAATGCACCATATGGTGTCAGTGAGTGGACTCTCAGCGGGTTGACACCAGCAAAATCTTCAATTGTGAAGGCGGATAGAGTCAAGGAGGCAGTGTTTTCCATCGAAGCAAAATTGTTCCAGACGACAGAATTTGAAAGTCGTGCTACACCCGGCAAGAAGACAGGTGTTTTGGCGGTGCTGGAAGGTTTGAGATTCTGGGTTAGAGAGGACGCCATTAATGAGGAGAAGAACTTGATTGATCCTGAAGTGAGTCACTCCCTCAAATACTCAATATTTTGAATGCTGCTGACATCCTGGAGATCTTGAGACCAATCAGCAGACTAGGTGGTATTACATATGGACGACTGACAGAAGCTTTCGAGATCCCAAGGCCTGACTGGGAGAAAGATGTGCAAGCCAGCGACGAGGCAAAGAAGTTGGTAGCAGCCAAGAAGGATGGACAATAAATCTGATAGGACAGCTCGTCGAGATCGTTGACAGTAGTTGCAAGCTAAAAGCCGATGATTACATGCTCATTCATTAGGCTCTGATATATTGTACATGCCTAGATTAGATCACCGTAGACGGAATTGTATTTAATGGTTTTCGCGCTCTTCATACGCCACAAATTACTACCGTCTCCTCCTCGCTGCCCAGAAACTGGCTTGATATGTGTTAACCAACATACTTGTTGGATCTTGCACGTATGGAGACGGGATGCCCGTCTCCGAACTTTCGATGTCAAAGCCGAATTTGTCCACAAGAGCTAACAGCTCGTCGTTCGTCAATTCAAAAGCACCAGGATCTGCAATACCTGATATAATATTAGTGCAAATTTATGTTTCATCAAGGAATTGGCTAAACATACCCCTTGACTCATCGCCAGATGACCCTGAAGATGCTTGACCGTGCTTTCCAGGCGCATTGTTCTCGAAATGCCATAAGAGAGGACCAAAGTTAATGAGTAAGCCGCCAGGTCGTAGGCAGTGTTTGATTGTTTCTAAATACTTGATGACGTTCGGAGCTGTATCTAGAAAGAATACAGTAACGACTGCATCAAAGGCATTTTTCTGCTCTTCACTCCCATATAATAAAAGAAAATCGGAGGCGCTCATTGACATCTCACCAGAATTCTCAAGGGCTGGAAGAACTGTAGGACAATGCACGTCGGGGATCGCGACACACTGCATATGATCGTCTCTCGATATGTGGTTTGAGAACGAATGTATCCATGGATACAGAGAATGATATGCAGCACTTTCGACGACGTTGAGTATATATGAGCTGGCAAGCCACTGATGGTAGCTAATCTCATTGCCTTCAGCATCAAATCCTGCAGCGCAGAGATCAAACACCAGCCGCCCAAGCCCTGCACCTGGTATCAGAATCTTCAGCTTTTGATTTGATGTCATTTGTTCGGCCAGAAGTACTTTTAGGACGCGAGTGAGGTAAACTTCGCGCTCAGGACTTCCTTCCGCAGACCAATCTCTGTAAAGCTGTCGAAGAGTACCACGCGCCTTCTCAAGATCATTTTGTGTGGCTTTGCCACACCACGGTTGTGAGTCTCTGTTTTTGAACTTCAGGTCTGAGTCCTGAACCAGCCCAAATGTGTTCAGACTAGCATGATATATCGCAAGTGCAAGCTCAGCATTCTTGTCAAGTGCCGCATCAACAGCATTGAGCGTTTCCAGGTAATTAAACGGCGGTGCTGCTAAGAGTTCCCAATGTTCTCTTGGAAGTGCGTAGAAGGCCTGTCTCCGCGTGTGAGTGGTATTAAAATGTGCAGTCTTGCCATACTGACTACCATGAGATTAGTGATTGTTGCAGCTTTATCGTAGTTGGGCACACGCTACACCCATGGCCGAGGACCAGTTTAAGTTCAGAGTGGGAGAGATCCAGGATCACGTTTGGTATCTATTGGCAAGAACTTACTAAAATGAGTCAATAGCAGCATAAAGCACTCGTTGTTCTTCAGCGTTGGCCATGCCTTCTTCGGTTGAGGTCCGTTCGACTTGTGACATGACGGCGGAGTAAGCACCTATTCAGTGATTACTGTAGCGTGTGAAGAAATTCACTCAATCCATTGATATAGTGTAGAAGCACTATCATCATACATTCCGTTTTATGTATGGAACATGTATCTTGTCTGGTGATAGAGAGAGAGCAGTACAATACCTCAGTCGCCCAAATCGAGACTAGTTCAGCCTTGTCTTGGCAGGTAAACAGAGCATCAACCAACAGCCATCAATAATTCAACATTTCTCCATCATTTCTTGATTCGATTCGCAGTTGTGTGCAACTCATGCCTCATATTCTGCTTTCTCATTCATAATGTCAGGGTCTAGACAGTATAAGGGTGTTACGGAACCTTTGTCAGACAAAGTCGCAACACCGACGGAGACCAAGGCTACCACTGCTCTAATCGACGAGTTGAAGAGGCAGAACAACTTTGAAAGTCCAGCCGAAACGCAAAAGAGGTACACACCCATCATGCATAGTTTACAGATATCAATTCTGTCATGTACGACGGTTGTAGGGCTTCATAAGTGGTTGACTAATGATTCGTGAACATAGAGACGAAGTCCTTGCCTCCCTCAACACGATCGCCAAAGAATTCGTTCGAGTTGTCCTCAAGTCGCAAGGGTATAGTGATGCTGTCGCGAAAGCAAGTGGAGGCAAGGTCTTTACATATGGTAGTTATCGTTTAGGTGTCTTTGGTCCTGGGTCGGATATTGATACTCTCGTTGTCGGTCCGAAATATGTCACTCACGAGCACTTCTTCAAATACTTTCCGGATCTACTGGTCAAGATGGCGCCTGCAGGAGCGATCACAAATCTATCTTCTGTACCTGATGCATTTGTGCCAATTATCAAATTCGAATACAGTGGAGTAGACATAGATCTGATCTATTCTCGCATCAAGAAGGAACAGATACCAGACAATCTCACCCTCCTAGATACGAAACTTCTCCAAGGGCTCGATGATACGGAACTTCGCTCGCTGAATGGTACTCGAGTGACGGATGAGATATTGGAACTGATTCCACAGCCAGTTGTTTTTCGAACAGCACTACGTGCAATCAAGCTATGGGCACAACGTCGAGCCGTATATGCAAACATAATGGGTTTTCCTGGTGGTGTGGCGTGGGCTATGCTTCTTGCGCGTGTCTGTCAATTGTATCCCAATGCAACGGCTTCCATCGTGGTCCTCAAATTTTTCCACGTCATGGAACGTTGGCAGTGGCCCCAGCCTGTGCTCTTAAAACAACTTGAGCCAAGTGGTCCCATCGAGGCCCGAGTCTGGAATCCACAAGTGAGTACTTGCGCTATAGCATAGAATTCATGCTGATCCCCACAGATCTACCCACGAGATAGATTCCATTTGATGCCAATCATCACTCCTGCATTTCCTTCCATGTGTGCTACCCACAATATCTCTCAATCTACAAAAACGATCATCCTGCAGGAACTTAAGAGAGGAGGTGAAATTGCTGGTCAGATCATTGCCGGACAGCTTCCTTGGAAAGAACTGTTCGGCAAGCATACCTTCTTTACGCAAGGCTATAAGTATTACCTATCAGTAATCTCTGCAAGTACTACTAAAGATGCACAAATGATCTGGGCAGGTATGGTAGAGTCTAAGGTCCGTCTTTTGGTACAACAACTTGAGACCGTCGAACATATCGAATACGCACATCCTTTCAACAAAGGTTTCGAGCGTGCACACCGTTGTCGGACTGAAGAAGACATCCACCAAGTCAAGGAAGGCAGCTTGGATTTCCAAGCCAAAGACATCGCAACCTCTACTACAGGGCATGGACCTGTTCCTGAAGCTGTGCTGAAAGCGGAGCAGGCGCAGGATGAAAAGAACGCAGATGATGCTGATGTAACAATGGTATATACAACTACGCACTATGTTGGTCTATCTTTAATCGAAGGTATGTCTACCATCGCTTTGCTGGCGAGATGCGAGATGACTCGTTCATGCGTTCACACCCTGCACTCCTTTATTTGCTAACTTGCGCAGGCGCTACATCACTAGATCTGGCAGCAGCCGTAGACGAATTTAAGAAAATATGCACGACCTGGGACAAATATAACGCCGAAATGAATTACTTACATGTCATTCGTACCAAAAAGTCAGTCGTAATACATCTCAGCCTACATCAACTAACCTTGAATTAGCACCGATCTGCCAGACGACGTGTTCAGCGAAGGCGAAACGAAGCCGACACGGCCACAGAAGAAGAAAAATAAGAAGCGGGCAGCAGAAGTATGTGGTCAGGCTTTTAGCATCAAAGGACCGGCCGAACTTTGGCAATCCGTTCATCAAACAAGTCAACTTGTACTAATTGCTGGTTAGGATACCAATGGATCAAAGCCGAAGAGGCAGCAGAATTCTGTCGCAGCGACTGGTTGATATGGGTGCGAAGAACAAGCCCACATTTGACTAACCAAACCTGACTGCCATAATAACAGCTCGCAGTGCCGACAACGACCCCGCGAACCGTAACCGTTGAATATAGGGGCCGCTCGTGACAGGTGAATCGACGAAACAGCTTGTGAGATGTATCAGGCTCTACGTCTTTGATTGAGCGACGCATAATGTGCTAATGACTAGATTTTCTCCATGTTTGCTTGGATGGACGGTGCCACGCAGAATAGAGGCGCTACCTGCAGGAGAGAAGGACAGCAGGCACTACGCCGAATGCATCCGCTTGATGTTGAGCATAGGACTAGAGGATAGACCACAGAGCATGTTCCCTGCGTAATGCACAGATGTACTTCGATAACATAGTAAATAAAAGAATTAATTGGTGCAGCTTATGAGCTGCCATACCTCTGCGTTCTACTTCACGTTCTACTTTACGTTATGAAGACGTGAAGACCCCTCGCACTCTTTGATACTCTACTTTACGGACATCGGCAGCAGAATTCTATTCTCTGCAAACATGTTGTGTTGGGGTGGTTGTGGATCAGCATTTGACACAGCACATGGCATTGAAATGCTGAACTACGTCACTTCGCTGGGCCAGAACGTTTGCGCATCTCACCAAGAACCCCACAAACTAAGAATATCAAGTATTCTGCAGCTTCTTCCACTACCCCCACGTGCACCATTGTAACCGTTATATCATACAGATTCATTCTGTCTTTACTTCCTCACGCGACCATCGCACTGTCCATAGAACTGAGCCAAAGTGGCTCCTCCACGAATCCCAAGACAGCTTGGTCAACCTCATAATAGACAGAGCCTGTTTCGATACTTATTCCCGCACGTAAGACAGTCAGTCCGCGAACGCATTTCCGACTTCAAACACGAGACTCTCCCCTACTACAAAGTCCGCGCTCAATCACGAATCTATAACTATCTAGTCAAGAAATCCGTCAAGCGTAGAGAGAAGAGGGTAGCAGGGACTCGGATCGTAGATATCCTGCGCAGGAGAGGAGGCACTGTATTTGGCAGGCTCAAGAACAATGCAATTGGCGATCGTATACGGCAAAGACTGACAATGTCGGGCTTTCAAAACTTGGATGATGGAGAGGCAGCGTCGAGGGAGAGGAGCGGGAGAAGGAGGCAGCTGGCAGGGTATCTGAAGGCCGCGAATGAAGTGAGAAGGTCATATCAGGCATCTTACTCAGAGAAATGGAATGCGGACAAGTCCATGGCAGATGAGGATATGAAAGGTATTCCAGGAAGCTTCCCCGACGTGGCTATCGTGTCGTACAAGGACGAGCAACTAGTTTTGTTTCCTTCGTATGCCAAACATCATGTCAAGACACCGCCGGACATGGAGGCACGCAGAAAGGAACGAGAAAAGGAATCTTCAGGCTCAGACTCGGATTCTGATGCAGAGAAAGAAGCAGAGTATTGGGCTCGGGAATGGCAAAAGTACGAAGATGATCATGCTGTGGTTGATGTGGACGTGCGGGGGTGGATATACACACCACACACAGGCCCGATGTCAAGGAAAATGCGAGTGATGTTGGGTCTTGTACGGCAACTGAGTGGCGTCCCAGCACCAAAAGTTGGAAGTCGAGACAACAGTCCAGATTCGAATCCAAACTCCCTGGCCGCGCGGCACAAGGAGCGAGAACAGATGCGAGAGGAGGAGAAGATAGCAGCAGAGGCAGAGAAGATCTTGAGTCAAGGAGAGGCCGAGCAGGCGGCTGCAGCGAGAGGCAAATATAGTGAGGTTCCGAGACCTGCTGCAGAGATGCAACATGTGTATGGAGAGGAACCGACGCCTGGCTCGAACAGACCTGGCACTTTGAACAAAAGAGCTTCTTGGACGCAACCCGCGGACATGTCCCCTGCTGAGCTTCTTCAAGCGAATACACACTTGATGGCCCGCATTGCACCTTTCCTGACCAACCCTATGGTGTCTTCGCCTGTGACGGTATTCTTCTACGACGAGAACCAGTCAGTATCGCGGACGGTGACTACGAATGAAGCAGGTCACTTTAATTTGCGAGCACCACTCGAGTTTATTCCTACACATGTTCGCGTCTTAGCATCAGAGCACCTTTCAGCAACGGAAGAAGTCAAAATTACTGCCTCGCAAGGTGTCAGCCTGATTACTGATATCGATGACACAATCAAGCACTCTTCGATTGGAAGTGGAGCTCGTGAGATATTTCGAAATGCATTCATCAGAGACTTGGGTGATCTGACAATTGACGGCGTAAAGGAGTGGTACAACACCATGTATGATATGGGCGTTGGAATACATTATGTGTCGAACTCACCATGGCAGCTTTTCCCGATTCTCGTGAGCTTCTTTGGTCAGGCAGGGCTTCCTCCGGGATCATACCACTTGAAGCAGTACAGCGGTATGTTACAGGGTATATTTGAGCCTGTGGCAGAACGAAAGAAGGTCACTTTGGAGCGAATCTTACGCGACTTCCCTGAGCGAAAGTTTGTTCTGGTTGGAGACAGTGGCGAGGCAGATTTGGAAGTGTATACAGATGTCGTACTTGCACATCCTGGACGTATCTTAGCTATTTACATCAGAGACGTCACAACACCAGAGGGCGCAGGGTTCTTTGACTCAGCAATGGGGCCACTGGCATCAGGCCCACGGCCAGGTAGTGCACTTTCGTCCAAAATACCGGGCCACAACAATGGAGATGATAGTGATAATCTGGCTAACCGACCCCAACTACCACAGAGACCTGCGTCTGAAGTCGTCTCCCAGACAAGTGACGGACCAACGATGGGCACCCTGATCGACTTTGGCCAGGAAGATGAGCCATCTTCGGTGCACAAATCACATCGAACAGTTCTTCCAAGATCAATATCTTCCGACGACACTATTCTGTCACCAGGTCGTACGCCTTCCTCTGGAAACACGCGCAAGGCGCCTCCAGCGAGACCAGCAAAGCCACAGGCCTTGCGTGGCAATGCATCTACAATGACTTTACCAGAAGAACTCACGAAAAGTAATCACAATTCTGGCCCACCAAAACCACCTGCACCGCGACGTGGCACGGGTGGTGGTGATTTGGCAAAGACTTTGTCGAAGCAGTCGAGTTCGGCAAGTCTGAAATCGGTTGATAGTGGGCATGGCTACATGGACTCTGCACGCAGCAAAATCGCAGCCGCATATAATTCACTACCAGAAGTACGCTCACACTTGCCGCTCAGCAGAAGTCGCAAAGACTCTGACGCTCCGTCAATAAATACAACTGAGTCAAGTATGCCACAGCCACTCCAGCGTGCTGGAAATGCTGCGGGCAATGCCGCGGCAGGAGCAGCAGGCTTTGTCACATCCAAAATACCTTCAGTCATGGACAAGGGGAACATCACTGACTCTGATGATGAGAGTACTCCTTCGCCAAACATACCTGTGAACAAGAAGTTGGATCTTTGGAAACGGAGGTACAAGCGCTCTAAGGATATACTAGATGCTAAAGGTGTGACACTGAGGACATGGAGAGTTGGCCAGGATGTTTGCATTGATTCTGTCCAGCTTGTCGAGAAGACGTTGCGGGAGATGGGTGTCGAGGGTTATGGACCAGCGGGCAAGACTGGCAAAGGCGGTGGGGAAGTAAAAGTTAAGGATGTGAAGAAATAGATAGAGTGTCATTATCACGTTGGCTAGAGGTGATGGAGAGCTACTGCTGAGAGCTGTAACACATTCTGCTGTGTTATATCTAGCCATTGGACGGTGTCGTGATTAAGAGTACCACACGATATTACAATGAAAAAAAAGAATATCCACTCAGCCCTGTTGGTCAAAATCTTCCGACTCACTTGTCGGCGTAGCATATGCGCAGTTCATGAGCTACACTTCTTGATGGGCATTATTCAACATAATCAAGTGCCAGCGTCAGCCCTGTCGATTGTGGATCTCAGCGAATCGGGATTCTCAGCAATATGCAAGTTATTTATGTCTGAAATAGACACTAATCCTTCCGTTTATTCGTACTACATATCGCCGTGGAGACTCAACTTTTGCATAATTACGGACTTCTTGGGATACATGAAAACCCGTCTGGACATACTTCCTCAACAGTTACTGTGACACGCGAGATTTCGCCGTAGATAACCTCCGAAGCAAACATGTCAACAACGACATGCTATCTTTCCCTTCTCTCCACCATTTCCAAAAGAGCAAATGACATAGTCACCGAAGTTCCAAAATTCTACGGCATGAGTCATGCCCAAGATATCGTCTCCTTCGCAACCCGTCTCCTGCCATCTAAGGACCTCTATACCCTTCTATACAGACTTTCTAGTATTCTCCCCGCACTCTCAATCTCCAGCCACAAATCTCTCATGTCCTCTCTCGAAGCATTAAAGAAAGTCTTAATGAACGCAATGTTTGTGTTTCCTGTTAATGATGGAATGATGGAACGGTTGTATTTCATGAAA
>Ga0247809_1001297_pt1 | contig 11206 bp, 11 predicted proteins | sample UWRJL104311B1_FD_180951 | JGI IMG/M metagenome (GOLD analysis project Ga0247809, IMG submission 180951) | Plant litter microbial communities from Arlington Agricultural Research Station in Wisconsin, United States - UWRJ-L104-311B-1 | ecosystem: Environmental > Terrestrial > Plant litter >...
GCAAGATCATGGTCGTCAAGTTCGGCGGCAACGCCATGGTCGACGAGGCGCTGCAGCGCGCCTTCGCCGAAGACATGGCCTACCTGCGCTTCGCCGGCATCCGCCCGGTCGTCGTACACGGCGGCGGCCCGCAGATCTCCGCGCGCCTCGCCGAGCTCGGCATCGAGAGCGAGTTCCGCGGCGGCTACCGCGTCACGACACCGGAGACCATCGACGTCGTGCGCGACGTGCTCTCCGGCCAGATCAGCCGCGAGCTCGCCGACATGATCGACGAGCACCAGCCGGGCCTCGCCGTCGCGATCTCGGGCGAAGACCGCGGTCTGTTCGGCGGCCGCCGCCGGGGCGCCGTCGTCGACGGTGCGTCGGTCGACCTCGGGCTCGTCGGCGACGTCGTGTCGGTCGACCCGACCGCGGTGCTCGAGGCCGTGGACGCGGGCCGCATCCCGGTGATCGCGTCGATCGCCCCCGACCTCGACGAACCGGGCCGCTCGCTCAACATCAACGCCGACTCCGCCGCCTCGGCCCTCGCCGTCGCGCTCGGGGCCGAGAAGCTCGTGATCCTCACCGACGTGGCCGGCCTGTACCGCGACTGGCCCGACCGCGAATCCCTCGTGTCGATCATCGACACGGCGGAGCTCGGCGCCCTGCTGCCGAGCCTCGAGTCGGGCATGATCCCGAAGATGACGGCGTGCCTCGAGGCCGTCGCCGGGGGAGTGGCCAAGGCCGCGATCATCGACGGCCGCACGCCGCACTCGATCCTGGTCGAGATCTTCACCCACAGCGGCATCGGCACGGAGGTAGTACCCGCATGAGCAACCCCACCAGCGGACCGGTCGACGGATGGCGCGACCGCTTCGCCACGGCCATGATGGGCTCCTCGCCCGCACCGCTCACGATGCTCGACCACGGCGAGGGCTGCTACGTCTGGGACGTCGACGGCAAGAAGTACCTCGACTTCCTCGCCGGGATCGCCGTGAACTCGCTCGGGCACGCCCACCCGGTGCTCGTCGACGCGATCTCGCGGCAAGCGGCATCCATCGCCCACGTCTCCAACTACTTCGCGACGGCGCCCCAGATCGAGCTCGCCGAACGGTTGCGCCGACTGACCGGCGCCGGCGACCGGGGGCGCGTCTACTTCGGCAACTCGGGCGCCGAGGCCATCGAGGCCGCGATCAAGCTCGCGCGCCGCAACGGCGCGCACAAGTCGATCGTCGCGCTCACCAACTCGTTCCACGGCCGCACGATGGGCTCACTCTCGCTCACCGGCAAGCCCGCCCTGCGCGAGCCGTTCGAGCCGGCGCTGCCCGGCGTCGTGCACATCGACTCCACGATCGAGGCGCTCGAGGCCACGATCGACGACACCGTCTCGGCGCTCGTCGTCGAACCGATCAAGGGCGAGGCCGGAGTGGTGCCCCTGCCTGAGGGCTACCTGCGCCGCGCCCGCGAGCTCACCGAACAGCACGGCGTGCTGCTCATCCTCGACGAGATCCAGACCGGCGCCGGCCGCACCGGCAGCTGGTTCGCCTTCCAGCAGCACGGCATCGTGCCCGACGCCGTGGCGGTCGCCAAAGGCATCGGCGGGGGAGTGCCGATCGGGGCGCTCGTCACCTTCGGGCGCGCCTCCGACCTGTTCCTCGTCGGGCAGCACGGCAGCACCTTCGGCGGCAATCCGCTCGCCACCGCGGCCGCGAATGCCGTGCTCGGCGAGATCGAACGCGCCGGCCTCGTCGATAACGCCGCCCGCCGTGGCGACGAGCTGCGGGCCACGATCACCGCGATCGGGTCGCCCCTCGTCGCCGAGATCCGCGGCTCGGGGCTGCTGCTCGGCGTCGGCCTCACCCGACCGGTAGCGGCAGCGGTCGCCGCCCGCGCGCTCGAGCTCGGCCTCATCGTCAACGCCGCCAACGACACCAGCATCCGACTCGCGCCGCCGCTCATCGTGGGCGACGCCGAGATCGCCGAATTCGTCACCCTCTTCACCTCAGCCCTGGAGGCATCATCATGACCCGCCACTTTCTCCGCGACGACGACCTGACCCAGGCCGAGCAGCTCGAGATCCTCGACCTCGCCGTCGAACTCAAGAAAGACCGCTACGCCGTCAAGCCGCTCGCCGGCCCGCAGACCGTCGCTGTGATCTTCGACAAGTCGTCGACCCGCACCCGCGTCTCGTTCGCCGTCGGCATCGCCGACCTCGGCGGCAGCCCGCTCATCATCTCGACCGCCAACAGCCAGCTCGGCGGCAAGGAGACACCCAGCGACACCGCCCGCGTGCTCGAGCGCATGGTCTCCGCGATCGTCTGGCGCACCTACGCCCAATCCGGGCTCGAGGAGATGGCGGCCGAGACCACGGTGCCGGTGATCAACGCGCTGAGCGACGAGTTCCACCCCTGCCAGCTGCTCGCCGACCTGCTCACGATCCGCGAGCACCGCGGAACCCTCGCGGGCCTCACCGTCACGTTCCTCGGCGACGGCGCGAGCAACATGGCGCAGTCCTACCTCCTCGCCGGCGCCGTCGCAGGCATGCACGTGCGCGTCGCGAGCCCGCTCGACTACGCGCCCGACCCCGCCGTGGTCGCGGATGCCACGGCCCTCGCCTCGGCGAACGGCGGGTCGGTCACGCTCTTCACCGACCCCGTCGAAGCGGTGTCCGGCGTCGACGTCGTCGTCACCGACACCTGGGTCTCGATGGGCAAGGAAGACGAGAAGGCCGAGCGCATCGCGACCTTCGGCTCGTACTCGGTCGACCCGGAGCTCATGGCCCGCGCGAAGGCCGACGCACTGTTCTTGCACTGCCTGCCCGCCGACCGCGGGTTCGAGGTCGCGGCCGAGGTCATCGACGGCCCGCAGAGCGTCATCTGGGACGAGGCGGAGAACCGCCTGCACGCCCAGAAGGCGCTGATGGTCTGGTTGCTCGAACGCGCGTGACCCAGCGCATCGTCGGCATCGATGTCGCGCGCGGCCTCGCCGTGCTCGGCATGTACGGCGCGCACGTCGGGGTGACCGAACCGTTCGACTGGTCGACGCCGGGCACCTGGCTCGACGTGGTCAACGGCAGGTCGTCGATCCTGTTCGCCGTGCTCGCCGGGGTGTCGATCGCGATCATCTCCGGCGGCCGCAGCGTCGCGGCCGGCCCGGCGCTGCGCCGGTCGCGCGTGCGCGTCCTCGTGCGGGCGGTGCTGGTGTTCGCGATCGGCCTGGCGCTCGTGGCGCTCGACACCCGCATCGCCGTGATCCTGCCGGTCTACGCGGTGCTCTTCGTCGCGGCCATCCCCGTGCTGCGCTGGCGGCCGCGCTGGCTCTTCGTCGCGGCCGGGGTCGCGGCCGTCGTCGGCCCCGTCGTCGCGGTGCTCGTCGACCTGACGGCGGGCGAGGGCGGCCCGGTCGTCGACCTGCTGTTCACGGGACACTATCCGGCCGTGATCTGGATCGCGTTCGTGCTCGTCGGGCTGGGAGTGGGACGGCTCGAGCTGGCCTCGCCATCCATCGGGCCGCGGATGCTGCTGGCCGGCGTCTCGCTCTCGGTGCTCGGCTACGGGGCCGGTGTCGCGGCCGAGTCCGCCGTGGCGTCGAGCACCACCCCGGTGCCGCTCGACGTGCGGCTGCTGGCCACCGTCGAGGCGCACAGCGGCAGCCCGTTCGAGGTCGTCGGATCCACCGGCTTCGCGCTCGCGGTGCTCGCGCTCTGCCTGCTCGCCGCGCGCCCGCTGCGCATACCTCTCTACCCGGTCGCGGCGGTCGGATCGATGGCGCTCAGCGCCTACACCGCGCACGTCGTCATCGTCTGGGCGATCGGCGACGGCGCGTTCACTCGGGCCGACAACGGCCTCTACCTCGCCTTCGTCGTTGGGGCGCTCGTGCTCTGCAGCCTGTGGGCGCGTTTCCTCGGACGGGGGCCGCTCGAACGGCTGCTCACCGGGGTGTCCACGCGCCTCGCGGCGCCCGTGGGCGGCCGGGCACTGCGGTAAGCGGAAGGGCGGGCATCCGCTCGCCCTCTACACTGGAATTCGATAACAAAGCAGGGAGCAACATGGCGGATCGCGTCGTTCTGGCCTACTCGGGCGGACTGGACACCTCGGTAGGAATCGGCTGGCTGAAAGACGCCACGGGCAAAGAGGTCGTGGCACTCGCCGTCGACGTCGGCCAGGGTGGCGAGGACATGGACGACATCCGCCAGCGCGCCCTCGACTGCGGCGCCGTCGAATCGATCGTCGTCGACGCGAAAGACGAATTCGCCGCCGACTTCCTCATGCCGGCCCTCAAGGCCAACGCCATGTACCAGAAGACGTACCCGCTGGTCTCCGCGCTCAGCCGCCCCGTGATCGCCAAGCACCTCGCTATCACCGCGAAGCGTCTCGGTGCAGACAGCGTGGCCCACGGATGCACCGGCAAGGGCAACGACCAGGTGCGGTTCGAGGCTGCCGTCGCGGCCCTCGCGCCCGACCTCACGAGCATCGCCCCGGTGCGCGACCTCGCGCTCACCCGCGACAAGGCGATCATCTACGCCGAAGAGCACAACCTGCCGATCCGCCAGAGCGCGAAGAACCCGTACTCGATCGACAAGAACGTCTGGGGACGCGCGGTCGAGACCGGCTTCCTCGAAGACCCGTGGAACGCCCCCATCGAAGACCTCTACGAGTACACGCAAGACCCCGCGGTGTTCCGCGAGGCCGACGAGGTCGTCGTAACCTTCGAGGCCGGCATCCCGGTCGCGATCGACGGCGTCTCGCTCAGCCCGCTCGCGATCATCGAAGAGCTCAACGCCGTCGCCGGCAAGCACGGCGTCGGACGCATCGACGTGGTCGAAGACCGCCTCGTCGGCATCAAGAGCCGCGAGGTGTACGAGGCGCCGGGCGCCGCCGCCCTCATCGCCGCGCACGAGGCCCTCGAGAGCCTCACGCTCGAGCGCGACGTCAACCGCTACAAGCGCGGCGTAGAGGCCGAGTGGTCGAACCTCGTCTACGACGGACTCTGGTTCTCCGGCCTCAAGCGCAGCCTCGACGCGTTCATCGACGACACCCAGAAGTACGTCTCGGGCGACATCCGCCTCAAGCTGCAGGGCGGCCGCGCGGTCGTCACCGGCCAGAAGAGCGACACGAGCCTGTACGACTTCAGCCTCGCGACATACGACACCGGCGACACGTTCGACCAGTCGCTGTCGAAGGGCTTCATCGAGCTCTGGTCGCTGCCGAGCAAGATCGCGGCCCGCCGCGACGCCGCGAGCGAGTAGCGCATGGGCCAGGGCGACGGCACCGCCGGATCCACGGGCGACGGCTCCCTCTGGGGAGCCCGGTTCGCCAGCGGTCCGTCGCCCGAACTCGCGCGGCTGAGCCGGTCGATCCACTTCGACTGGCAGCTCGCGGGCTACGACCTCGCCGGGTCGAGCGCCCACGCCAAGGCGCTTGCGTCGGCCGGCTACCTCGCCGCCGACGAACTCGACCGCATGCTCGAGGCGATCGGCACGCTCGGTGCCGCGGTCGCCGACGGCACGTTCGAGGCGCGTGACGACGAAGAAGACGTGCACGCGGCGCTCGAGCGCGGGCTCATCGAACTCACCGGCACCGAGCTGGGCGGCAAGCTGCGTGCCGGGCGCAGTCGCAACGACCAGATCGCCACCCTCGTGCGGCTCTACCTGCTCGACCACGCGGCGGCGATCGGCCACCTCGTGGTACAGCTCGTGGACGCGATCGCGAGCCAGGCCGAGAACCACATCGACGCCGTGATGCCCGGCCGCACCCACCTGCAGCACGCGCAGCCGGTGCTGCTCGCCCACCACCTGCTCGCCCACGCCTGGCCGCTCGTGCGCGACCTCGAGCGCCTGCGCGACTGGCGCGTGCGCGCCGCGACCAGCCCCTACGGTTCGGGCGCCCTCGCCGGCAGCTCGCTCGGACTCGACCCGGTGCTCGTCGCCCGCGAGCTCGGCCTCAGCGGACCGACCGAGAACTCCATCGACGCCACCGCGAGCCGCGACGTCGTCGCCGAGTTCGCGTTCATCACCGCTCAGCTCGGCGTCGACATCTCGCGCCTCGCCGAGGAGATCATCCTCTGGAACACACGCGAGTTCGACTTCGTGAAGCTCGACGACGCCTTCTCGACCGGGTCGTCGATCATGCCGCAGAAGAAGAACCCCGACATCGCAGAGCTCGCCCGCGGCAAGGCCGGGCGGCTCATCGGCAATCTCACCGGGCTGCTCGCCACCCTCAAGGGTCTCCCGCTCGCCTACAACCGAGACCTGCAGGAAGACAAAGAGCCCGTCTTCGACTCCGTCGAGACGCTCGAGGTGTTGCTGCCCGCCTTCACCGGCATGGTCGCCACCCTGCGCTTCAACACCGAGCGGATGCGTGTGCTCGCGCCCCAGGGGTTCTCGCTCGCCACCGACGTGGCCGACTGGCTCGTGCGCCAACGCATCCCGTTCCGCGAGGCGCACGAGGTGAGCGGATCGCTCGTGCGGTTCTGCGAGGAGCACGACCTCGAACTGCACGAACCGACCGACGAGCAGTACCTGTCGGTGTCGCCGCACCTCACCGCCGGCGTGCGCGAGGTGCTCACCGTCGACGGCTCGATCGCGAGTCGCGACGGAGCGGGCGGCACCGCCCCCGTGCGCGTCGCCGAACAGCTCGCCGCACTCACTGCCCGCGTGCGCGCCCTGAACTCGGTCGCCTGAGATGGCTCGCGGCCGCGACGGCGACGGCAAGCCACGGTTCAGCTGGTACGAGCCGCTGTCGAACCGCGGGCGGCTGATCGTCGTGGTCGTCGCGGGCGCGGTCGTGGTCGGTGCTGTCGTCGCGGCCCTCGTCATGGGCATCTCCTTCTTCTGAGGCACGCCGTGTTCGACCGCAGCTTCTTCGAATCGACCGCCGTCGAGGCGGCGCCCGGGTTGCTCGGCGCCCACCTCACGGTCGACGGCGTCACCCTGCGGATCACCGAGGTCGAGGCCTACCTCGGGGTCGGCGAAGACCCCGGTTCGCACTCGTTCCGAGGCAAGACCGCGCGCAACGCGGTGATGTTCGGCGAGCCGGGGCACCTGTACACGTACTTCACCTACGGCATGCACGTCTGCGCCAACGTGGTCTGCTCGCCCGAGGGTTCGGCGTCGGGCATCCTGCTGCGCGGCGGCGAGATCGTGGCGGGAGTCGAGCTCGCGCGGGCGAGACGCACCACCTCGAAGTCCGACGCCGACCTGGCGCGCGGCCCGGCACGCCTCGCGGTGGCCCTCGGCATCACCCTCGCCGACGGGGGTGCCGACCTCGCGCGGGGCCGGTTCTCGCTCGAACTGCCGGCCGCGGCATCCGCCCACTCGTCCGGCCCGCGCACCGGGGTCTCCGGCGACGGGGGAGGCCCCGCCTACCCGTGGCGGTTCTGGATCCCCGGCGACCCGACCGTCTCGCCGTACAAGGCCCACGCCCCGAAGAAACGCGCCTAACGCTCGAGCAGGATCACGGCGGAGCATGCGCCGGCCCAGACCAGGCTGGCGAGGGTGCCGATGATGAAGCGTTCCCTCGCCGACGCGTTCTCGAGCTCCGAGTAGCGGCCGAGTCCCTTCACCGCCACGATCACGGCGACGGCCGCGGGCTGGCCGACGAGCGACGAACCGATCAACGCCACACGCTCGAGGTAGCCGATCGTCGCGCCGCCGCGCAGGATCTCCCGCACCGGAGCCGGCGACATCACGAGGATGCCGCCGTGGCTGCCGAGGGTCACGCTGCCGCGGGTCGCGAGCGCGAGCATCAGGGAGACGAAGGGGCTGCCGCCGACCGTGCCGAGCAGCACGAAGCCCAGCCCGGCGACGATGGCGAGCGACGGATGCACGACCGGCACGTCGGCGAGGGCGAACACGATCGCTCCGACGATCGGCAGCGCGCACGGCACGACCAGCCAGTGCCGGCCGGGACGGGTCGCGACCACCGCGAGGGCGATCGAGGCGTAGAGCACGACCAGCCCGACGACCGAGGAAGCGAGCGCGGCCGCGTTCATTTGTCGCCCCTCGCCGATCCGCCCGACTCGGCGTCGAGCGAGTCGACGAGCGCCGCGAGCGGGGCGATCGCGGCGTCTTCGGCGCGCAGGTCGGCCGTGCGCACCCGTTTGCTCGCCGACTGCGGCGTGATCCCGAGTTCGACCGCGGCATCCGCCTGGGTGAGTCCCCGCGAGATCAGGTCGCGCATCTCCCAGCCCTGCTCGGTGCGGCGCGCGCGCAGCACGAGCAGCAGATCGACGAGCGCCTCCACCTCGGCGGCCCGGGCGGGAGCGGCGAGAGAGACGAGCGCGAACCGGGTCGGCCGCTTCTTCGCGCGCTCGACCGCGGAGCGCGCCGAGACGAACGCGTCGCCGGTGGACTCGCGGATGCCGCGGCCGAGAGGTTCGCGCACCGCGCCGATCCCGATTCCGACGCTCCACCGGCGGGAACGGGTGAGGGCCAACGCGATGTCGAGCGCGGCCTGACCGGAGTCGACGAGCGCCTGGATCTCGTCGCCCGCCGTACGCTCTGCCGCGAGCAGCAGGCGGTCGGAGAACCGGCCGTTGACGAACTCGATCGCCTCGCCGGCCACGTCGGGGGTGGTCCGGCTGTCGATCTGGTCCGCGGTGATCACGATCACGAGTCATCCAATCAGTCCCACAGGGTTGATATGGGCGGTATCAACCCTACAGCGGTGATAATGCGACGCATCGCTGGCGTCCGACGGGCCGGCCGTGCCCGCAGCGCCACCTCGGCTAGCCTGTATCCGTGTCTTCTCCAGCATCCTCGGTTCCCACGGTCCACCGCAACGACGATTCGTTCGACGACGTCTGGGACGAGATCGTCTGGCGGGGACTCGTGCACGTCTCGACCAACGAAGCGGAGCTCAAGCAGCTCCTGGCCGGAGACCCGATCACCTACTACTGCGGATTCGACCCGACGGCACCCAGCCTGCACCTCGGCAACCTCGTGCAGCTCTTGCTCATGCGCCGGCTGCAGCTGGCCGGCCACCGCCCGCTCGCGCTGGTCGGGGGTTCGACGGGACTCATCGGCGACCCCAAGCCGACGGCGGAACGCACGCTCAACACCCCCGACGTCGTGGCCGAGTGGGTCGGCTACCTGCAGGGCCAGATCTCGCGCTTCCTCGACTTCGACGGCGCCAATGCGGCGCGGCTCGTCAACAACCTCGACTGGACGGCGCCGCTGTCGGCGATCGAATTCCTGCGCGACATCGGTAAGCACTTCCGCGTGGGCACCATGCTCAAGAAGGACGCGGTGAGCGCGCGCTTGAACTCCGACGCCGGCATCAGCTACACCGAGTTCAGCTACCAGATACTGCAGGCGCTCGATTTCCGCGAGCTCTACCGCGAGTACGGCTGCATCCTGCAGACCGGGGGCAGTGACCAGTGGGGCAACCTCATCGGCGGGACCGATCTCATAAGACGGTCCGAGTCGGTGTCCGCCCACGCCATCGGCACCCCGCTCATCACGAACTCCGACGGCACGAAGTTCGGCAAGAGCGAGGGCAACGCGGTCTGGCTCGATCCGAACCTCACCAGTCCGTACGCCATGTACCAGTTCTGGCTCAACACCGACGATTCCGACGTGGTGGCGCGGCTCAAGGTGTTCACGTTCCTCGACCGCGCGAGCATCGAGCGTCTCGCCGAAGCGGTCGCGAGCGAACCCTTCCGGCGGGAGGCGCAGCGCACCCTCGCGTTCGAGGTGACCGCGTTCGTGCACGGGGTCGAGGCGACCGAGTCGGCGATCGCGGCCTCCGCCGCGCTCTTCGGCCAGGGCGAGCTCGCCTCCCTCGACGCGGCCACGCTCGCGGCCGCGACCGCGGAGCTGCCGTCGGCCGATGTGGCTACCGGCACCAGCATCGCGCAGGCGCTCGTCGACACCGGCTTGACCAAGGGCCTGGGCGAGTCCCGGCGCGCGATCGCGCAGGGCGGGGTGTACCTGAACAACGTCACGGTAACCGACGAGCAGGCGGACTTCACCGGCGTGGCGCTACCGGGCGGATACGCCGTGTTGCGTCGCGGCAAGAAGACCCTCGCTGCGGTGCGTATTTCCTGAGCATTAGTACGCGACTCACCGTCGCGTGAAACGTGACCGACACTTGGGTTCGGTACTCTCTCCGTACACCGAGGGAGTTGCACCATGGGCGAAAACGACGGCGGAGACAAAGCGGTCCGCGAACACAGCGATTTCGACGCGCTCCTCGGCCGTTCCGGATCCGCGCCGGGGGCGGCGTCGCCGGTCTACACCGACACGGCACCCCGCGTCCTGGACTTCTCCGACCGGCCGCGCCGGGCGAAGCCCAAGGCCTCGGCCCTCGAATGGATCGGACTCGTGCTCGCCGTCGCGGCGCCGCCGCTCGGCCTCGTCGTCACCGTGATCGCGCGCGTCATCACGCGATCGCTCCACCACTGGACCACGACTGTGGCCCGGGTCGCGACGGTCGTGTCGATCGTGCTGACCGTCGTGCTCGCCGGGGGAGCGGTCGCCTACTCGGTGGTCAGCGGCAACGAGGCCGCGCAGGCCGCCGTGATCGCGAGGGCACAGCCGCTCTGCCAAGCGATCGACTCCACACCGGGCGTCTTGGACCTCCCGGCCTACGGTTGGCCGACCGACGTGGCTCCGATGCCCGCGACCCTCGAGGCGATGAAGGCATACCAGACCCGGTGGACCGAACTCGCGGCGCTCGCGCCCGAGAGCGCGAAGGCCAACCTCGAGGCGATCTCCGGACAGGCAGGGATCCTCGTCACAGCCGTCGAGACGACGCGAGCCATCGACCGGGGCGGCAACCTGGTGAAAATGAAGGCCGTGACGGATGTCTCGGGGTTGCCGGCCTGGACCGAGAAGTATTGCGGCTGACCGGGTGTACGGCGGGTGAACGCCGCGCGACACGCCCGGGATGCGCCGTGCTTTGCCGAGTCCCGGCGTCACACGTAGAGTAATCACTCGTCACCCCAAAGGTGCGGAAAGCCGCAGAGCTTCCCGGCCTCAAGAGGGACTGAATCCCCGGTTATTTCGAACTAGTCTTTGCGACGGTTCTGGAGTAACTTATGGATGAGATTTCCGCCTCTCGGCGTGGAGTCGATCGACGTAAGTCAGGTTCGAAAGAGCCGGCGGGTCGATTTGACATCGGGCTGGGACGTGGTAAGTTATACAGGTTGCCCTGAGCGAGACCGTGAGGTTGAATCAGGAGCGTCCGATCCTTGAGAACTCAACAGCGTGCACAATGTCAAATGC
>Ga0247809_1001298_pt1 | contig 11204 bp, 9 predicted proteins | sample UWRJL104311B1_FD_180951 | JGI IMG/M metagenome (GOLD analysis project Ga0247809, IMG submission 180951) | Plant litter microbial communities from Arlington Agricultural Research Station in Wisconsin, United States - UWRJ-L104-311B-1 | ecosystem: Environmental > Terrestrial > Plant litter >...
ACAAACTATCTTTGGCTCTACTGGATTATTGATATCTAGCGTAAAATCATTTCCACTTAGAACGTAATACAGTTTCGGTGATGATAATCTTGCCAATCCGATTTTAGCACTTGCAATCTGGCCTTCCAGCTGTTCCATTGCCTTATTTTTGAACGCAGAAACAAACGGATTAATCAATGCCTTGATTTCTTCTTCCTGTTGTAATACATTAAATAGATAGTCATATTCAACCTGCATCAGTTCGATGGTGTGTGGAAGAGTACAATATTTTCCATCCTCGTATTTCCGCAAGAACCAAATAATTGCAGTCAAAAAATTGATTGGACTTTCGACAAAAAAATCTCCCTGCTTCTTAATCCAATCACGGTTAAGTCCAAGCATAATGGTTCGACTGGCTTCAGCTGCATCTGTGATATCATCCATTCCCTCGGGTGCTAATGGATTGCACCTATGTTTGATGTTGTCAAGGTCAATTGCATAAAATTTTGGCTTGATGGTATAGTTTCCGTGGTATTTCAACAGATTGTTATAGGCAATCTTGGACAAGTCATCAAATTTAAAATCATAGATAAACATCGAAAAACCCTTCTTGATATGCTGTTCAATGATATGCCTTACTACGAAATAACTTTTTCCGGCACCAGGTGTTCCAGATATCAAAATACCCCTAAAAGGATTGATGAAATTTATCCAGCTATTTCGTACCGTGTCTTTCAGTCGGTATTTGGCAGGGAGATTGATTGAATATTCATTTTCCAAAAGTCTTTCTTCTTGCGGGAAAGTCTCGTTGTCATCATTAAAAATATCTTTCGCTAATTTTTCCCTTATCAATCTTGATAGTCGTCCACCACCAGTTAGGATCAAGACATAACCTGCTGAGGTTATCGCAATATAGGTTAATGCAATTAATCCATTCGACGCTGGCAGGTAGAAGCATAAAATACCGACAAAATAAAGTGTAAACCCAAAAATCAAAGAAATAATTATCGCCTTGATGTTAATTTTCTCATCTTTCTTGCCCTTTGCACCAATAAGGGATATCAGCAAGCACAACAAAACTGCCAGTTTTGCAAATAAGAAGTTTTTGAACAATCCAGTTTTTGAAATATTAACTATTATTTCATCGGTGATTTCAGCCGTAAGGCCCCATTGTCGAAATGCTACATAACAGCATATATAAAAATGGATGCTCAATATGAATAGACTGATTAATCTGGTAAAATCGATAATCTTTCTTAGTCCCTGTATATCTTCTCCTGTATTCATAATTTGTTATTTAGCGTGTTATGCCTTTTCGTTTTTTCTTTTTGCTTACAAAGAATGGCGCAAAATCATCCCTTGTTTTGCCTAATAGATTTTCGAGATAATTCGGTGCAATTAGATGTGCGGTGGTATTTGGAGCAGGAAGGTCATGTGGGATATCAGATTGCTTTGCTTTTGAGAATTGGAATCCTGGCTTTAACCTATCATCACCAATGATGTCATTGATTGACTTTGCACTGTAGCGCTTGCCCAAGTCACTACCGTTGAAAACGGTTTTATTGACATTGTCGATAAACGTTGCTCCAAATCTAAAACCTTGTTCATTTCTTCTGAATACCAGATTTATTCCTTGTCGGTCAAGCTCACTTAGTAAAGTTGATTCTGTTACATAATAAAACTTATTTAGTACGCTATCAATTCTGCCGATTAAATCCTGCTTGTAAGGCTTCCTGTTTTCATTATTTTTATCGAATTTCTTTTCTAAACTCCTTAGTGTTGGTTTGCCATAAAATGAACTTGCCTTAATGGGAACACCTAGCTTATTTCCCTCCTTATCCACAATGGAATATTGGAGTCCTTTCTTTTGGAACATATCTGTTTCTTCAGCTCCTCTGTCCGCAACGACATTGAACTGTTTCAGAATGGCATTGAGTTCGGCAATCGACGTAAACTTGTAATTTTCAACCACTGCATTGACAACATTGCTGATAGCACGTTTAGTAGGAATGCGTCCATAACTAATAATATCTGGATTAACCTGTTTGATTGCAGAATGCGGTTTGTACTTTTTGCTTTCAGCCACCACCAGATTGAAATCTTTTTCGATAAGCTTTCTTGCGGGCTCAGAAATATCACGTCCAATGTTATGCAAGTTGATGGATTTGCCGTCACGCTGTATGCTCGTGGTAGCAATATGGATATGCTGGTGCGCGACATCGTCGTGCCTGTACACCAAAAAGGGCTGTTCTCCAAAACCTAAAAGCTCCATATATCGAATGGCAATCTGTTGCATCTTTGTGTTATCAATTTTTTCTGTTGCTTCAAAATTTAGGGAGATATGTAAAGCATTGGTTTTTACGCTTGGCTTCAGTTCTGTTAAGTGTTTAAATCTTTGAACCTTATTCTCAAAATTCATCTTGTCGATATCAACAGCAAAACCACTGGCAAGGATTAAATTTGCCTCACCTTCCGACACCTTTTGCTCGTTGTAATGGAGTATGCCCCTGATGCTTTTTCCTATCTTTATTTTTGCAACCATTTTTCTGCGAGTTTAGAAATGATAACCAATAACCTGTCAACTTTTGCATCAACATTTTTATAGAGGTCGGCAACTTTCATCACATAGAATGCTCTATGGGTTTCAGCTTTATCTTGGTTGAAAGTTCTCGTAATCTGATTGATGTTGATACCTATCGCCCGTAGTTCTTTTCTAATCAAGGCCATCTCTTCCATTGGTGCATTCATAGAAATATCCTTTTGGTAAATGGTAATTTTCCGATTAGATATTATTCTTCTGGCAACTTCACCTATAGTGGGGCAGTCGCTTTCCAGTCTATATGCATCCAACTTTTCGTAGAGCTTTTTTGTCACTCTTATAATGATCGGATGACTTAACACCTGCTCTTGATCTTTTACTTTTTTTCTTGGCATAACAGTCACTTTAAGAAAAGTTCAAGACTTCACGAGTTCCGAGTGAAGTCCCGGCCTCAAGGACGGCAAAGGTATTTCCGTATACGGAAATACATCTTTGCTAAGTCCACGCGGACTACAACACTGACCTCCCGAAAGTGCGATGAACTTTGGTTAGTGGTTGAGATTATATAGCGAAGATGTGGGAGTTTAAAATAGCTAGAACGCTAGTGAAGCGGTAGGTACGTGATTTAAATTATAACAAACAGGTATTAACTCTAAACAAGTAAATAAATTCGGGACGTGATGATTATAGAGTTGTCTCGTCTCTAACAAAAAACTAAACATACCTAGTTAAAAAGTATTATAAGTTAATTTCTTATTTAAAAAGTGAATTTTGTTACTTAGTTAAATAAATGCTTTCAAACATGACCTACCGTGATAAATTTAACGCCTCTCAGCACAAGGCACATTACCAAAATATAGCAACTAAGGTTTTACGAGAGATGACAGCCCTCCGAGCAAGTGTTGAGACATCTCCAAATACTCCAAGAAGGTGGGTTTGGGAACTGTTACAAAATGCAAAAGACGTACATCGAGGCGTTGGTGTTAAAGTCAAGATTTCGGAGCTGAGGAGAAATAACAAAGATTACCTCTTATTCCAACATGATGGTTTGCCATTTACTGCCGATAACATACGTTTTCTAATTGAGCAGATATCATCTAAAGATAGAGACAAAGATGCTGACGGCAAAAGGAAGGAAACTGGCAAGTTTGGAACGGGATTTTTAACAACACACATGCTTTCCGAAAAAGTTCGCGTTCAAGGTGTCGCAAAGGAAGATGGTTTAGATTATCGAAAATTTAGTTTAATACTGGATAGATCTGGGGTCGAACTCCACGAGATAATCGAGGCTGTGGAAAAATCTAAGAGCCAAGTTGAAGACATAGATTCACTACCTCCATATATAGATTACGATGAAGATGACTTTAATACAGCATTTATATACTTACTAGCTGATAATTTAAGCAAACAAGTTACAAAACAAGGGTTAGAAGATCTAAGTGTAAACCTCCCCTACACACTATGCTTTGTGAAGGAAATAAAAAGTGTTTTGTTAGATTTCAAAGGAATTACTTATTCGCTTGTTACAAACGAGGAAATCGATGAGCATAATGATTTAGAAATTCTAACTGCTAAAATTATTCAGAAGGGCAAAACTCCCAAAAAATTAGACTTTGCATTATTGTCAAATGGATTGACATCTATTTCTATACCTATAGAAATTGACGACGCGTCAATCACAATTCTTCCCATTAACTCAAATGTACCAAAGATATTTTGCGATTTCCCACTGATTGGAACTGAGAATTTCCCATTTCCTACTGTTATCAATAACCCTAGTTTTAATCCTACGGATCCAAGAGATGGAATATTTTTAACAGACTCAACAAGACCCAACAAATTAATAGATGAAAACAAGCTGATATTAGAAGATGCTGTAGCACTTTACATTAATTTATTAGACCACGCTATAACGAAAAAATGGACAAATCTTCATTTGCTGGCAAAGCTGGGTTATTTGAAAGAACCAATTAAAAGTTATACGTCTAATGATTGGTACGAAAATACAGTCAAGAAACCAATAAGGAAAAAATTATCTACCGCCAAAATAGTTAAAAATGCACAGAGTGAATTGTGTAGCATGTTAAATGAGAAAGGTGAAAAACATATATGGTTTCCTTTTGGAGGAACAAAGGAAACCCGTGAAGTCACGTGGGATCTTGCAAAGTTATGGTTCCCCCATCAATTACCCCAGAAGGAAGATATTGACTACTGGGCCCAGAACATTTGGAATGAGTGCGGAAAATTAACATTACTCGAATTTTCTGAATCTGTAGAGTATTGTAAGGACTTGTCAAGCTTGCAGGAGCAATTAACAGATATTGATGCCACAGTTTGGTTAAATCTGTTTTATGACCTTCTCTCAAAAGACGAAAAAGAATTCGTAACAATCTTGGAGGCAAAATCAATAGTCCCGAATCAAAATGGAGCCTTGGTAAAAAAAAGCCAATTATCTAAGCAGGCTGAGAAAATACCCGAGCTTTTCAAAGATTTGCTGAAGCTGTTCGGGGAGGATATCCGAAACAAGTTAATCGATGAAGAAATCACACTAGAATTTGAGGATTACGAGTATTACAGTCTATTGGATGCCATTAGAGCGATAAATGCTGAGGTGTCTGAAAAAACCGCTGATAGAGAAGTAGCTAAAAGTTTTAGAACAGCGTTTAACCTACTTTTAAGATATTTTAATGAAAATCCCGTCGAAGCAAAAGCTCATTTTCCGACATTTTTTGCTAAAAAACATCTGCTTTATGATGACGAAGAAATAATGGATAATATTCATAGAGCGGAGGAATTAAAAGACCTTTTGACTGTGTTTAATGTCGCCAATGCGAATGAGTTAAGAATTAAATTTGAAAACCTATCAACCGACAAGCCTAGGCTTCTACCTATTACAGAGGAAATTTTAATTGCGATGGGTATAACTAATATCGACGAGTGGGAAGATGCGATGAAGGATGCAGATTTGCAGGCATTATTTGACCATAGGTCTATTCCATCCAAAGAAGTATTTGTAATTGCCCATACACATATTGATCGGGCAAGAGAAAGAGTCATTACGCACTTAAGTCGGTTGACGGACATTTACAACTTGGATGATCTCGATGTAAATACCGCTCCAACCATCTTAGCCGGTGTGTATAAGTACGATCAACCTGTTAAAATTGTTTTTCGTCCAGCATATTCGAAAGAAGTTATTGTTTATTACGGGGCTGAAAAAGATGCATTAGATTACGCAAACGCTGAATTATGGGTGGATGATGGAAATGACGTGTGGCAGGTCAGTTTAGGTCATATATTAAAGAAAAATAACATTAAAAAATTCCCAATCTAAAATATGCCGTTCGAAGAGGAAATTACAAAACATATAGGATTGCCTGAAAGTAATAGACTTAAATACGAAGCGTTATTACCCTCGAGTAATGAAATAGGTCGGACTATTTCGGCGTTTTGCAATACAGAAGGTGGGATATTGATACTTGGAATACTCAATCACTATAATAAAATTACAGTTAAGGGCTTAAGTGATGATTTTCAGGTAAACGTCGTATTGAAAAATGCTCTTGCAAAACTGTCTTCCGATGCCTTAGTTCAGCACGGCTTCATTTTCAAGGATGGAAAAAAATTATTTGCCATTAAAGCTGAGAAATCTATAAAATTAATTTCCTATAATAAAATTGAATATGAGATTAAAGCAAAAAGGATTCAAAGATTAAATTCCTCCAATATCGATACTCAAAACAGAAGCACGCAAGTTAACACAATTTCTAACAATGAAAATAGTCAAAAGGGCAAGAATATTTTCATTTCATATAACTGGGCTCACAAGACGGCGGCAAAAAATCTGTATGAATTTCTTAAGGAAGTTGGGTTTTCGCCTTCTATGGATGATCATAGTTTAATTTACAAAAGCAAAATATCTAGTTTCATGGAATCCATTCGAGAGGCTGACTTTGCTGTACTAATAATTAGTGACGAATATCTCAAGTCGGAAAATTGTATGACTGAAATTATGCATGTTTTGAAAGATAGAAACAGCGCTGAAAAAATCCTACCTATCAGACACGAATATGTAAAAATTTTCAAACCTGCAGACAGAATCAAGTACGTCAACTATTGGAAATTACAAGTCGAGGAGAGAGAGCATTTACTTATTGGAGTTGATGTTACCAGTGCCATAGAAGAAATTAAGAAACTAAAAATTGCTAAGAGTATATATCAAGACATTGGCGATTTTCTATCGGATATAGCAGATATGATATCCACTACAATTGAAGAACAAGAGAAAACGAACTATAAAAGCATTATGGAATATATTGAAGGTTGATAATCCTATAACATTCAGATTTATATATGTAAAATAGCACGCACCTCACGTGTTGATGGCGAATATATTAAAAAGCCAATCTTCACCTTTGCTCTCATGGAGAAGAGAAGAGCAAAAAGAACTATAGATAAAGAGCCTAGAATATCTCCCTCAGATATAGAGAAAAATGATGAAGAATTAGCTAAAAAGCGGGCTGATTACGCTAAAAAGGAAGATGAATTTCTTAACTTGATAGCTGAAATCATTGTAAATATTATCATGGAGGAGGATAAATGAATGCGCTAGGTTACATGCGACTAAGTGTTCGGGATCAGTCAAGATATTCACTAGAATATCAAGAAGAAAGCATAAAGGAATATTGCGAACGCAATAACTTGGAACTTACTGCACTTTATAAAGACAACGGACAAGGCAGCGATACTTTCGATAGACCAAACTATCAGGCATTAGAAGCCTTTATCAAAAAGCATAAGGGTGCAAATCGTTATTTAATTATAATGGATCACGACCGTTTTAGTCGTGACATTTCTGAGGCACTTGCCAAGATTAAAGAACTTGAAAAGAAATATGGAATTAAAGTTTTAGCGACTAACGAAGATATTGATCTAGATCCTGACGATCCAAATGTATTCATGGATCGTGCTTTCAAGTATCTGATGGCGAATAGTGAATTATTAAGAATCCGTAAAAGAACAAAAGCAGGAATGCGCCACGCCCTTGAGTCTGGAAGATATGTAAATAAGGCTCCATTCGGTTATCTTAATCAAAGGGACATCAGCGGTAAAGGAGTTATTGTTATAGATGAAGACAGGGTTAAAATCATCAAAAAAATCTTTGAGGATTATCTTGAAGGCCAACAGGTTTTCGTTATCCATAAAGAAGTAAGAAAACTCGGCTTTACACCAAAGGGAAATAGCGCCATACCACGTGTACTGAGCAATTGTGTGTATGCAGGATTAGTGAAGGTTCCCGCTGACAATAAAAAAGCTGAAAGATATGTGAAAGGGATTCATGAGCCAATTGTTAGTGAAGCTGAATTTTGGGTAGTTCAGGAAATGCTCGGCATCAAGAAGCCATCGAAAACGCAATTGTCTAGCAAATTTCCATTAAGAGGATTATTGAACTGTGAATGTGGGCAACGAATGACAGCTGGTTTTAGTAAGGGCAAGAAATCCTATTATTTATACTACCGCTGTATCCATCATACAAGCATAAACCTGTCGGGTATAACACTGCATGAAAAATTCCAACGGTTGCTCGACGAGCTTAGTTTTACTGCCGATCAAATAGATAAACTGAAAATCAAGGTTGACAACCTATTAAAAACTACGCTTATAGACAATGAAAAAATCTTGATCACTAAAAACCAGCAACTATTGGAACTTGAAAAAAAGATTGAGGAACTAGAAGAAAGTTACTTTAACAAAGAAATAGAACTAAGTACCTACAAAAGATGGTTTGCGAAGCACACTTCTGAAAGAGGGCATGTGCTAGCGGAAATCAGTAAAGCAAGCAGTAAAAAAACTAGTAAATGGGAAAGACTTTCGAAGCATCTTCCACGATTATCTAACTTAGGTGAACTTTACAGAAAGGCTCGTACAATTGACCAACATAGATTAGTTAGAGGGGTGTTCAAACATAATTTCATTTATTCTGATGGAGCATTTAGAACACTCAGCATCAACGAAATATTTTTTAATAACTACCTGAATTTCAATGAAAAAGGGCTGCTCTTAATAGAACAACCCTTGTCTTTTTCTGGGGAAAATCCCCTTCGTAGCCCGTAGGGGAATCGAACCCCTGTTTCCAGAATGAAAATCTGGCGTCCTCACCCCTAGACGAACGGGCCATTAAATTAAGAAGTGTCTTTCAACTTCCTTGGTAGCGGGGACCAGACTCGAACTGATGACCTTCGGGTTATGAGCCCGACGAGCTACCAACTGCTCCACCCCGCACTATATACTCCAACGTTTAATTGTTGAAGGATTGCAAAGGTATAACTATTTTCCAAATCTACCAACAGTTTGTAAATAAGAAATGAAACTCACTCCTAATCAGACTGTTTAATTCGTGAGAGTAGTTATGCAAAGCTGTTTCGACAGCAGATAGCACCATACATAACATACCCAATAAACATTATCACCATGTTAATTGTTATTTATCTATTCATCACGATTTAAAATTTTGATCTCATGCTACAATACCTGATCCAAGAATTCGAACATGAAGTGAACAACACACGCAAATTTTTAACAGCTATCCCAGAAAAAGACCTTAACTATAAACCTTCACCAATTTCGTGGACAATGGGCCAACTCGCCCAACATATCGCTACCATCTATTATTGGTATGTTGGCACCTTTACTAAAGATGTTTATGACATGGCCGCCGACAAACTTGAACGTGGTGAGCCCAGCGACCTCAATGCTACCCTAGCACTTTTTGAAAGCAATGTAGAGAAGGCCAGAACAGCATTCCAATCACTCACAGAGCAAAAGCTTGAAGAAAATTGGACAATGAAAGTAGGTGATCATGTAGTTATAGGCCCAATGCCAAGAGCTGTGGTATTACGCGGATTTCTTTTCAACCACATTTATCACCACCGCGGAGAACTAGTCATTTACCTGCGTGCAACCGGAAATAAAGTGCCGAGTATCTATGGGCCTACCTATGATGACAAAATAGACTGAGCCAAGCTTTAGTCTTTAAGCTCTAAGCTACTGCCATGCCGAGGGGAACGGACTTCCGGACTTCCGGACTTTCGGACTTTCCGACTCCTAAACCCTATCTTTATAGTCAAATCCAAACTCATGAAATTAGCAATGACACTAGTCGGATGGTCTGGCGTATTATTTTGCACCCTAGGTTATCTTTTATTGAGCATGAAAGTTATTAAGTCCGATTCGCTTTCCTTTCAAATCCTAAATGTCCTCGGCGGAGGTTGCTTGGCTGTAACAGCACTAGACACCAATGATTTACCCAACGTTGCAGCAAACCTTTTGTGGATGGGTATCGGTCTGTATGCATTAATAAGTCTAATTAGGAGACGGGAACGACGTCAAGATCAAGCGGAGCAATAGATAAAGCAGAATAGGCCATTTGTTTATAATGTGCCAAACGTTCTGCATAAGCCTTATCTTCACTTTCCATCGAAAGATAAAAATAGGCACCATCTACCAGAACAAATATATAATCAGCTACGCCTTTCGTATCGCTCACATGCGTAATAGATTGTGCATTACATTGTTCTATCATCGTAGCCAAGCCTTCACGGAGCGCATCTAAAATCAATTTATATTTCAGTTTTATTTTCTTCTCCCGAAACGCCAGGGCATAAAAGGTATAAAACAACCCATCATCGAAAAGCAAATTCCATTTCTTTGAGAACAACATTTCAATAGTCCGCTGAAGATCCTTTAATGTCGCCTCACCTTTGTGTTTTACAGTATAGATCAAAAGATACCTATCCAAGATATGATCTATTAACTCATAGGTAAGATCTTCTTTCGTATTAAAATAATGAATAATGAGGCTAGGGTTAATATCCATGACCTTGGCAATCTTCGCTATCGAAGTATTTTCATAGCCTTCCTTTTTTGCCAACTTATAAAATACTTGAATTATTTCTTGTCGTCGTGTCTCCTTTAGACTTTTACGTCCCATTTGCTGTAAACTTAGATCGACCAAAGTAATCAAAAGCAGAGAAATATCACAAAATTATTTTCATATAGATTGAATGAACGTTCAATTAATATATTAATCTAAGTTTAACTCAGCTTTAATATGATATGCCCAATTTAGCCGTCGCTGAAAAGCATACAACACTCCAATCAAACAACTAATTATCAATCAACATGAAAAAAAATCTACTCTGGATGTTCTGTGTTCTGCTCATTTCCGCTAGCGGTTTTGCTCAGAATATAACGGTGAAGGGTGTGGTCACCGATGAAAATATGAAGGAAACAATTCCTGCCGCTAACATTAGCGTAAAAGGAACTAGCCTACACATTGCCACCGACGTAAATGGTGCCTATAGCATAAGCAACCTCAAAGCTGATGCTGTTCTTGTTTTCTCTTATATTGGATACAAGCAACAGGAAATTACCGTAAATGGCAGAAGCACCATTAACGTAGCCCTTGTTGCCGATTATGCCAACTTAGACGAAGTCATGGTAGTGGGATTTGGCACTAAGAAAAAGATCAATGTGGCAGGTGCCATCGATCAGATTTCGGGTAAACAACTCGAATCACGTCCCGTAACCAATGTGATGCAAGGCCTACAAGGAATTAGCCCCGGCCTAAACATTACCTACGCAGGTGGTGCACCAGGTAGCGTTCCTAATATCAACATTCGGGGAT
>Ga0247809_1001300_pt1 | contig 11198 bp, 5 predicted proteins | sample UWRJL104311B1_FD_180951 | JGI IMG/M metagenome (GOLD analysis project Ga0247809, IMG submission 180951) | Plant litter microbial communities from Arlington Agricultural Research Station in Wisconsin, United States - UWRJ-L104-311B-1 | ecosystem: Environmental > Terrestrial > Plant litter >...
CTTTTTAGTTCTCAACTACCATGCCCTTAATGCAATTCTATGATCTAGTGCCCAAACAATATATGCACATTATCCGTCATCGACTTCATAAAACTCTTTCCTCTATCGCTCGCACCCTTCCCACTTAATGATCATGATCAATCTTTTCCAACTTTCCCGGATCCCTCTTCTCTCCTGTCTCGCCTATAATCCTGACTCTATCCACACGAACCTTCTCTCCTTCTCCCTCACCATCAACCACAAACAGCACCAAACTTGTTACGTTTTGAAACTTGACAAAGCGCAATGATAATGTAGCTGTTCCAGTCGCATCCCAGTCTTTCGAGGTTAAAGTGATGGATTGGGTGGCAGGAATATCATCTGCCTCATCGAATCCGAGAATGTGTGCGCGATTGGAGTATATCTGAATGGTTTTAGGACGAAGAGGGATATCGTCTTCGTCTTCGTCGGAGGAGCTAGGTGGGAGAGAAGTAATCTGTGCAGAAGCTGCGTTAGCCGACTGCAATGAAGGATACCATGATCGTGGAAACGTACCTGGATAGTATGGACCTTCAACGTCGCCTGGAACGGCACAAACAACATCAACTGCTCATCAGTATCACTTTCCACCCAATCCTTCTTCCCCTCTCCGCCCTTCCCCTTCCCCAGCGCACTCGGCTTTGAATGCTCAAACAGTGTCCTCACACCCCCAAACTCGCCGTCAGCATTCAACAACTCCAAGCCCTTGACGTCCACTTGATCAGTCACATCGCCATATCCCTTCGGTAGCTCTCCCACTCTCCAATCCGACGAAGAGCCTCCAAAGCCAGCGGATGATGTGCCTTCTGCCTCTGCAGCCAGTTTCTTGACCACGTCCTGTAGTTTTCGTGGATCGGCGCCTTGGATCTTTTCGATCTGTTTGCCTTGCTTGAAGATCATGAATGTAGGCATACTGTGATCGTCTCCTCATCAGCACTCGTGCTCTTTCATGTTCCATTCGAACCCGCTAGAGAGGGAAAAAAGCTTACGCCGTGATACCATACGTCTGCGCCAACTCCTGCTGCTCATCCACATTCACCTTTGTGAAAGTAACGACATTCGGCTTCGATAGCTTCTCCGAGAGCTGGGCGTAGATAGGTGCTATCTGCTTACAAGGTCCGCACCAGTCGGCATAGACTATATGCGCATATTAGTTTCGTTGACTGAAGCTCTGAAGCTGTGCCGATAGAGGGGCAATTGGTGGTGGGGTAAAAAAGGATGCTTACAATCGGTAACTACGATGCGTGAGGAGCTCAACAGACTCTGAAATTGAGCGGTCGATGTGATGGTGACTGTTTTAGACATTGTGGAAGCTTTGTTGTGTAGATTCCCAGAAAGATGTGTTAGAACAGTAAGATGTCCGGCGGACGATGATGATACAGTACAGGACCCTATGATTTCGAAGTAGTGGTTGCCAAGACTTTACGTCGTTATTGACATTCGCGTCGGAGCGATGGGCACCCAGCATGTAAATCAGATCTCAGAAGTACTTTGTCACCTCCCGCTCCTGGAGAAGCTACGCGGTCCATGAACATTGTCGGTAGTGGGTATATTTAACCCAAATTTGAGAGGCAGCGTCGCGGACCAGCGAGCCCGCGCTTCATCCCCAAGGAAAACCGTAATACAGAGCTTTTCTCAGCCTTTCAGATCATTCTGCGTTTTCATACTGATTTCGACGTACTTCTAGCTGGCGATGTCAAATTGAGTCAGCGACGTAGTACAATTTCACAGCAGGTCTAGATATATACATGGTATGAGGTATAGGTTTCACAGTTGTCAAGGGCTGAGAAGCAATTGCGATGATACCAACCGACCCTTAGTGTAGCATTGACGTGAACATGTATTGAGGTGATGCATACACTGCTACAAACATAGCCGATATTTCCATCGTGATATAAATCTAATGTGTCTCCAATGGAATCTTCAGAGTGACTATTAACCTACCAACAACGAAACCGTGAACCCCGTCATCATAATTTACCTTCGTCTACCATAAAGGCACTTAAGTATCCTAGAAATCCTCAACACAAAAATAAAACCCATACAGTAAGCCCACACAGTACATAAATCGTTAATGGTATCTAAGTTGCTAAATCTTGTTTTGAAGGAGGGATGAAGGTTGTAGAAATGTCGGCGCCAAGCAAATGCAAAATGCGAACGCAAGCATGCTCATTGCTGTTGATGCCCGTTGTTATGAGGGCTGTAATATTGCTGTTGTCCCATAGGCGGTGATTGCCCATATGAAGATGCACTTCCATGAGCTCGGCTCATTGGTATTTGTTGTGCGTAATTCTGACCAGCACTTAGGCTCATCGGGTCGTAGTCAAGCCCTGCATTACTGACACTGTGCATGGCCTGAACAGGAAAGCTGGCATGGTCTGGGGCACTGGAGAAAGTCTGTGCCATGGTGTGTTGTGGCATCTGAAAGTTATTCTGTGGAAATTGATGGAAGCTGGGATCTGGACTATTCGTAAAACTGGAATCCAATGAGCCATATCCTCGAGATGATGTTTGCTGCTGTTGGTGCTGTACTCTGGCCTGAGGGAAACCAGTGTCCATTGCTCCAAAAGCTCCAGGATGATCCATGGGTTGGATCGAGCTCGTCCCTGCCATGTACCCATGACTTTGATCCATCGGCTGAGTGACAAAAGTGTTGGCATAGATGTTATTATCGAAGCCCATTGACTGGGAAACCAGAGGTTGAGACGGAACAAAGGCTTGGGAAACGGGCTGATGATAGAATTGAGCAGGCGTGTATTGAACGTGATGGAAGCCAGTGCCCATAGTGTTGTGTGGTGAGATGTTGTTTAGGTTGTAAGGACTGCTATCAATGCCACTTCTCCCAATCGGTGTGACTGGCGTGATAATGCCTTCAACGGGACTAATAATAGTGTCATGGTCGACGACTCGGGCCTCAACGAGCTTGAGGATAGGTAAACTAATATGCTCCATGTGCTTGGCCAAGTGTACCGTCAACTTCTTCCAGGTTGCAAAAGTTTTCCCACAGAACTTGCAAGGCTCGTCTTGCGGACGTTTGTCCGTTTCATGATGACACTGATCCAGCATCCTCCAAGCAATTTCTGTATCTCGCGTCTTCTTGACAGCAGCTTTTGTCTTGTTCTTTGGCTCAGGTAGCTTGTGCTCTCGAACCAGATGTTGTAGAAAGTTGTCTTTGCGATAGCAAGGGTGCCTGCAGTCTTCTACCTGGCATACCCACCACTCTAGATGGCGATGCCTTTCATTTTCGTGCCGTACCCAATCAGCTTTGCGCTTGAAAGACTTTGACTCCTTGCACTTGTCATATGTGCAAGTAAATGGCTGAACATCCTCGTGGACGTGCTTCGTCCAGTCTGAGGGCTTCTGGAACTTCTTAGCCTTGAAACAGAGTTGACACTCAAACTCAGCAGGCAAGTTTTTGGTCGGTGGCTTGGGGACGCCTTGAGGGAATGTCTCGTCCGTGAGAGCACCTTCCCCTGGGTTCGAATCTGAATCATTGTCCATATCCGTGATGATCTGTAGACCGAGTCCATTGTCAGGTTGTCGTGGCTGACCTTTCGCATCGATCAATGTTGCATTGCCGCCCAATGCGACACAATGTTGACCAGCCGCGCAGCTCCGTAATGAGACATCTTTTTGATGTTTCACACGCAGGTTGAGAAGGTTCTTGTAACGAACTTCTTGCTGGTGTGCCACTCGACTAACGAGCCAACTATACTTTGGGTCCATATCGGGATTGAGTCGTCTAATGTGCGCCTTGAAGCCATCGTAATTAGCAATGATGGGGTCCGTCTCCACCTCTTCTTCTTGCTTGATATCGTCCTCCTCTCCCAAGTCATCATCCTCTTCATCATCGTCATCAAGGTCGGGAAGTCTTTGGGTTGGAGCTGATTTTGTCCTCGTCACCACAGGTGCAGGCGCTTTGACAGCAGATGGGTTGACTTCCTGGGTCGGAATAGAGGCAGGCATGGCAACTGGTGGACCACCTGCTCTCTGCCACATATCGGCAATGCCAGATTGTGCCTTCTCTTGAGATGTCAATTCGCTCTTGCTTCTGGCGCGCTTCAGGAATGATTTAACTCCCAGCAAAGGACTCTTGGGCTGAGCCGTAGGTCCTGAGATAGAACCTCGCTTTTGGTGCCCAGTTCCAATGGCTGCCATCGTACCAATTGCAGCAATGGTACTGCCAACGTTGGATGTGGAAGGCGAGGCATACTGCTCTCGAGGTGGGGCGAGAGAATCTTGACTGTCTTTACGTGGATCGTTGTCCTTCTCCTCGTTGACGTTTACAGCACTATGACTTCGCTTCATGCGTGTCTCGCTCTTCTTCCTGGTGATTTTTGCAAGCTGACCAAGGCCGCGGTCAAGAATACTGTTGTTGCGCGGTCGACCCGGCTCTCGGGACTTGCTAATAGACAGCTTCTTCAAGAAGCTGCCATCTTGGACTGACTCCCAATCAGCTATACTGGGCTCACTTCGTCGCCGAGTACCCCAAGTTGCTGCCCTCGAAGCCAGCGAGTACACATCGGCCTCTCGACTCCACTTCATCATGGCTTCATTTGACGTAGCCGGTTGTTGGAAATGCGCGCTGTCTTCAATGATTCGTGGTACAGCAGGAGCATCGCTCCAGTGCCTGGACTGATACATCAGGCGCAAATCAATACCGTTGGGGATTCCGCCTTCGAACTTGTAATAAGTCTGACCATCCTGCAGTCTGTTCTCGCGAATGCTAGCAGCATCATCGACAGGATCAACATTATCCTCGTTCGCATCGATATGGCCAGTGCTGTGTGTCTCCCAGATGTTCCTATCTGGAGGGAGTGGAAAGTAGGACTGTCCAAGTTCTTCAGCTTCTCCATGAACGGAGCCACCTTCAGACGTCGCCTGCCATTGTAGTATGTTGATGTTGGCCTTTTGGATATCGTTTGCTTTCTCTTGTTCTTTCAAGGACATAATGATTGCGCCTGAAAGTTGTTGACGATCGTCAGGATCGAGTCCCGCTTGTCCAGTCGCTGTGCTCCCTCGCCACGATCCATCCAGGTCATTGCGATATGTCTGACCAGAAGATTGCCCAGCTATGGGCCCCGGATTAGTCTGCTGCTCTTTTGAAGTGCCATGTATTTGAGGATTCATCGTCTCCCATTGCGACACTGATATTCTGGGACTCTCGATAGGTTGTTGCATTGTGCCGTGATCTGTGGCGCCGCCACTAGAATTGCTAGTGCCGCTGTGATCTGGAGTCAACTTTTGTGCAGGCAGGTGTGCTATCGGCACGAAAGGTTGCTGAGGAGGTGGATCGATATTGGTATTGAGCTCATGTGGGGAAACGGTCGTCCTGTTCCGAAGCTCGCTGAACCCAAACTTTGGTGAAGGTGTGTTCGGACTCGTACTTGGAAGAGGGCTCAGAGGGTATGTCGAAGAGGCGCTGAGCGGTTCGGAAGCCGAAAGAGTATCGACAACTGTGGTGGTCGTCTGGAGCGGAGCGTTCTCTTGTAGTGATTGATATGCTTGGTTGAACAGCGCTGACGATAAGGAATCGACGCGGTTGACTCCAGGATCAGTGTCGAGACCAAAGAAGGGATCGTCGTTGAACTCGCTGGAGTGAAACTCACTCCAGTCAGATATACTCTCGCCAGGCGTGCTGTTGACGTTGTACGAGGGACTCGTGGTGGTGCTATGAAGATGGGAATTGTATGGCGACAACAACAAGTTATGTTCAGGCTGTAGGGGATAGCTCAAGCCGAGTCCATCGACTTGTTCTTGAGTATGTCGAGAATTGTTGGAGGAAGGGTCATAGTGGTTCGACATTGTCGCAGTTGGGGGCAGTGAGGCTATGTATATAAAGCAATAGCTAGAAAGCTTGTTGCGCACACGTTTCACCGAAAACGCAGTAAACCAAAGTTGAGTGTGCGATCAGGAATCGATCTGCAGTGTCATATTGCAGCCTGAAAATTGGGAAGCAAGTGAAGAGGGCGGAGGGTTGATTGAGTATGGGCGCGTCGGGTAAGAAGAGGCTCGATTACGGTTTGCGAGAAGGATCGCGAAAGCAATGGTTGCGACAACAGATAGAATGTTATAAGAGCGATGGAAAGTGTTCTGAGCACATGCACCAATGTCCGTATGATTCAACGCTCAAAGCGCAAGGCTCACAAACACACGGCGCGAAGAAAGTACAAGATGACTGGGAATATTATGATGGGAGGATGTTAATGATGATGCAGGTGCAAGAGGGAGCAATTGTGGAGGTCGTTTGACAACAAACTCCGAAGCTTGGGGGGTTTAAGGGTAAGAAGGCGGGGGCTGGCTTGATCGATACGGCGTCTCTTTCTTTCAACAAAAAACCACCATTCACCATGATCAATTCGATAGTAAGAGACTGTGAGGAATTGGGCGATATCTCTGGCTGATTAATGGAGAGTTTACATCATTATTCCTTCCACCAATTCTTTCGGCAAAAAGTGTAAATGATACAAGCATCGGCCGATTGACTTGGTTGTTTTGTCCCACCACAAGGCAGAATTAGAGTTAGGGGTGGGATTGATGGTAGGTAGGCTCAGTGACAATGATCAGAATCAGCCCTGTGCCTATCCCCATAAGGTGCACCGCCACCCAGCTAGTGATTGTGTGTTGTTCAGGCACCAAGGTTCAATGTCCTCGAGTAATTGATCAGTAGTACTTCTATCGTCATAGCCTGTTATTGTTGTGGTGACGAGACAAGTAATAGCTCCCACTTTGTCTGTAGAGCATCTCCGTCTACATCGTCATGAACAGGTATCCATAGATCTCTCGAATCTGCTAACAGTCAATCACTCAAGCAAGGTCCGTACTCGGTCTCGAGCCAGTCAATAAAAGGAGGAGCCGACGAAATCATCCTCACTCCGTTCAGAAACGATCTGCTGCTGCCAAACACACAAAGCCCTCTCAACTGTTTCGATCTCATACTAGCCACATGATCAAGCATCACAAACGTCCTCTATCAGATCCAGAATCATGCTGTCTGAACGCATCTGGGCAAGCACAGCCTCTTGCCATCCACCACGTCACATCACATCCACCATCTCAACCCAGACAGTGCTTACATATCACAACAATACTAGAGAGCCTCACGCACACCACAAAGTGACCGAAGGCCAAACAACAAATGACAGGCTCCAGGCAGCAATGGCTGTGTTCACATAAAGACTGTTCTTCCCTTGCCTTCCCATTGATGCATTGGCTCAACAAAGCGCTGAGGCACCTCATACACACATACAGAAAGCATGCTCCGTACAGAATATGACATTGTTGGCATCAGGCTGTTCTACCGCTCTAGGAAGTGGGCAAGCAGCCAAACAAACAAAATGATTCACTTTCATCATGATACAATGTGAGAGTAGGTACTTAGGTACAATCTAACAAAACATGAGGTTTCGCGTATTGTAACGTGAAGCCACTAATCATGGATTCGCAACCGAACATCTCCTTCGCCAGATATCTTCACATATACATAGATTAGAAGGGCGCGCTTCAGAATAAAGAAGGATTTGATAACAGTTACTGAGAACAATATATCATTCAATACTTCCGTCCCAAGTGGTATATACAACATTAAACAAAAAACAAACTAGAACACACAAAGACAAGGCCGTCCAATTCATGCGATGATCTATTTTTTACATCCATATCTTTAAACCAATAACATTTACAATAATACATTTGTGTTTACCTGCACATACGAGTGCAAACCAAGTCAACACTTCCTCAAGATAACAGATTTTTCACTGATGGGCTCGCGCTTGCACCACCATTTACTCTAGTCTCAACAGGTCTGTCATTTGAAGGCGGGCCATGCACGCCAGGCGGAGGATTGCCGTTCACAGGAGGTGGAGGCAATTGCTGTGGTAAACGAGGATCCACCGGCAAAGAAGGACTGGCAAGAGGTGCACCGAATGATGGCGAGACTCTGTGCAAGCTCATGGCTGGATATTCAGCCTGCATTGGTCTCGCTGGTGGATGTACACCACGAGGACTCATCTCCCTAGTGGCAAAGAAGGGATCCCGAGGGACAGGCGGTGAGGTAGGAGCACTTCCAAACGATGGTCCGCGAGGTCTACCAAATGTCGAGTAATCGTTTGAGTATGGTCTTTCAGCCAGATGAGGAGAATGCATCCCATTTGGCATATGCTGTGATTGTGGTCGAGGAGGCTGAGGATATCCAGCATAGCCTCCATTCGTTAACGCTGGAGGTGGGCCATTTCTGTGTGGTGACTGAGGATACCCATTAGGTAGATGATGTATCTGCCCATTTTGATGTGGGGAATGAGGTATAGGAGCAACGGGTGGACGCATATGCGGCTGATCATTGTGCGGAAGACCAGATGTACCATAGTGATGTATGCCATGGTTACCTTCTGCTTGTCCATAATGTGTACGAGGTGAGTGTGTGCCATTTATCATAGACTGAGGATTTGGAGATGGTCGATGCCATGTTATAGCAGGTCCTGAATTGTATCCTTGGGATTGTTGTGGCCAGGTGTAATGCGTACCAATGTCAGAGGCAGGTCGTTCTGCTGCAAATTGTTCTACAGAAGTGTTCGGTGTACCACGCTGTCGTGGACCAGAGTCGACAGCTTTCACAAGGTTTGGCGGTGGCGATGGCGGAGGAACCGGTGTCTGCTCCTTTTTGACCTTTCTGAAGTGGCATTTGTGACACTGAAACTCTGCTGGGCTGATCACTGTTTTGACAGGCTCTTGATGCAAAGCAGCAGCCGCCATAGCGACAGTGCCGGCGTCGGCATCCTCGGAAGTGAGTGTGCCATTAAGTTTAGGTAATTCGTGAGTCTCTAATGGCTTCGGAACAAGAGTGTCTGCATTGACTTCGGGTCGAGCTGCGCCGATTTCAGAATCCTTTTCAGTCGATGGAAGTACATCATAGACGGTTGATTCCTGAGTGGTGGGAGCAACTTGGACGGGTGGAAATGGCCACCACTTTGGCGTGACACACGTCTTGCAAGTTGCACAGCTCCTATCGTCGATTTCAGAATCTGCCCCTTCTCGCACAGCTTCCTCAGACTTGGCGACAGTAACAGATGAGGTCGTTCCACTGACAGTTGCAGTTGATACTCGACGATTGCCGTTTTGTAGACCAGCAGCGGCTGCAGGTAGTGCTTTTGTAGACTGTGTAATCAGCGTAGCTTTACGAACAGTACCTGTCAAGGCAAGATCTGCCTGTTTGGACGTCTGAACAAATAATTGCATGGCCGTGGGTCCTCCCTCCTGGACGATATCCGAGATGCGGTACATCATACGGTTGCTTGGAATGTGATCTTTGCACCACACCGCAGCTGCTAATGTTCCAGCTTCACCATTGATCCTGACCACGTTACTTTGATCCCGGCGTGAGCCCTTCACGGGTGTAAAATCAAATCCAAGAAGGTAAGAAGCTTGGTGAGCACATTCGACATGAACTAGCAATCGTCAGAATGACACAAGAATTGTGAATGTACCACTTACCCGGAGTTTTACAAGTGTGACAACCAACACAAGCGCCACCACTCTTTTTGCACAATTTGCAAACCTCCTCGTATCTGGCTGATGCTATCGAAGGTATGCCCTCTGAAGGCTCCAATGCTTTTGCGTTGCCAAATTTGACTTCTGGTGTGAATACAGCACAGCTGACATGAACCCAGTTATTGTTAGCAGTACGCTTCAATGGTTCCCTTGGATTCACAGGGCGATTCATCTCCTCTTGTCGTTTCCGGTAAAAGTCAGCGGCTTTGATGTGAGCTTCTTTTTCGAGACGTTCACGCTCACGATCCTTTTCACCCTTTTTCTTGTTGGCTGGCTTGACCGGCACTACAAAATCATGTTCAGTATGCTCGATGGGGCATAGCATGCATTTGTATTGCTTTGGAATATCAGCATTGTTTCGATATCAAAAGGCAGACCACTTACCACAGAGACTTGCGGATTTTTGTCGTTGGAGCACATGTCGCACACCCATTTTCCGCCCACACGATTCTCATTGACTACACCATAGCAATTTCTATGTACGCTAAGTCGACATTCCTTGCAAGTAAGGTGCTGCTCGGTGAGCGGTTCGAGCTCACGACACACTGCACATGGCAGTGTCTTCGGCTTGGGCATCTCAGGAACGGGCGGGGGAGCAGCTTTTTCTGGAAGCACGATCTGCTTCGCAATCGCCACTTGGGCTGGCGGATCTAGGATCATTGGATCAGCCACGGTCTTTGGCTTTTTCTTCGAATCTGCAGGTTGATTGTTTTGTGCCGGTAATGGGTTGCCACCTGCAGACACAGGTGCGAACACGAATCCAGGTGGCTCATTTACAACCTCATTAGCGGCAAGCAGTTCGTTCAATAGTTCCTCGTCAACCTTGCGTTTCGAGGACTTTCCGTTGAGCAAAGCCATTTTCTTTACTTCTTCTATGTCCTCCCATTGGATACCATAACGACGCCATAGTTCGGCACATCTCCTACACAGGGCGACCATAAGCTGTGGCCCCTTGTCCTTGCCGATTGGCTTGAAATTGGGATTTTCCGGAATTGTGGTGCCTGCTGGAGTGTTTGGGGCTCGTCTCCATTGACGAGAGCTGCGAACACTGCAAAATTTGCACTGAAAGCCTCGCTTCCGCGAAAATGCTTTGTCGTTGTCGAACGCAGAATCATCGTGTTCGTCAGCCACGTCGTCTTGCAACTTCGTAACACTTGCATCGCGTTTTGACTGTGTCTTGTGTTTTCGTCCATGGTATTTGGCCCATATTTGTGAACCGCGAGGACTCTTTTTCCACGTGTAGTAAAATCGCACAACATCTTTGGCTTTCATAGACTTGACGTGTTTCTTAATGTTATACCATTCTGACCCGAATTTAGTCACGCCGTCTTCGAATTTCTTCAACTCGGCAGGAGTTGGATCCGGCTCTTTGAACACTTTCTTGTCCATTTGTGTCAAGGCATGGATAGCAGCATCACAATCAAAGTTGTTCGCGTAGAGCGTCTCAAGAGCGACATCGAGAAGATTTGTTGAGAACTTAGGTAGACCAAGAGACAGAGCCGATTGTGCTGCCCGAGCCATGTATCCAAACACAACCTGGTCTCGGGTCAGCTCGTCCATGCCGTCTCCAGCCTTTGATCCGGGGATATCGTGTGCTTCAGGATGCTTGTAAAGTAATTTTGCCGTATTGCGCT
>Ga0247809_1001301_pt1 | contig 11197 bp, 11 predicted proteins | sample UWRJL104311B1_FD_180951 | JGI IMG/M metagenome (GOLD analysis project Ga0247809, IMG submission 180951) | Plant litter microbial communities from Arlington Agricultural Research Station in Wisconsin, United States - UWRJ-L104-311B-1 | ecosystem: Environmental > Terrestrial > Plant litter >...
AGGTTGCTCTCTACCAACTGAGCTACTCCCGCATTGGAGCCATACTATTTATACCATTTACTACAAACCTGCACCTGCAAACACCACCAGTGAAACACTGGAGCGGGAGAAGAGTCTCGAACTCTCGACCTCAACCTTGGCAAGGTTGCGCTCTACCAACTGAGCTACTCCCGCATTTGCAAGACAACGATTATCGCAGAAAAGATGTTTATTTTCAAGGACAACCGGAACAACGTTTCTGTCACTTGGAGCGGGAGAAGAGTCTCGAACTCTCGACCTCAACCTTGGCAAGGTTGCGCTCTACCAACTGAGCTACTCCCGCTTCGTTGCAACAGGCACGCATTATATACAGGCTTCACACAAAAGTGAACCCCTACTTTTGTGTGGACTTGGTCAGTAAGCCAAGGGGAAAACCGGCTTAGAAGCCACGGACAGTCAGGCAAAGCCTGACCGGCGGAGCCGGTCAGTTTTGAGGGGACGCAACCCCGATTCAGATCGACGGCGCCTCGGAGAATCATGCCGCTGGTCCGCACCATTTTACTGCGGTGGGGTTGCCGTGGCGGTGTGCGCGGCGGCTGCGCCGGCCTCCGAGGCGAACGCAGATCAGACTCGGGGTTGCTTCCCCCAAAACTGACCGGCTCCGCCGGTCAGGCTTTGCCTGACCATCTTTGGCTGGTAAGCCGGTGTTCCCCTTGGCTTACTGACCAGGCCACCCAAAAGTAGGGGTTCACTTTTGGGTGACAGCTTTAATTGTTGGCCAAGCAAGCCGCAGGTAGTAGAACATCGACCACACAGTGAGGATCGCCGCGATGATCATGAAGGCCTCGCCCAGCAGCTGGGTGTCGAGAAAGCCCCAGATAATGTCGTGAAAGAGCAGCATCGGGATCGCCGTCATCTGCATCGCCGTCTTGATCTTGCCGAGCGAGCTGACCGCCACCGAGCGCGAGGCGCCGATTTGCGCCATCCATTCGCGCAGGGCCGAGATGGCGATTTCGCGGCCGATGATGATGAAGGCAATGAAATGATCGACCCGGTCCAGGTGCACCAGCACCAGCAGCGCGCCGGTCACCATCAGCTTGTCGGCGACGGGGTCGAGGAAGGCGCCGAAGGCGGAGGTCTGGTTCCAGCGGCGCGCCAGGAAGCCGTCGAACCAGTCGGTGATGGCGGCGATGATGAAGACCAGGGTGGCGGCCAGGTCCTGGTCGGAGCGGGGCAGCCAGTGGATCGGCAGGTAGTAGACGCCGACCACCAGGGGAATCAAGGCAACGCGCAGCCAGGTCAGCAAAATCGGAATGTTAAAAGGCATATGAAAACTGGTGAGCGGTGCGTGAGGCAAGGCGCGCCCGCTGCGCCTGATGCCGCAGGGGGTGGCGCCGGTGATTGTTAAAATTGCTTGCGCCGCTAGTCTACCGTGCAATTGCCCTTTAAACCAGTTCGCACACGTCGTGCGAACTGGACAATACGACAGTCAATACGGGCGGCCCGCTTCAATGCAGCTGGCGGTAAATCTCCTCGGCGAGCTGGGTCGAAATGCCGTCGACCGACATCAAGTCCTCGACGCTGGCATCGACCACCCCGCGCAGCCCGCCGAAGCGCGCCAGCAGGCGCTGGCGGCGCTTGGCGCCGATGCCCTCGATTTCCTCCAGGCGCGAAGTGTTGCGCGTCTTGGCACGCTTGGCGCGCATGCCGGTGATGGCGAACCGGTGCGCCTCGTCGCGGATCAGGGCCACCAGCATCAAGGCCGCCGACTCCTTGCCCAACTCCTGCGCCGGGCGGCCGTCGACGAACATCAAGGTCTCCAGGCCGACTCGCCTGCCCTCGCCTTTGGCCACGCCGACAATCAAGCTGATATCGAGCCCCAGTTCGGCGAACACCTGGCGCGCCATTTCGATCTGGCCCTTGCCGCCGTCGATCAGGACGATATCGGGCATGACGGCGTCGCCGTTTTCCAGCGCCGCGGCGATCTTTTCGTAGCGGCGCATCAGCACCTGGCGCATGGCGGCGTAATCGTCGCCCGGGGTGATGTCGTTGATGTTGTAGCGGCGGTATTCGCTGTTTTGCATGGCGTGGTGGTGGAATACCACGCAGGAGGCCTGGGTCGCTTCGCCCATGGTGTGGCTGATGTCGAAGCATTCGATGCGCAGGGCCTCGAGGTCGGCGGGGTTTTCCATGTCGAGCGCCAGCGCCTCGGCCAGCGCGCGGGTGCGCGATTGCTGCGAACCCTGCTCGGACAACAAGCGCGCCAGCGAAATGTCGGCGTTCTTTTGCGCCAGCTCCAGCCACTGGCGGCGCTGGCCCTGCGGCTGAAACGTCAGGTTGATGCGGTGGCCGCACTGCTCCTGCAAGGCCACGATCAGGGCCGGCTGGTCGAATTCGATGTTGATGATCAGGCAGCCGGGGATGAATTTTTCGCTGTAGTGCTGGGCCATGAAGGCGGCCACCACTTCCACCTCGATGCTCGATTCGGCGATCGCCTCGGCCACCTGGGTGGGGAAGTAGGCGCGGTCGCCCAGGTGGCGCCCGCCCCGCACCATGGCCAGATTGACGCAGGCGCGCCCGCCCTGCACCACCACGGCGATGATGTCGACATCGGCGTCGCCGGTGGTTTCCATGCTCTGCGCGTGCAACACCTTGGCCAGCGACTGGATCTGGTTGCGCACCCCCGCCGCCTGCTCGAATTTGAGTTCGGCGGCAAAGTTGTGCATCTTGGCGTCGAGGTCGGCCATCACCTCGGTCTGGCGCCCGCGCAGGAACTTGCCGGCGTTGTCGATGTCGCGCTGGTAGTCGAGCGGATCGATCAGCCCCACGCACGGTCCGCTGCAGCGGCCGATCTGGTGCAGCAGGCAGGGTCGCGTGCGGTTCGAATACACGCTGTCCTCGCAGGTGCGGATGCGAAACACCTTTTGCAGGATCTGCATCGATTCCTTCACCGCCCAGGCCGACGGAAACGGGCCGAAATACTGGTTTTTCTTGTCCAGCGCGCCCCGGTAATAGGCCATCCGTGGCACCGCGCCGCCGGTTATTTTTAAATATGGATACGATTTATCGTCGCGAAACAGGATGTTATAGCGCGGCTTGAGCGTCTTGATCAGGTTGTTTTCCAGGATCAGCGCTTCGGCCTCGCTGTGCGTGACCGTGGTTTCCAGCCGGGCGATGCGCTCGACCATCATGGCAATGCGCGGGCTCGAAAGGTTTTTCTGGAAGTAGCTGGAGACCCGGTTTTTCAGATTCCTCGCCTTGCCGACGTAGAGCACGGCGTCGTTGGCGTCGAAATAGCGGTACACCCCGGGCAGGCCGGGCAGCTTCGAGACGGTGGCCAGCACCTGGGCGCGCGCGTCCATCAAGGGCACAGGCGCGGGCGCAGGCGCGGGAGTGATCACTGGCACTACTTCAACCGGTGCGGGCACCGGGGTAAAATCGGGTACGTCTGACATGCGGTCCCTCGGTTCAAGCGCCCTGGGTGACGATCACAAAGGCGACGCCGTAATCGGCCTCGTCGCTGATGGTCACCTGGGCGCTGAGCTTGTGTTCTTCCATAAAGGCGGCCAGTGCGCCGCTGCACACGATCACCGGCTTGCCGCCGGGCGCGTTGAGGATCTGGCAGCTGCGCCAGGTCATCGGCATGTGGATGCCCAGGCCGATCGCCTTGGAAAATGCTTCCTTGGCGGAAAAGCGGGTCGCCAGAAAACGCTTGCCGCGCAGCTCGTTCTTGGCGCGCCGCCGCGTGAATTTTTCCAGCTCCTCCGGCCCCAGCACCTTTTCGGCAAAGCGCTCGTTGCGGCCCAGCGCCGCCTCGATGCGCGATATCTGCACGATGTCGGTGCCGATGCCGTAAATCGACATGCTCATCGCGCCTGCCCTGCGCGCAAGCCCAGGCGTGCGCTGACCATGATGGCTTTCATCTCGCGCACGGCATTTTCAAAGCCGGCGAACACGGCGTGGGCAACGATGGCGTGGCCGATATTCAATTCGCCGATGTCGTCCAGCGCGGCGATCGCCTGCACATTGGTGTAATGCAAACCGTGGCCCGCATTGACCTTCAAACCGCGCGACACGCCGAAGCGGGCGCCGGCGCGGATGCGCGCCAGTTCCGCCGCCAGCGCCTCGCCTTGGGCCTCGGCGTAACGTCCCGTGTGCAATTCGATCACCGGTGCGCCGAGCTCGGCGGCGGCGCCGATCTGCGCCTCGTCAGCATCGATGAACAGGCTGACCCGGATGCCTTCACCCTGCAACTGCCTGATGGCCGCCTCGACCTGATTGTAATAACGCACCACGTCCAGGCCGCCTTCGGTGGTGACTTCCTCGCGCCGTTCCGGCACCAGGCAGACATCCTGCGGCTTGATGAAACAGGCGAAATCGATCATTTCCTGGGTCACCGCCGCTTCCAGGTTCATGCGCGTCATCAATTGGGGGCGGATGGCGATGACATCGGCGTCCTTGATGTGGCGGCGGTCTTCGCGTAAATGCAGGGTGATGACGTCGGCGCCGGCCTGTTCGGCCAGCAGGGCCGCGCGCAGGGGATCGGGATAGACGGTGCCGCGGGCGTTGCGCAAGGTGGCGACGTGGTCGATGTTGACGCCAAGGTCGATCAGGCCGCCGGCAGGCTGAAGAAAACTCATACGTTCTTTCTTATAGTTGCATCAGATCGATGAGGATCTGGCGCGTGTTGAGCGGGGCGCCGCCCAGTTGGTGGGCCAGCAAGAAACGCATCAGCAATTTGCTTTGCGCCTGGGTTTGCGGGGCGTCGTAGTGGCCGGCCTGCATGTCGAGCAGGGTGGCGCCATCGACCACCGGCCAGGCATCGGCGGCGCGCGCCGGGCGCGGACCCCGTTCCGGATCGACGACGTAATCGCTGCCCGCCGCCACCGCCTCGCCCGACGGCGCGCAACGCGACAGGTCGGCCGCCACCCCGGTCTCTTTAAGTAAGGCCCGTTCGAATTTTCTCAAGACGATGTGGGCCGGTTCATTGTGCGCCAGCTGGTTGAGGGTGTCGACGTAATGGTCGAACAGGGCCGGATGGGGATCGTCGCGCGCCAGCAGCTTGACCAGCAATTCGTTGACATAAAAGCCGCACAGCAGCGCGTTTTTCTCGATCGGCAGCATGCCGCCCACCCATTCGGCGTCGATCAGGGTGCGCAATTCGTTGCGCCCGCTCCACGACATCGACAGCGGCTGAAAGGTTTGCAGCACCCCGCGCAGTTGCGAATGGGGCCGCTTGGCGCCCTTGGCGACCACGCCGATGCGGCCGAAGTCGCGCGTGAAGAGGTCGACGATCAGGCTGGTTTCTTTGTAGGGATAGCTGTGCAGCACGAAGCCGGGCTGGCCGTTGATGCGGTCGCGCGGCAAGGCACGCGGGCGCTTGGGAACGACGGGCGGTGCGGGCGGCGTGGCATGCACGGGCGCCGGCTCGGCGCCCTGCCCGTCCGCTGCGGCGCCCACCACGGCGAGGCTGGTATCGGCTTGATCCATGCGCTTCGCCACCGCTTCGGCCTCCTTACTCGTAGCCGTAGGCGCGCAGGCCCGCTTCGTTGTCGGCCCAGCCGGATTTGACCTTGATCCAGATTTCCAGGTAGACCGGTCCGCCGAACAGTTTTTCCATGTCCAGGCGCGATTGCGTGGAAATCTCTTTCAAGCGCGCGCCCTTGTTACCGATCAACATCGATTTGTGGGTATCGCGCTCGACCAGCACGGCGGCGAAAATGCGGCGCAGATCGCCTTCCTGCTCGAACTGCTCGATGATCACGGTGCTGGTGTAGGGCAATTCATCGCCCACCAGGCGGAACACTTTTTCGCGCACGATCTCGGCGGCGAGAAATTTTTCGCTGCGGTCGGTGATGTCGTCCGGCCCGAAAATCGGCGCGTTCTCAGGCAGTCGCTGCTTGATTTCATCCTGCAGGGCGTCGATCTGGAAACGCAGCTTGGCCGACACCGGCACCACCGCGGCGAAATCGTGTTTGGCGGCGATTTGCTGGGCGAAGGGCATCAGGGCCGCCTTGTCTTTGACCCGGTCGGACTTGTTGATCACCAGGATCACCGGCACTTCTTTCGGCAGCAGGTCGACCACTTGCTGGTCGGCCGGGCCAAAGGTGCCCGCTTCGACCAGGAACAGGATGACGTCGGCGGAAATGAGCGTATTGGTGACGGTCTTGTTCAGCGTTTTATTGAGCGCGTTCGAGTGGCGCGTCTGAAAGCCGGGCGTGTCGACATAGATGAACTGGGCGTCGTCCACCGTCTGGATGCCGGTGATGCGGTGGCGCGTGGTCTGCGCCTTGCGCGAGGTGATCGACACCTTGGCGCCGATCAGCACGTTCATCAGGGTCGATTTACCCACGTTCGGGCGGCCGATGATGGCGATGTAGCCACAACGGAAATTGTCCGGGTTGGCGGGGGTGCTGCTGTCAATGCTGGTGGTGTTCATGCCGACTTCGTTTCTGGATGCGGGTGTTTGGGGGGCTTGCTGTCCGGCTTGCCGTCGTGTTTGGGCTCGGCGCGCGTTTTAGGCTCAAGCGCGCCGTCAACGCTGCTGCCATCAACAGCGGCGCCATCGCTCTGGATGGTGGCGATGCCGGCCAGTTTGAGCTGGGCCGCGCGCGGCTTGGCCTTGCGCGCCGCCGCCGGGGTTTTCAGCAGCGCCTGCTCGGCCACTTCCAGCGCCAGCTTGGCCGCCGCCTGCTCGCCGGCGCGGCGGCTGCCGCCGCGGCCGTAGACCTGGATATTGAGTTTCGGCACCAGGCACTCGATTTCGAATTCCTGGCTGTGGGCGGCGCCGTGGGTGGCCACCACGTTATAAGTCGGCAGCGAGATTTTCTTGCTCTGCAAAAATTCCTGCAGCAAGGTCTTGGCATCCTTGCCCAGGGTGCGCGGGTCGACCGAATCGAGGATGGGAATATAAAACGCCCGGATCACCGCGCGCGCCGCCTCGAAGCCGCTGTCGAGAAAAATCGCGCCCAGCAGGGCTTCCAGGGTGTCGGCCAGGATCGACGGCCGGCGGAAGCCGCCCGATTTGAGTTCGCCTTCGCCCAGGCGTAAAAATTGCGACAGCTCCAGCTTTTGCGCGATTTCGTACAGCGACTGCTGCTTGACCAGGTTGGCGCGCAGGCGCGACAGGTCGCCCTCGTCGATGCTGGCGAAGCGCTCGTAGAGCACGGACGCGACCACGCAGTTGAGAATCGAGTCGCCCAGGAACTCCAGGCGTTCATTATGCAAGCTGCTGTGGCTACGGTGCGTCAAGGCTTGCTGCAACAGGCCAGCATCCTGGAACGTGTAACCTAGGCGGGATTGCAATAACGTTAAATTCATTGTGTAGGTGACTGGCTTATTTGGGCGCCGGGGCGACCGGCATGACACCGTCGCGCGCCGTGGTGGCGGCGTAATCGATCAGCAAACTGACGTTGGCGACAATCGGGATTTTCTTTTGATAGGAAAAACTCAGTTCCGTTTCGCCGTTATCCTTGCTGATGATCAGGTCCTTGCCGGTGATCGCTTCGATGCGGTTGATGTCGGCATTCTTGTCGAAGCCCTGGCGCATTTCCAGGTCCGAGCCATTGCTGACCTTGGCCGCCTTGATGGCGTCCTTCGATGCCTTGTACTCGAGGTAGGTCGGAAACACTTTCATGCCGAACACGGCAATAAAGCCGATCACGGCCAGCACGAAAATCAGGCCGGTCAATGACACGCCGCGCTGGCCTGCAGGCTTCACAAAGTTCGATTGTTGCATCAAAGACCCCTCTTCAGACTTAATGAATGCTGCCGATGCGTTTCAGATTGCCCCAGTTCAGCCACACGAAAAAGGCCTTGCCGACGATGTTCTTGTCGGGGACAAAACCCCAGTAGCGGCTGTCCGCGCTGTTGTCGCGGTTGTCGCCCATCATGAAATAATTTCCCGCCGGAACGGTACAAGTAAACGCTTCATCGGTGTAGACGCACGCTTCGCGGTTGGGGAAATTGTCCACCTGGGACGGATTAAAGGCACGCTGGCCTTTGACCATCAAGATCCGGTGCGTCGTGTTCGGCAAGGCTTCAGTGTATTGCTGACGCAACTCGAGGCTGTCTTCCTCCAGATAGTCTTCCATCGGCGCGCACTCGACCGCCTTGCCGTTGACCGTCAAGCGTTTGTTTTCATAGGTGATTTTATCACCAGGCACGCCGATGACCCGTTTGATGTAATCCATGGTCATGTCCTTCGGATATTTGAACACCATCACGTCACCGCGCTGGGGCTCGCCCACTTCGATGATTTTTTTGTTCAATACCGGCAGGCGGATACCGTAGGCGTACTTGTTCACCAGGATCAGGTCGCCGATCAGCAGGGTCGGCACCATCGACGAGGACGGGATTTTAAACGGCTCGTACAAAAACGAGCGCAGGAAAAACACCAGGGCGATGACGGGGAAAAAGCTGCCCGAGTATTCGACCCAGGTCGGCTGGCGCAGGATGGCCGCTTCGACCGCGGCGCGGTTGGTGGTGTCGGGCTTGATCCCTTCGGCCACCAGTTTGGCGTTGCGGGCGTCCAGCGCTGCCAGGGCGGCGTCGGCGGCGGCGCGGCGCCGGTTCGCCAGCACGAAATGGTCGGCACACCAGATCACACCGGTGACCACCATCAAGACGAACAGGATCAGGGCAAAGTTGCCCAAAATGGTTTGCAGGGTCATTAATCGTCCACTTGTAAGATTGCCAGGAAAGCTTCTTGCGGGATCTCGACGGAGCCCACTTGCTTCATGCGTTTTTTACCGGCTTTTTGTTTTTCCAGCAGTTTCTTCTTGCGGCTGACGTCGCCGCCATAGCACTTGGCCAGCACGTTTTTGCGCAAGGCCTTGACGTTCTCGCGCGAAATCACGTTGACGCCGATGGCGGCCTGGATCGCCACGTCGAACATTTGACGGGGAATCAGTTCACGCATCTTGGCGGCCACCTGGCGGCCCCGGTAGGTGGCGTTCGAGCGGTGCACGATGATGGCCAGCGCATCGACCTTTTCGCTGTTGATCAGCATGTCGACCTTGACGACGTCGGCGGCGCGGTTTTCAATGAACTCGTAGTCCATCGAGGCGTAGCCGCGCGAGGTCGACTTGAGCTTGTCGAAAAAATCGAGCACGATCTCGGCCATCGGCATTTCGTATTGCAGTTTGACCTGGCGGCCGTGGTAACTCATGTCCTGCTGCACGCCGCGCTTGCCGACGCACAGGGTGATCACCGAGCCGACGTATTCCTGCGGCATGTACAAATTGACGTGCACGATCGGCTCGCGCACTTCGGCAATCTTGGTCGTCTCCGGCATCTTCGACGGGTTGTCGACCTTGACGATGGTGCCGTCGCGCAATTCCACCTCGTACACCACGGTCGGCGCCGTGGTGATCAGGTCCATGTCGAATTCGCGCTCGAGACGTTCCTGCACGATTTCCATGTGCAACAGGCCGAGGAAGCCGCAGCGGAAGCCGAAGCCCAGCGCCTGCGACACTTCCGGCTCGTACATCAGGGCGGCGTCGTTCAGCTTCAATTTTTCCAGCGAATCGCGCAGGGCGTCGTACTGGTTCGCTTCCACCGGGAACAAGCCGGCAAACACTTGCGGCTGCACTTCCTTGAAGCCTGGCAGCGGCGCCGGCGCCGGCTTCATGGCGTGGGTGACGGTGTCGCCCACCTTGGCCGCCTTCAGTTCCTTGATGCCGGCAATCACGAAGCCGACCTGGCCGGCCGACAGCGCCGGCAGGGATTGCGACCGCGGTGAAAACACGCCGACGCTCTCGACCAGCTGGGTCGAGTCCGACGCCATCAGCAGTATCTTTTCTTTTGGCTTGAGGGTGCCGTTCATCACGCGCACCAGCATTACCACGCCGACGTAGTTGTCGAACCAGGAGTCGACGATCAGCGCCTGCAGCGGCGCCTCCGGGTCGCCCTTGGGCGGCGGCACCCGTTCGATCAGGCGCTCGAGCACGTCCTCGACGCCCAGGCCGCTCTTGGCCGAGCATTGCACGGCGTCGGTGGCGTCGATGCCGATGACGTCTTCGATTTCCTTGATGGCATTGGCCGGATCGGCGTGCGGCAAGTCGATTTTATTCAGCACCGGCACCACTTCGACGCCCAGGTCGAGCGCGGTGTAGCAGTTGGCCACCGTCTGCGCTTCCACGCCCTGAGAGGCGTCCACCACCAGCAGCGCGCCTTCGCAGGCCGACAGCGAGCGCGACACTTCGTAGCTGAAGTCGACGTGGCCGGGGGTGTCGATCAGGTTCAGGTTGTAGACCACGCCATCGCGGGCCTTGTAATGCAATGCCGCCGTCTGCGCCTTGATGGTGATGCCGCGCTCGCGCTCGAGGTCCATCGAATCGAGCACCTGGGCTTCCATGTCGCGGTCGGACAGGCCGCCGCAAATTTGAATGATACGGTCGGCCAAGGTCGATTTGCCGTGGTCGATGTGGGCGATGATGGAGAAGTTACGTATGTTGTTCATTAACAAATTCAAGGACCAAAATGGGGAGGCGACGGCGCCAGGGTGCAATTGTCGAAAGGCCGGAGCAGACCATGCGCACAACGAAAAGAGCGCTCCACGGTTTCCCGGACGAGCGCCCTGTCGTGCAAAAGAAGCTGCGAGAGGCTACAAGAGAAGCTGCATTCGACGCTTATTAGGCGGACACGAGCTTTTCCGACCCTCGCATTTTACCGGATTTCGGGGTAGAAAGCCCGGTTAATCCCGACGGTGGCGGCTGGCGCCGTAACAAGATGGCAAGAGCGCCGGCATCGGTCGCCAATTATGCACGATTGCGCATAATTTCATGGCTGGTGCCTTGCACCAACGGCATCCAGGTAGGCGGCCACCGCCTGGCGGTCAAGGAAGTAATGGCACAGTTCGCCCGCCTGCGGATCGGCGCCGAACAGCACCGGTACCAGCTCGTCGAAGCGCGCCACCAGGGCGTCGTTGGCATCGATGTCGATCACATCGACGACAAACGGCGCCGCGGCGGGCGCCATTGCCTGCAGCGCGGCCAGCATGTCCTCGCACAGGTGGCAGTAGCTGCGGCTGTACAGGGTGAAGCGCGGCGCCGCGCTCATCAGGAACGGGGACGGATCACCACGTAGGCGGTGGTGGCGGCGCCCTGCTCGTTCTCGCGGCGTACCAGCAATGCCACCGGTTTTTTCGGATCGAGCTTGGCCACCATGTCGTTGAACTGCCTGGCGTCCTTCACTTCGACGTTGTTCATTTGCAAGA
>Ga0247809_1001302_pt1 | contig 11196 bp, 8 predicted proteins | sample UWRJL104311B1_FD_180951 | JGI IMG/M metagenome (GOLD analysis project Ga0247809, IMG submission 180951) | Plant litter microbial communities from Arlington Agricultural Research Station in Wisconsin, United States - UWRJ-L104-311B-1 | ecosystem: Environmental > Terrestrial > Plant litter >...
AACCGTGTCAACCGTTTTGCAGGCACGGCATGGAAAGCCGAAACCGTGAAATTTGAACGGGATAAAAACACAAGGTTGCCCGAACATACCGATGCCACGCTCTACCTCTCCTGCGTGGACAGCGTGGCGGCACGCTTTGAGATTGCCAACATACTCAAAGCAGACAACAGCCGTGGTTACAACCAACCGCTGTACTGGATGGATTTCGGGAACAGCCATAAAACAGGGCAGGTTATCCTTTCAACAGCAGGGAAATTGCAGCAACCTGAATCGAAAAAGTACGAAACCGTCCGCTACCTGCCCTTTGTAACCGATGAGTTCCGTGATGTACTAAAGCAGTCCGAAACCGAGGACGATACACCGAGCTGCTCCCTTGCCGAAGCACTTTTGAAACAGGATTTGTATATCAATGCCGCATTGGCTCAACTTGGGTGCAGCCTGCTATGGAACTTATTCAGGGAAGGCATGACGGCCTACCGTGGGTTTTTCCTGAACATTGCGGATTTCAGGACGCAGCCTTTAGCGGTTTGAAAAAAAGCCGCCGCACGGCACTCCCCTACCGGGAAAGCCGTGCGGCGCCTAACATCGGTGTCCCCGACACTGGCCTGAAGCCAGTGACAGGGGCTTTTTTATTTACTGTACGAAGCTATTCTCTTCTCCGTATATAAAGCCTTTCTATGTTAAGACTTTTATTCCTATTTTTGAGGTATATATGCATAAATTAATTACGTTGACCCCTCTCCACCAATTTTAATGACACTGCTAATTATTTGTAGACCAATAGAAATAGGGGGCAATTCTAAATCGGCAAAAGGGGTCAATCAAGTTTGGTTTATACAGTCTTTTTATTATTTTCGATATTCTCTGGTGGATAGTATAATGCATTGGTCAATAAACTCGAATGATGAGCATTTGGCACTACTGTACCATCACTTTTATTTTATTGGATATCGCTTCAGCGTACTTGTCCGTACCGCACATATGGCAGCCATCAATTTTGTAGAGTTCTTTTGGTGCGTTCGCATTATCGAATAAAACTTGTGCCATACGTATTGGGACGATATCATCGTCTTTACTATGGATGATTAGAACAGGCTTCTTATACCTGGCTATAGCTTTTTTCGCACTGTACTGCTCCTTCACTAACAGCCGTCCAAAGATCCATGCCTGTTCTGCTGCAATGTCTTTATGGGACGAAAAAGCACCTTCTATAACCAACCCGTCAATTTCATCCTGTCTCTGAGAGGCTACCACTGTAGCCAGATGCCCTCCTAATGACTGCCCATAAAGGACGATTTTTGTGTCCTTTACATCAGCCCTGCCCTTAACATAAGTAAGGGCGGCATTGCCGTCTGCAAGGACATTTTTTCTTGTAGCTTCACCTTCCGAAAAACCAAAACCGCTGTAGTCGAAAACAAAAATTTGGTATCCGTATTTGATTAATGGTGTCATGGCCTGGTACTGGCTAAATAAAAACCCGGCGTTGCCGTGGAAATGTACAAGTGTTATAGCTGCTTTAGTCGGAGGTTTTAAAAGCCATCCGTTAAGTTTACTCCCGTCAGGACTATCAAAGACAACACTTTCTATCGTATAATCAGCATTAGTAACCAACTTGCCCTCTTTGTAGAAACTGGGCTGAAAATTACCCGGATTGATCTTAACCTGTACCGTATCCTTATCTGTTTTTATAGTCAGTTGTTTTGCACTTGGAGGTAATTTATCAGGTTGCAAAAACATCTTGTTTAAGCTGCATGAGGCAAAAATAAAGGAGAATATCAGGGCAGGTACTAGGTGCTTTTTATAATACATTGTATAGTTGTTTATTACATCATAAAGATAGGCTAATTACGGCCCGCATACTACTGACTAAAAATCTTTCGACACGTACAACCACAAAGACCTTAAGCGGAATGCTCTAATTCAAAAGATTTAATTTTCATTATAGCCGGGAGTCATGAGTGTAAAATGAAGGAACCGGGCAAAAGTTGGCCTGTAGTAATAAGAAATACGTTATTTGTGCTAACAAGTTTTCCCGCTGTACAAATAATTACAGGGTATCGGTAGTTTGCCTTATGGTAGATGACCGTACTACAATACTGGTCTCCAATTCTAATATCTCAGGTTGTGAGACCAAATCATGTTTTTTATTATAGATCTCTTTCAATAATAACTTTATAGCTTCTACCCCCATTTCATGATCCGGCTGCATAACACTGCTTAAGTTTGGAGTTATGGCCTGTGCAATAAACCAGTTGCTAAAACCGATTAGTGCAATATCTTCCGGAATCCTAATATTGTTTTCATTACAATAGGAAATGACACCAACGGCTACAAGGTCGGTTATTGCAAAAATCCCATCAACATCGGGGTGCTCCGCTATAATCTTTTGCGCAAAATAACGGCCTTCATCATACGTGACGTTTTTGCAGGGATACACCAAGCGGGGGTCAAAAGGGATATTGTTTTTTTCAAGTGTTTTTTTATATCCTAAAAAGCGGTCTACACTGTTTTGGGGATTTAGGGGGCCGCGGATGTGTGCAATCCTTTTACAGCCTATATCAATAAGGTGCTGTACCGCCTGAGAGGCTGCTTTCTGGTCGTTTATCAGCACTTTATTACAGGGTATTAATTTGGATATTTTATCAAACAGTACCAAGGGCATTCCACGGTTTAAAATTTTGCGGATATGCGCATCGTCGTTCGAATCATTAGCCAAAGACATTATGATGCCGTCTACGCGCTTATCAAGCAACAAGTCCACCTGTTTCTTTTCCAGTTCCGGGGACTCATTTGAGACAAGGATTATTATCATGTAACCACTTTTTTCAGCTTCTTCTATGATGCCTGTTATTACATTAGAAAAGAAATGGTGGACAACCTCGGGAATTATGAGCCCGATAGTTTTTGATTCTTTAGTACGCAGGTTCACGGCAAAGCTGTTAGGGCTGTAGCCAAGACGTTCCGCAAGCTCTTTTACTTCTTTTTTTGTCTTGGCGCTTACATCGGGATAATCTTTGAGCGCTTTTGAAACGGTGGCAGGTGCAATGCCCAGTAATTCAGCGATTTCTTTTAATGTTACCTCTTTCATGTAGCAAATATATTACAAATTTAAAAGGTGTATGAATTATACAACCGAAATCGATTTCGGTTCAATCGAAATCGATTTCGGGAACTATTCTCATTAACTTTATAATAACAAAGTATAATTTCGGTATTGAGAATAAATTAACCATTAATTATTAATCCAATAAAATAAAATGAAAAAAATTACACAGTTAGCTTTAAAAGCTTTCCTGCTTTGGTTATTAATTGCGCTACCGGCCTATGCCCAGAATAGTACCCTCAGCGGTACCGTTGCCGATGAGAAAGGCAACCTGCTTGCAGGGGTAACGATATCGTATAATGGCAGTGTTGCAATATCAGATGATAATGGGAGTTACTCCTTCGCCAACCTTCAGGATGGTACAGCAAAAATTACAGCCAGTTATTTAGGCTTTACAAATTTTGAAGCTCAATTAACCGTTACCGGGGAGACGGTTTTCGATATCCTTATGGTAACCAAAGACGAGGTTTTGGAGGAAGTGGTGGTAACCGGGGTGGTAGGGCAACGCTCCAAGATAGAGAGCAGCGTGTCGATAAGTTCGGTTAATGTACAGCAAATCGAACAGTCCGCACCACGGGCCACTGCAGAGATCTTCCGCTCCATACCGGGTGTAAAATCAGAATCTACAGGTGGTGAGGGAAATGCCAATATTACTTTAAGGGGTATCCCGATCGCTTCGGGCGGTGCTAAATTTTTACAACTGCACGAAGATGGCCTGCCGGTTATGCAATTTGGCGATGTGGCTTTTGGCAACGCGGATATATTTTTGCGTGCTGACCAGACCATCCGGAAGATTGAAGCCATCCGTGGCGGCTCGGCATCAACACTAGCCAGTAATTCACCGGCAGGTATCATCAACTTCATCAGCAAAAACGGTGCAGTGGAAAGTGGTACACTGATGCAGTCTATCGGTGTGGATTATAACAACTACCGTACTGATTTTGAATACGGAACACCCATCACCGAAAGCCTTAGGTTCCACATTGGTGGTTTTTTCAGGCAGGGCGAAGGCCCAAGGGATGCAGGTTATACCGGCAATATCGGTGGGCAGATCAAGGCAAACATCACAAAGGAATTTAAAAGTGGCTATGTGAGGCTTTATTTTAAGCACCTTAATGACAAAGCCATCGGCTATTTACCGATGCCCGTTTATGTATCGGGTACGAATGCCAATCCGGATTATAAATCCATGGAGAACTTTGACATCCGCCATGATGCGCTACAAAGTGCTTACCTTAGCGACAACCTTACTACCGATAGCAATGGGAATCCGGAAAGGACGAATGTAAAGAACGGCATGAACCCTGTAGCTACATCAGTTGGTGGGGAACTTTCCTTCAACCTTCCTTCGGACTGGAAAATTGAAGACCGCTTCAGGCAGAACTACCACAAGGGCAGCTTTAATGCACCCTTTACAGCACAGGTACAAAATGCCTCAGCATTTGCTACAGAGTTTAATGTGCCTAACCTTACCTATGCCAATGGGCCACAGGTAGACAATGCCGTAGCCGGCGACGCACCCGTAGTAAGGGCAATACTTTTTGATGTTGCCATCAACAACTTTAATAATTTTAGCAATGATTTCAAGCTTACTAAAAAATTAGGGCCTGTTGACCTTACCCTTGGTTATTATAAAGCCTTCCAGAATATCTCTATGACCTGGATGTGGAACAGTTACCTGATGGAAGCGCGTGGTGGCAATGCAGCACTAATTAATGCAGGCAGCAACTCCATTAACGGCCTTTATGCTTATGGTGTGCCGTTTTGGGGCAATGGGCTGAACAGGAATTATGATATGACCTACGATATTTCCGCCCCGTATGCTGCCGCCCAGTACAAGATCACTGACAAACTGAACCTTGATGTAAGCGTTCGCTTTGATAATGCCAAAGCGAACGGCACCTATGCCGGATCGGTACAGGCTGCAAACCGTGATGTCAATGGAAACGGGATCATTGAAGCCCCTGAAGCAAGTGTTTCGGTAATTGATAATGCCGCCCGAAAATATGTAGACTACGATGTGGATTATGTATCCTACTCTGCAGGTCTTAACTATATGCTTGGGGCGCAGCAATCGGTTTTCGGAAGGTTCAGCCGTGGCGGCAGGGCCAACGCCGACAGGCTGCTATTTGGTTCCAATATCCTGCCATCAGGCCGGGCGGTACCGGGGCTTAGTGCCGATATGGTAGACCAGGCCGAACTTGGATTCAAGCAAAATGGTGAGAAATACAACCTTTATGCCACAGCGTTCTATGCCGGCATCTCGGAACAGAACTGGGATTTTTCGACAGGCGGTATCAGGCAGATACAAAGGGAATACACCACCTATGGCATTGAACTCGAAGGCAGCTACCGTGTCGGAAGCTTTACCCTGAATGGAAGTGCTACCTATACCAAGGCAGAAATCTCTAAAGACGCCATCAACCCGGCTTTCGAAGGTAAGACACCAAGGAGGCAGGCAGACCTTATCTATAACGCTATTGCTGCCTACAACTTTGGGGCAAATAGCAGGCACAATGCAGGTATAGCCATCACAGGGACTACCAAATCCTATGCACAGGATAATAATCTTTTGGTAATGCCGGGCTATGCCGTAGTGAACCCGTTTATAAGCGTTACCCTTACCGATGGGCTGTCGCTTACCGCTAATGTAAACAACGTTTTTGATACTATTGGCATTACGGAAGTAGAAGAAGGAAACATCACAGAAAACACACAAAACATTGTAAGGGCAAGGGCGATCAATGGCCGTACTACCTCACTTACATTAGCGTACAAATTTTAGTTTCGTTACTTGGGTTTAGTTACCTGCAACTCCCAGTACTGCTTTTGGGGAAGGTACGGGAGTTGCCTTTTTTTAAAATCTTACCGTTAGCACAATGAAAAATAAAGTAAAGCTCAGTTTTTGGCAGATATGGAACATGAATTTTGGGTTCTTCGGCATCCAGTTCAGCTTTGGGCTTGAACAGAGCAACATGAGCGCTATCTATAAATACCTTGGTGCCGATGAAAAATCCCTGCCTATATTATGGCTCGCTGGCCCGGTTACGGGGCTATTGATACAACCCATTGTAGGAGCCCTGAGTGATGGCACATGGTCACCCCAATTTGGCCGCCGCAAGCCCTATTTCCTGGTAGGGGCCTTACTAGCCAGCCTTGGCCTTTTGGCAATGCCCTTCTCTACGTCACTGTGGATGGCGGCAGGGCTGTTATGGATACTGGATGCGGCTAATAACATTACTATGGAGCCCTATCGTGCCTTCGTAGCTGATAAACTACCCCCGCAACAACATTCCACAGGTTTTTTAATGCAAAGCTTTTTTACCGGCCTCGGCATAACGCTGGCAAATTTTACCCCTGCCCTACTCGTGATGTTCGGGCTGCTTTCCATTAACGATAAATTTGATAATGGCATACCGGTGTATACCTATTGGGCCTTTTTTGTAGGTGCGGCAGCAGCCCTTTTATCCGTCCTTTTTTCGGTATTCACCACAAAAGAGCACCCGCCAACGGCAGAAGAACTGGAGGTACTTAAAGCCCGCAGGAAAGAAGGCACGTTCTTTTCACGTATCTGGAATGATATAATCGTAGCGTTCCGTACAATGCCCCTGCCCATGAAGCAGCTTATACCGGTAATGTTCTTTACCTGGTATGCCATGTTCTGTTATTGGCAGTACATTACTTCGGCTTTATCCATCAGCCTCTTCAATACTTCAGACGAAGCGGCTCCCGGATTCTCACAGGCACAATTGCTCACAGGTAACCTCAATGGTACGTACAATATCGTTTGTTTTATGGTTGCTTTTGCACTGATCCCGATAGCGCGAAAAATAGGCGCAAAACGTGTGCACTTCATAGCTCTTTTACTCGGTGGGGCAGGCCTTTTGTCCATCCCGTACCTAAGCCATGAATCGGTACTCTTCCATATATACAATCCCTTGGGTGAAAATATTGCGATTAGCCCCGTATACCTTTACGCCATTGGGTTGGGTGTAGCCTGGGCCAGTATGATGTCCATGCCCTACCAAATACTGGCAGGCAGCGTACCTCCTGAAAAAATGGGTATTTACATGGGCATCTTCAATATGTTTATCGTGATCCCCATGATCATCCAGATACTGAGTGTACAGTTTTTCGTATATGACCTCTTAGGGCAGAATCCGGTAAACATTATAGTGCTGGGCGGGGCCTTTTTGGTACTTGGGGGGCTATCTACATTATTCATTAAAACACCAAAGTAGTATGTCGGAAATTATATCAGATTATCATAAATCCCTTGAACTGCTTGAAAAATGCAGTACCCCACACGGCTTTGTAGCGAGTGCCGAAGACATCAGCAACTATAAAAGGGTGTGGACCCGCGATGGGGTAATTTGCGGGCTGGCAGCATTGGCATCAGGGAAAGGCAGCCTCATTTCGACATTTCGCAACACACTGGAAACACTGGCAGCCTCACGCCATGATGTCGGTTTTATGCCTTCCAACGTATATTATAACGATGGTAAGCCGGTAGTGAGCTACGGTGGCCTGGCAGGGAGGGTCGATGCCGTAACATGGTTTGTAATTGGCGTATGCCAGTATGCACACCTGACCGGCGAGCGCCAGTTCTTTTTCCGCCATAAGGCAGCCTTGCAGAAATGCCTTGGTGTGCTTGAAGCATGGGAATTTAACGGCAGGCACCTGGTCTATGTGCCACTTGCAGGCAACTGGGCGGATGAATACATAACCGACGGCTATGTATTGTATGACCAACTGCTGCGGTATTGGGCCTTGAGCAACTACTACCATTTTGAGCCTTCGGAAACCCTTGCCCTGAAGATCCAGCAGGTAAAGCGACAGATCGAAGTTAATTATACTCCTACCGAAAAAGGCGAAAAATATCATGAGAAGGCCTATGCTGAAGCAGACATACAGAACTTTATGCCGTGTTCCTTCAGCCCTGCCGGTTATAAAAAGCCATTTGATGCACTCGCGAACAGCTTGGCCGTTTTTTTGGGTGTCGGTACAATCAGCTTTCAGAGAAAAATATTAAAGTATGCTATCTCAAAGCAAAATGAATTGCCGCTAAAATTGATTCCGGCCTTCTGGCCACCCATACGGGAATGGGATAAGGAATGGCAATTGCTTGTCAACAATTGTAAGTACGAGTTCAGGAACCATCCCTACGAGTTTCATAATGCAGGGACATGGCCTATGGTAAATGGCTTTTATGGTCTTGCATTATTAGCCCATAACATGAGCGACCAGGCCACAGGGTTACTGGCTGCCATAAATGAAGCCAATCGTAAAAAGGATTATGGTTTTTACGAAAATTTCAATACACAATCCACAGTCCCCAATGGGGTACAGTACTGCGCGTGGAGTGCCGCCGGGGCAGTATTGCTGCACCAGTCGCTACATGCTGATTTCAAACTTTTAATATGATCAACAACGTGAATAAAATAGATATACTTTGCATCGGGGAAACACTTATTGACCTGATTGGACATGAGACCAATGCTGCGATACAGGATACTGAAAATTATGAGCGCTTATTAGGCGGTTCGCCTACCAATGTAGCCTTTAATGCAGCACGCCTTGGCCTTACTGCTGCTATCGTAAGTACCGTAGGCAATGATGGGCTTGGGAGTTTTGTCCTGGAAGAGCTTGACAAGGCTGGCGTGATAACATCGTACAGCAGGAAAGCAAACAATAAAAATACTTCTGTAATTATGGTGTCCCGGTCTACCGGCACTCCTGATTTTATTGCCTACCGTGATGCGGATTGCTATATACTGCCGGAGCAATTGCCCGACAGCCTTCTTGAAGAAGCCCGGATTTACCATACTACCTGTTTTGCACTGAGCAAAAAGCCTGCACAGGCCACTATTCTCGAAAAAGCTGCCAGGGCAAAAGAACTTGGGGTGCAGCTGAGTATAGACCTTAACTATTCCGAAAAGATCTGGCCCGATACACAGGAGGCCCTTAGGGTTATCGATGCCTACTGCTCCAATGACCCGCTGATTAAATTAAGTGAAGACGATGCGTACAGGCTTTTCGGGGAAACAAAAGATGAAGGTTTTATACTTAACTATTTCCACAGCCGGGGCGTAAATACCGTCTGCCTTACCAAAGGAAAAAATGGCGTAGTGCTTTCCAATATGAAAGATGGCCTGATACGACAGGAGGCTCTGAAGATTGAAAATATCCATGACGCAACCGGGGCGGGCGATGCATTCTGGACCGGTTATTTGTATACCTGTATTAAGGAAATGGAACCTCATGAATCGATTGCATTTGCACAAAAGCTGGCTTCTTTAAAGCTACAGAATATAACAAATTGGGATAGTATAGATATCTAAAAGTGAAGGTGCAATCATTCGCGAGTTTTTTAATTTTCTCAAACAGCTAGCCAGATAGTACACGAATAAATTTTAGAATGCGATACTATCGGCATTGAAAGTAAAAAATATAAAAAATTAATTACGTAAAATTATGAAATCATCACAGCAGGCGAGAGCGATATCCCAGTCGGATCTTGAGAGATTCAACTTACTATTTCTTCCGGAATTGAAAATTGACAGGAAAATTCCACAGCTCGAGTTACGTACTATTGCAACCAACATTGTTAAAGTACTGGAATGCATCGGGCTGTCTACGTCTGTAAATGATATATTTGAGGCATTCCGGAACCTTTCATACCCTATTGCGGTTATCGAGCCACAATACGAAAATATAAAGGGGCAACCCTATTCCGAAACCAATTCACATGCGATATATATTGGTGTCAACCTTGATAAGCTAAAAGAATTGTCTTCCATTCCCGATAATATTAATGATGCCAATAACAAAAATATCCATTTTCTAAAAAAATATGCAAGTACAATAAAAAACTGATGCAGGCATATCGTGCCGATATCTATTTTTTTCATACGCAAGATCTGAATAACTTTAAAAAATGCTGTTGGAAGGCAATGTTCAATTTTTTTGAAAGCGGGTCATAGGGCAATGGTGTTCAACTACCGGGGATAATGCGAAAATTTTACCGGCAGTGATTTTGCTATGCTCAACCAAAGTATTATCATGATAAAAACTACGTTTTTCCTTTTTATAAGCTGTTTCACTCTTATATCCAGTGCACAGTCCTTAAGTGTTACCACAATAGATTATTAATTTTATATTTGTAAGTAAGCATTATTCCATGATAATTCTTTTGATCACAGTGCCTTTGGTGGTTTTTATCATGATGTTGTAAATTCCTTTGCTAAAACTCGTGGTGTTTATGTCAAGATCGTTACCGGAACTTCTAAAAATTACCTGCCCTATCATGTTGTATATGATATAATCAATTACATCAGATCCGGCCGCGGTACTGATATGCAAAATGTCTTTTACGGGGTTAGGGTAAATAGTTATGGTTGATACATCATTAGTGTATTGATTAACAGCTAGTACAGTGTTAGTGTACCTTGCCATGGCAAATTCTTCGTTTATGCCATTGTGTGTAGCGCCTGCAACCACAATTTTGTTATCTGACTGTAGTGCCACTGAAAAGGCTTCGTCGTAACCGCTGTAAAATGATGTTGTTATTCCTTCCTGACCGCCAAAACTGTCGTCGTAGGTATTGTCAGTATTAAATCGCCTTATCTTAAAGTCATAGGTGCCCGTCTCATTATTTGACTTGCTAAGGGCTGCCAACAGCTTGCCATCCGGCTGTAAAGCAATAGATGTAACTTGCCTGTAATCCGTAGGCAGCTCGGTAGAAGAAATTCCATCCAGACCATATGTTGTATCAATGGTACCATTTGCAAGGTAGCGCACCGATGAAAAATAAGTGCCCTGCCCAAGCGATATGCCCGCAATACTTATTTTTCCGCCCGGTTCTAAAAAGGTTGCCTGGGGTATACTGGCATCATGAATTGTGGTTACTATTTTTCCGTTATCGCCAAATGTTTCATCAAGGCTGCCATCTGTGTTAACTCGTATTGTACCGAAAGAAGGAAATAAATAATCTGAGACAATTACTTTTCCATCCGGCTGAAGCACCGCAGAAATGCTTTGCCCGGAATTTATCCCTAATGAAAGAGTAGTAGTACCATCGCTATCAAAACTAT
>Ga0247809_1001303_pt1 | contig 11191 bp, 8 predicted proteins | sample UWRJL104311B1_FD_180951 | JGI IMG/M metagenome (GOLD analysis project Ga0247809, IMG submission 180951) | Plant litter microbial communities from Arlington Agricultural Research Station in Wisconsin, United States - UWRJ-L104-311B-1 | ecosystem: Environmental > Terrestrial > Plant litter >...
GCTATATATAATGTATGGGGGGAAAGCAAGGGGGAGAAGAGCAGATGTATAATAACGGATAAGAATAGCGCGAGGGGCTGTATGCATGCGTGTACTTTGTACGTAGGTATGGGATGTATGGGGATATATATATATATATATATATATACACATATATGTATGTATGTTATGTTATGTGACGTTGTGTTCTGTTCTGTTCTGCTCTATGTCTGCCGTATGTCTGCCAATGTTGGGCACGTCCGTAAGAGAGCAGTTCTGACTGCGCAGCACCATATAATTTCCCAAGTACGCGAGTTACATAACAGAAAGAGCGTGAGTACAGTCAGACAGAGAGAGTGTGAGAGTGTGAGGGTGAGAGTGAGAGCAACAACTAACACACACTCCCGACGGACTAGGGGATAGAGTTTGGGGCTTTGAAGCTTTGAGGCGTTGGGAAGGGCTTTTGTTTGGTGGTGGTGGGCAAGTGGGGTGTTCCTGCTTGCTGTCTACTACTTCTTTTACTTTACTTTACTGTCTCTGGTCTCCTTGTGTCTCTTTCTGTCTCTTTCTGTCTCCTTTCTGTCTCCTGTCGCCTGTCGCCCTAAGCCTTAACGTGGCCTAGTACTTGTCGTTCCCATGGTCGGAAATTCGGGATGGCACTTGGTTTGTATCACATTTTACGCGAAAGGCAGACAACCATAATTAGACAGGTAGCGCTCGTCCGCAAGCAGGGCGGAGTTTCTCTATTTGCGGTATGGTACGAGCCCCATGGACGAGCTATGGAGGCATAGAGGCATAGGGGCATGGATTGAAGCTCGGATGATGAGCGACTCGAATCCAAATATCCATCATGCTTTACTGCCAACAATGCGGTCATGATGACACTGCACTTGGTTCTGCACATTCCAGTGCTTCACATGTAGGTAGCGAGGTTGGAGAACTCAGGGAGGTAGGTACAGTAGTGCCGCAAGAGCAGATTTCATTCTGTGGTGCTATTGTGGCGCAAGCTCTATTTATATTCCTTCCCAACTCTACGCAAGCTTACAGAACGGAGAAAGGAAAGTTGCTGTATCATCGCGAAAAACTGGCTGACTGGAGGTAGTAGCATAAACCATGTTGTCTCCTCTACCTGTACCTGTTTCTGTTTCTGCTTCCTCGTGCGCCGAAGCAAAGGAGGAGCAGCACAGGCCGGGCGAGTCGACACGACCTCACCTGTGGGAGATCAATGCTTTCCCGTTCATTCAGAGACTAAGTACTTCTTGAGACTAGCTGCAAGTGCTCTATTGCTTTCGACTTTCCTAGGACCTGCATCTGATCCGTTAGTCCGGGGAAGAACACGTCGTTGTCGGGGGAGTTGCAATGGCTGGGAAGATTCTACATGATATTCATGTTAGCCATAACAACATTTTTGCGACTTGCATCGAGCCAATTGATTTTTTCTGAGTGAAAGTCAATGTCAAGTGAAGTGATAAGCAGTGCAACAAGCAATACTATAGCACATATAGTACCATTATACTATACAATAGTGTGCACTACTCGCTACAAATACAACTTTCGAGAATTTCACCGCGTTGAGTCTCGTAGTAACTCTGTGCAAGAGATGAGGCGTACCTTTCGCGGTCTTGGGGTGCCAATTGGAGGCTGCATAGCTTTGGGTCTGGTCAGAGTCTCTCCAGGTCGTCCCTCGGGTGTGCTATTTGCTTTCCAATGTTTTTCTTGCTTCCAGTTGGCCTGCTGCAGTCTCTCCGAATCCTCTACAACCACGTAGTTGGTGGCCAGAGAAGAGTGGAAAAGGAGCTCAGCAATATCCTCTCGCTTGGCCGACTGAGCGTCCAAATAATTAGGCGAACGCGAGAGTCCGGCATGATGAAATAAGTTTTCAGCTATGCAGTTGTCCTCAAGATTAGTAGATGAAGAACCAGAAATATGGTCGAACGTCGGGAGAGGGTAGCCCCATGTAGCCCCATGGCTCATCACTTCTTTAGGGTAACGGACAGCACAAATAGACTTACCATACTCGGCCAGCCATCCTTTCAAATCAGTGGTGTTGATCCGTGTGAAATCCTTCGAAAATAACACTCCCGTCAACTCTCTCGTGGCAACCAACCACGCCAGGAATGCCGTCCGATCAATGAAATTGGCAAGGAGAACACCTGCAATTTCTGAGTACGGTACTGCCGGCTTGCACCGTAGTCGAAAGATGCTGGTAAGGTATACAATCTTACGTCTCGTTCGTGCTCCACGTTTGGTTCTGGCAGGTTTATGTTTGGCTGTCGCAAGGGATCCGGCTACGTTAGCTATGGGGGATGCAGTACCGACCGTCATGGCGACGTGATGATAGCAAAAATATGAGTGATAGAGAGGAAGCAAAATGAGTAAAAGATGTTGGCGGTTGCCCTGATATTTCGTGGCTGGTTCCTAGGTAAAGTGGTTGTTCAAGAGCTGGAGACTTGAGGTGGAAGAGTTGTGCTTGGGAACCACGTTTCTTGTAGCAGATAAAGAGTTACGTGACTGTAACGGACGGACAATCACCAGAGATTTGGTGAAGACTGTTGAGGTTTATTTATTATTCATTCGGAAGTCAAATTCCAAATAGTCACCATTCGGCACTGTCGTGTGAAGTTGTTGCTAAGGGGGTTCCTAAGAACAGCTTTGTTTTACTTCGCATGTATATTCAACAGACACTTACTTCTACAAGCAGGTATTAAACAGAGTCTCTTTGGCATATAGATAATTTGAATTTGTGAGCCTTGGTTGTTCTGAGAGAACGAAGTACTTCGGACACAGGTGGATGCGTTGCCTTTGCAGTTTTTATAACCGCCTTTATTAGACAAAGATATTTCTCTTCATCCTGCGGTTAATGTCCTACTATTCCGTCAGTCATTGGGGTTTCTCTCAAGTTTATCCTCTATGGTATTCTCCTGCATCAAATTGTATTAGTTATTAACGGTTCTTGGCCGTAGGTGACATGGGTTAAAAACATTGACTCAGCAACTATGGTAGCTAGACTCACAATCACAAAATATCTGGATCTGGATGATTGAACGTTGAACAGTAAAATTGGTATCTTATCCTATGCATATATCTATCCCAAGCGCCAGTGCTATGCAATGATGCAATATTTACCAACCATCACCCCAGTCAGCATCATCATCCTGAACCTTCGGCGCTGTGTCAACTTTCTTTACAACAGCTGGCTTGGTTTTTAGAAGAGAGACTGGTGGTTTTTTTGCCCCAATGCTTCCGGTCGTAGCGGGTCTTCCTCCTACGCCTGGCCGACTCACGTTCCCAGAGGACTTGGCCAGACCTTTGGGCAAAGGTTTAGTGCTAGGCTTCTTACCATTTTGTGCTGCTAGCCAACCTGCAAAGTCTGGCTCCCCATTATCATCAAATGGGTTTGCTGCCACACTACCAGATTTAGGCGCCGAGTCGCTTGCATCAAAAAACGTTTCCTCCGCCATGTCACCCCAAGCATCCCCATCATCTTCAGGTTCCCAAGAATCATCGCCTTCAGTGCTCGTGGGTGTGGATACACGAGGAGAGACAACAGAGGGGGATGCTAAGACCTGTCGGTGCAAATTAGACGCAGACGCAGACGCTATACCTGGCGCGGAGCGGATCGCTGGAGGGTTGGAACGAGCCGGCGGAGCACTATTGGTGTTTTGCTGAATCTCTCCCGCTGCCGCGGAAACCTTGTTCGTAAATGATGAAATGGCCCAACCAGTCCATGAGGCTGCTTCGGTGGGTTGTGGTGTACCCATCCGAGGGGTAGTTGCAGTCGCAATTTCTGTAGTCGGCGGAGGTAATATGGTATCCGCCATACTTGAAGCATGCCTTCGCACTCGGGCCAGGTATGCCTCCATTGTTTTGTTTGCCTGGTCTCGAATAAGCTTTTCCTTGTCTATTAAACATGGGCATATGGCTGGCAATATCCTATTGGCACAGTCGTCTTCGCTAAATGCATCATTTGTTGCGGCTAAAGCCATCAATGCAGCATTTCTTGCATGCACAAAGGGGTCTCTAAGAGAACGAGTAAACGCAGCGATCAGAACTTTTGACCTTGTGCCAACTCCAATATTCCTGGATATCTTACCCAAGCATATCGTGGTGTTTGTACGAATGCCCGGTTGTTCATCATTAGAGGTCTTGGCGAGATATTTCAGAAGCTCTCCATTAATGGCTCTGTCTGACAGTTTCCCGATTATGGTCAAAACTGCTTTGACGGTCTGTTCTCGGACAACCGGCGCTATATCGGTAAATCCACTAACCTGTGATCTCATGAGAAAAAATTCCAACGATGAAGAAGGGAGAGCATACCATTTGTGGAAATATTTTGTCATTGACTATCTTCTGTGGTAACCGGTCTATCATATGGGGCAGGTTGTCAAGCAGGCAGACTCGAATTGCTCGATCAGGACTAGTGAAAAGCCGTACAATTGCTGGTGTAATCTTCGCCTCGAACTCCTCGTCCGTAAGCTTCTTACTTATTTTTATGACGACTCCAAAAACTTTCGGGCCACCGCCACCAAATTCTACAGACTTTAAAAGCTCAGGGAGCACTTTCATCTTGAAGAAGTCTTCTGGAAAATCGTCCGAAAGGTTCTCCAAATCCCTGTTGGAATTAGCATAGTGCTATGATGAAGACACATTTATGAGTAACATACTGCAGGAATTCCTCTCGTTCTTCTTCACTTTTCATTCCAAGGCTGTCTATGCTATCGGTAAGTTTGATCAGAGGAGTTTCGAAGAAGCCCCCGATTCTACGGCCCTGTTCAAGAAAATTTCCTACGCTTATTCTTGCCTTAGGATTATTATTAACAAGTCTTCTGTAGCTTGCTTGCATGGTAGGAGGTATATTTTTGGTTTGACCAGCCTGATCAGGTCCTGAAAAGTCTCCATTGAAAATCTCGAAAACGAGAGTCCCAAAATTATAGGCATCGACGGCAGTCAACGGATTGCGTTTTATGGCGTCCCAGCCAGATCTTGCGAGCTCAGGGGGTGTATAACGACCAGTATCAGGTACAAGACTTCCATAAGTCTTCACAAATATCAGCAAGCAGTATCCTAGAGGCAGTGTAAAAACTCACATATATTATGGCCTCGTCGTCTTTGGTACTGCTCAGTACCTCGAACCCACCAACCTTCCATTCTCCACTCTCACTTGTGTATATAGAGGCAACTCGCAGAGCACCATGGATCGAAGACGCTTCGTCATTGATAAATTTAACCGTTTGCTGTAATACCAGAATCAGTATCTTTCCAACCATATTTCAAGGACCTGTAACTCACCGCGACGCCAAATAAACCCCACTTCAGAGTTTCCGTGCTCATGCTCTTTCGCCTTATGTGCCATTTCAATGGAATTACCCGCTCAGTCGCAATGTACAAAAAAGTTTCAGTCTATTACATTGGTAAGATTCTCACAAACTTTCCAGCCCGGGATTCGTACCTCAACTGTGTCCAGCACTTTGATTACTCCAGGATGTCGCAAAGTTCGAAGCTTCTTTAGGGCATTTCGAGCCAGGGGCAGACGAGCCCTATTAGCATTTATATCGAACGAGAAAATACTGCAATTTGAACCATCATCCTATCCCTCATTAGCAACTACTCTTAGTATATAGCAAGTGGATTTGTACGCGTTTCTGGCCATTTTGGAGCTGCCAAATACCCCCCTCGATGTCCTGCCGATCTCCAAAAGAATATGGAAAGTTAGGAATACCAGAAGATATAGCTGATGCGACGACGCTCTTGAATAAATTCATTCTTAGTGAATAACTCTACACCTGGCCGTCTTAATCCTGTGGTAATCAATCGCAAAATGACACCTGAACTTTGAAATGCCTGTCCACAACTGGAGAGTTGTTCTCTTATCGGAATAGGCTAACTATTTTCAGCGAACACAAGGCGGTGAGACAGCCATGCAATTCACTCCTCACGTGGTATTTTTCCGTGGACGCGCCTTCAGCGCTAGTGAAATCGTAGAGTTGTCTTGGCGTGGCTACCACCAACACCGTTCAACCTCTTTCTTTCCACCAACACAGATACCCTTCACAACTTTGTTTTATTCTCCGCATCAAATACAAGATAAACGCGTTTGCGCAGTCCTAGCTCTGGTTACCATCATATGATAGGTGCAGTTTCCTGCAGATTTTTGCTTTATTGCTTTTTTTAACATACCATTCAGGTCATGCACTTGCGCTTGTCGCCTCAAGACTTTTATATATAAGCCTTAGGAATAACATTTGCCTCCTCATATCGCTCATCAGTTATCCTTTCATCTTGTATTCGTTGGTCTTTTAAAGAAAGAATGAATGTTGATAAATAACGCGTCTGGCCAGGGGACTATTTGACCCACGTGAATCACGCACAATATGAAGCCATCATTTGCAGCAGGCTCCACAGCCACCTCAAAGGTATTTCCACTTCCATTCCTTTGAAAAGATTAAAGCCCAATCAACCCCAACTCAAGCGTTTATGATGAATATCTGGTAAAAGGTCCGACTGCTCAAAAGCCTATTCTGGTTCTGCTTTAATAGTTCCCTTTGCCAATTCAATATGGCTGTCCAGTAGTACAGGCAAGACTGGTCTCACACAAGCTGGTGAAGTTTCAGTGATACTACGGGGTATATTTGTTGTTTGACATCGCTGCTATCAGGAGTAATATGTCGTCTTTCTCAGAACATATGACCAAAGGCTGCGGCGTACAAGTGGGTACGAATCTCAAGCCTGATGTCGGTCTAAGAGGATTCACCATGTCATTGCGAAACCGCTTAGGCTTGCAGGTTGACGACTAAAACTGAAAAGACCTGAGACGCTATCCCATTTCTTCTTCTATTATGTTCTTGTGGAAAAAGATTGCTAAGGCTTTACTGCTTATTCTAGGGTATGGATATAGATGATTCGAGCTCAGTCACATCGATGTCCTCGTCAACCAGAGGCAAAGAATGTTTCGTTTGTGGGAAGGATAAAAAAGCTTTCGCTAACACTAAGCTTCTCGTACAATGCATTACCTGCCGACGGGCATGGCATGCATATTGTCACAATCCAAAAATACTTGAAAAGTAGGTTGAACAATCATGTAGTTAGCCAAACCTGCAGTACTGACGCCCACCAGTAAAGATTGGCAGTGTGATCGTTGCAGTGGGAAAAGGCTCCCGAGCTCATCAATGAGAGCATCCACTAGATCCTCTCCCATATCGCCTAGGATAGCTACATCCAGCGATTCCGAGTTCTCCAAATTTACACAATCAAAGAATCCTTACGCTTGCGAAATTGAAGGGTGTCAAAATCCTGTCTTTCAATCTGCCCCGCGACCTGGAATTAAACTTCATTGCAAAAGACATGAGACAGAAGAGCGACATAAAATTGCTGCTGCACAAAAACGGCCTGTGATCATGTCGGAACGGCCCATTAAAAAAAAAAAGCTCTATCCTTACAAACCTGACGCCGATATGGAACGGACACTGAAGCGTAAACGCGATTCCCTCCCGAAATTGATGAATAGCAACAGCAGTATCGGTAGGAAGGAAGGAACTGCTCCCGATCGTTACATGCAGAAACCTTGGCCAGCACGGGCCGAAGCCATACAGAATAACCTCACCTTAAATGGCAAATCTCGCCACAACATTGCGATTGAGTCTGCGCCTGAAATTGCAACTAATTTCCGCTACATTCCACCGCCAATAAATACCGATAAACCCATAAGCTCTTCAATCAATGCACATGATAGCGCAAGATGTCTGCCTGCTAAGAAACCCGTTCCCGGATATGCACCAGTTGCTCTACCTTACAATACTGCCGTTTCGATGACTCCCAGAGTAGATGACAGTGACAGTCCGGGGCTTCAAATCACGCAGGAGCTTAGAGAGTTAGTAGAGAAGAAGAGTCTAGATCGTGGAAAGGCTATTCAGAACCACCAGAGTCCCCAGATGGACCAGATTCTTCTGAATATGCCACCTGAAACGCTCGAACAACAGATTCACTCCCAGTATTTGGATGATACCAATGGCCAGATCTTACAGGTAGCAGAAGAATACACTAGCGAGTCTTACCAAAATCTAAACGGCCTTACAGAGAGTACAATACATGCTACTACGGGTAACCCCAAATCTATAGAAAATGAGGAATCAGGATCTAATACTGATGACCTACCAAACTGGGCGGATTTATCCTCACATCTAGATCATACGCTGTTGCACCAACGACAAGAAAGCCAGCAAATCCCACTTTCTAGGGCACAGGATATCCAACCGCGTGAGATTCGAAAGTGTACAAGCTCTACGGTTCCTATTTTACCCCAGGAAGGCTCATTAGTACTACCTCCTACACCGTCGCCCCAGGATATTCCAGAGAAAGATCTAATCGTAATGTCGCCTACTCTACCGTTGTCTCCTTCGACCACATCTAACGAGATGTTACTGGAAGAAGGTCTCTTTCGTCAAATACAGTACCCTATATCTCTCGAAGCTAAGCGCCAGCAAATGGCTTCCACCTATGATTGCACCCGTCTGGATTCATTCTTAGGAACTAGCGACCTTGTATCTTACAAAGAACTCAAAGACCAAGAATGGGGTCACATAGACCCGTGTACTCATTGGCCGCCAGACATTTCGGACACTGGAGAAGAGGGAGAGGAGCAAGCCGGACACTGTGCAACTGTCCCATCTGTTGTAGGACCCAAATCTAAACGTAAAGCTAACTTCGGAAAACATTTGACGCGCCAAGTTGTACTCCATAGGGAGCAAGAGGGTTGGGACATCCACCAGAATAAAGATGTTTCTGGTGAGAAGCTGGCCGAAGGGGCCGCCCTGTTAGAGGAACTGTTTGGTATAAAAGACATCGATGACCTAGAGCCAGGCTCGAATGGTGGGAAATTCGGAATGAAGAGAAAGACATCTGTGGTCGACGAAAGACGGAAAAGGTCGGATTATTTCTATCAGCTGGAATGTGGCTAACGGTCCTGTTGTGCGTTGCATTTTGCATTTATGATACCCTGTTGTACGCATAACGAGGATCAGTGAGCGTTAAGCTGCCCTTCTGTACTTTTAAAAATTCTTGGAAATTATGGCCTCTTCAAAAACCTTTTATTGTCCGAGACACAAACAACAAGAGTTGGGTCTGCATCGAATGCAGTCTATTCGAACTGTGCTAAAACTCGGGGACGTTTGTTTAGACTTTTATTTGAATGTTGATAGGCTGGAGAAAAGTTACACAGCTCCTAGAAAAGGCTACGCCAGACAAAACAAATCCGACCGGTCCATATTACGACCAGGGTATAATAGTCCAAAACCCAATGGCTTTCTTAATTGCCCGGAAGTAAAAGCGCTCTGAAACAGTACCAACCACAGCCGTGCTGAGGAGTATTTACAAAGTCTATCTGGATGAAATTGGATTTTTGAATATCAGAAAATAAAAAGGTACGCGGAAGGACAGAGATGACTTAACTTGCTAAGATGAGTCGGAAGTAAATTTGGGCGGTATTGTCTTTATATCCACGAACTTTCTTTTTTTGGCTCTCTATTATTTGTTCTCGGTGCACGAGGAATGTAACACCACCGAATATGAAATAGTTCTATATATGTATAAAAAAAATAAGCATGGCCAAAGTTCTAGTATTGAGGTAATTTTATCGGGGCTTTGGCTTGCATTATTATGCTGTGAGCCGGATTTCGTAGTTTTTCAGTTTGCCCTAATTTAGCCAACGAGGGTTGTGCCACGTGAGAACGACGCCCAGCTCGTAAAAACATCCAATCCACCGTGGACACTGGGCGTGGGCTTGCCATTTCTACCTAGCTATATATTCTGCGTATTTCGAGTAGAAGGTGATCAACACGTATATGAAGTTTATATTGATCATCTGCATTTCATCAATTTCAATAGTGAGGGGTGACTTAGCTTGCATGAGTGTCAGAATCTAATTTTAAAAACATGTTGAGGGGAGCTATATCGGAAGACTAGAAACTCTTTACAAACATCATCACGTTGATATTTACCTATCTTCTGGTCCTCCTCGCCAACATAATCTGCCCTGAGGCAATGTTTCAACCGCGTATAACCGCGGCCCTTTACAACTTGGGATATTTATTGCAGACTTCCCCTCCCTAAGGCAGCTGGGCAGTGATTATGTATAAAAACAGTTAAACCGATATAAGCCATTGGAGTTTCTACAGTACCATTCCCTAGTGCATTTGGTCCACCTTTCACAAATAGATAATAGTTTGACATGAGGATAGCAGTAGCGACATCGTGTTGATTGGGAGAGATTATTCGTAGCCTTGTTGGGTGTGCAAGGATAGCTCTGGCAGCCGAGGGCATATACGGGTAAACTCCAGATTATATTACTCCTAGCTTTCACGTTAACATTACACCTACGTACGCCTAAGCCGCACCATGGCGGTAGAGTATTGATTGTGGAGAGTAGCGAGAGTAGTTTTAGCGGGAGATAGCAAGCCGTTTTGCCCACCGAGATTCTTTGGTTACGGCAGTGGCGTCTAGACTTTTTCCTGCGGCGTTAGATGAGATGCCTACAGCTTCTTTTCTTTTCTGTTTATTTGTTTGTTCGTCCGTTGGACAAATTCGAATGAATGTTGGTTGAGCCAGGGTCAGCATTCCTGATGCTGCCTGCACTGTACCGGGAAAGGAAAGATTCTAGAACGTGACAAGATGTGGGAGGAGATAGGGCGTGCTGCTTCTTTCGGGCCCTACTGCTTTTGTACACAGTACTCCGCCGTACACAATCTTGCAGCTTGGCCAATCCGATTCGGATATCCACATTCCCAGCCCCCTGGCTGACACCCATTTCGATAAGTGCTGTCGTAGATTTTTGCTTGTGTAGCATCAAAGTAGAATAGTTATAGTTGCAGTACGGTGCAGTACAGTACTTTACTTATCGTACTATTTGTGGCAGCAAAACCCACCAAGCCCACCGAGCCCACCCAGCAATCAACCCCAGGGTTTCCAATCCTAGCGTCATCCCCGTTACCGTATTGTACGAAAGCTGGAAAGGATCACTGTGGGGGGGGGTTGGTGCGGGCGTAAGTAAGTACAGTACAATACAGCAAGTAAAGGTAATAATGAAGTAATACTTTCTACCACGTCCGGGACAGTACTGTACAGTAGCGAGAGTAGTGCTGTAAGAGGGCCCACCGCGTACTCTACTCCGCACTGCGCTGGTCTGATTCTGGTCTGGTTCTGGTACAGTCTGACAGTCTGA
>Ga0247809_1001304_pt1 | contig 11190 bp, 6 predicted proteins | sample UWRJL104311B1_FD_180951 | JGI IMG/M metagenome (GOLD analysis project Ga0247809, IMG submission 180951) | Plant litter microbial communities from Arlington Agricultural Research Station in Wisconsin, United States - UWRJ-L104-311B-1 | ecosystem: Environmental > Terrestrial > Plant litter >...
GACGATACGACTAGTTTCGTCTCGCTACGACCTATATATTATTCAATAATAATAATTTCAACCGCTCTAACGCTACTAATCTAAAGTCATGGTTCGTAATCCTGGTCACAGTCGTAGCGTCTCGCTACGACTAGTTTCGTCTCGCTACGACCTAAATATTATTCAATAATAATAATTTGAACCGCTCTGACGCTACTAATCTAATGCCAAGGTTCTTGTTCTTGATCACAGTCGTAGCGAGACGCTACGACTAGTGTCTGTAAAATACTATTCAATAATAATAATTTCAACCGCTCCTTTTCTAATTCCATAATAATCCCCTGCGCTACTATTAATCCAATCTTCCTCTTTTTCAACAAATCCAGCTTTAACAGGATTTTGATGAATGTAATTCAAACGTTGGTCTAACAATTCATTTGTATTTAACTCTATCGGGTGATTGTGTTGTTGCCAAAATTGAAAGTCTTTATTTCTTTCATTATCTGAACCCAGTTTTTTCATAATTTTAAGTATCCATATTTTTCTGCTTTCGTAAGAATTATTTTCAATTGCTTTCCTAATGTGCCTGGAGGTAAAGCTTTTGAAATCTCTAACAATGTCAGGTAAAGAACCGGTTTCAGTTCCGATAATCAAATGGATATGATTCGTCATGATGCAATAGGCATAAAGTTCCAAGCTTTTTTCCTGCTGACAGAATCTTAAACTATTGTAGATAATTTCTATATATTCACTTCTTGTAAATATATCGATCCAATCGACAACTGTAAAGGTGACGAAGTAGAGTTTGGTATTGTCGTGAAATTTATACTTTCTACCCATTTTAATTTATCGACTAGTGAGGTCGTAGCGAGACGCTACGACCAGTAATCCGAGTAATTTTTTAAACAACAACAATACACTAGTCGTAGCGTCTCGCTACGACCTAAATATTATTCAATAATAATAATTTCAACTGTTCTACTCTATTAATATAATGCCATAGTTCCTGTCATTGATCACAGTCGTAGCGAGACGCTACGACTAATGTCGTTGCCACTGAAAACTTCGCACGTTAAACACCTACTTCACCACCTGAACCCATTTTCCATCCTGCGTTGCCGAAATATCATTGTTGTACATCGCCTCACATTGAACGGCTGATAGATAGTATTTACCCAAATAAGATGCATTTAACAATACCTTATAAACCAGGCTTTCATTCTCCCTGATATTGAAATAAGTGAAGACTCTGTCATCCCTGATGTCCTGATAAGTAAATGGTGATGAGGCTAAAATACTTTGGTTATCATTAACACGGGTGTTAATGATTTCCCATCCCGACGGGAAGATTTGGGTTAAAGCCATTTGTTCATAATAACCCATTCTTCCCGGATTCTTAACTGTAACCTCCGCGTAGAAATCAGTTCCCTGTTTTAAAGTTGTCGGATCTAAAATTTTCCCGTTTAGACGTTTGTAAACAACGCTCATATCCAATACATCAGGTCGGTTTGGTAGGAAATTATTCTGACCTGCCACCGGTTGTCCTTCCAGAACCAAACGTACAAACAGTACATTATTGCCTTTGTTAGTTATTGATGCTGTATTGCCCTTAAAGTTGACTGCTGTGCTGTTGATATATTGAGCAGAATTTACAGGTGCGGCTTTTCCATCCAAGGTATATTGATATTGCAATTTATTTGAAGACTGGTTAGCACCACAGAATTTTGCGATGGCCAGTAAGCTATAAGCGGTAGTTTGCGTACTATACCAGGTATTTTCACCTAATTTTGCAGCTAATGGCTGCAGTAGACTCGCCGCTTTAGCTTTCTGACCGAGTAAGGTCATGGTTTCCAAAATCATGGCCTCATCGCGAACATCTGAGCCGTAGGTTCCGCCCAATTGCTTATACGGTTGGATTGACGTATTTAAGCCGCCGATCATATTTTGAGCCACATTCCCTTGTCCGGCCAGTTTGTAAGCCGCGGCTAATCGCCACTTCGCAGCAACAGAAAGGTATTCGAAAGCTTTTAACCGGTTCATTGCCGCCATCTCTGGTTTTTTGGCCAATGCAAGCATGTATAAACGGTAGGCTTGCGTTAAGTCACCACCATAAAAATTATTGCTGTTTGGAGCCCAGTTTGTGGCTTTTGTTTTTTGATAACGCAGTAATTCATCCAGTAAGCCGACTGGTAGGGTATAGCCGGCGTTTTGTGCCTCTACCAGAAAATGGCCTCCATAATTACTGCCCCATTCGTCAGAACTGCCTTCACCAGGCCAGTAAGATAAGCCGCCATCAGGAGTTTGGAATCCTTTAATTCTGGTAATTCCAGCTTTAATGTTTTTTTCCGTCATGGCTTTTTGCTGTTCAGTCAACGGACTTAACCTGTCTAAATACAACTGAGGGAAAATACCTGAAGTAGTTTGCTCTATACATCCGTGAGGGTATTGAATCAAATAACTCAACCGTTTTTTCAGGTTTATTGCCGGAATAGAGGAAACCTCTAATGTTCCGGAATTTGTTCCAGCCATTCCGATAGAAGCATAACCTGTAGACCATTTCTGACCTGGCTGAACGGTTGCTGAAACCACATTGGTTACGTATGGATTTGGATTGCGAATATCCATTTCTACATCGTAAACTGTTTTTTCTGCACCACTTTGCGCAATCACTTTAACCTTGGCGATGCCGACTGTATTTGGCGCTTTCACTTCAAAATAGGTCATCTGTTCGCCCATTTTTTTATAGTACAACTGTTGTTTATTGCTACCCTGAACAATTAAATTGCTGGCTTGCAGCTGAACAGAAACATTTTTTAAATTATTTTCTGTGGCGAAAACAGTTACTGGTAGGGTAAAACTTTCACCTGGGCCGATAACCCTTGGTAAAGTCGCCAGCACCATCAATGGCTTTTTAACCTGTACTGATTTTTCTGCAAAACCATAAGCAGCATCCTGACCTGCAACCACCATCGCACGGACTGCTCCAATGTATTGGGGTAACTTGAATTTATGGGTTTTACTTTCACCTTTGCCAATGGTATATGGTCCCATAAATTTAACCACGGCATTAAAACGGTTTGCCTTCGCTGGGTTTAAATTTTTATTGACGCTGCCATCACCTCCAATGCTTAAAATGCGTTCTAAATTGCCACCCCAGGCACCCAAAACGTAATCAAATAAATCCCAGGTTTTAACACCCAGTCCTTCACGGGCATAGAATACGCCATGTGGATCCGGTGTTTTGAAACGGGTTAAATCCAATAAACCCTCATCCACCAAAGCAACGGTATAGGTCATAGCTTTACCGTTTTGCTCCCCAACGGTAATGGTGTTTTCTGTTTCAGGTTTAATTTTATCCAACATTTTTATGGTTGGCTTCAAAATCGTTTGCGGGTCTTCAACAGAAATTGGAATTGCACCATACATTCTTATCGGCAAATCATTAACCGTTTGCGCATGCGGCTGGAGTAGCGTAACGTTCGCAAAAACGTTTGGTGCCATTTCTTTCTCCGCTTTGAATTTATATTGTGTTTGACCGGCTTCTGTGTCAATCCAGAAGGTTTTTAATACACGGCTTCCATTTTCAATTGAAACTAAAGCCCTGCCGTTTTTTGCTGTTGGAATGGTTAAGGTGATGTCTTCGCCAACCGTAAATTTTTCTTTATTTGCGGTAAAAGATAACATCGATGCCTCAGTAGGGTTTGCGCTTTGCTCACGCTGTGCCCAGCCCGGCCAATCTACATAAACTGATTTTCCCGTTACATGACCGCCATTCAAATCGCGAACCAAAATCAGGTAACGTCCCCATTCAGGTTCATCTATACGTAAATTCCAGCTTCCTTTACCATTTGATAGCGTAACCTGGCTGGTTTCTACCAATTTATTGTACTGGTTTTGAGTGAAGTTTGCATAGGTATATTGGTTATCTTGTTCCCACCACCATCTCCATTGGGTTTTATACAATTCAACCTGAACCGTTTTACTTCCTGAAAGTAATTTACCATCGGTATTTACATTTACAATCTCAATTTTATGGTCTTTACCGGTAACCAGCATGCCGCTTAATTTATTCCCTTTTTCCGGGCGAATGCCTAAATAGTTGCTGTACACATGGTATGGGATGCTGAAATTATCAATACTGAAGTTACCGCCCGGTTCGAAAACCTTGGTGGTGAAGTTTGCCCTTAACACACCTGGAGCAGTGTTGTTTTCGTTTAGATTAGTGTTGATTTGCGCCGTTCCAGCGCCATTCAAGGTGCCTTCAAAAATGGTCTTTACCTGCGATTCAAAATTCACAGTCGGGTTATCAAAACTGAACCCGTCGAAACCTTTAAATTTGGTTTCAGTAGTATTAAGATTTACATCTACCTTAGCTTTTAAATTCTGCGCCGGTGAACCAAAAAGCCATTTAGCCGATAGGGTAGCCGCTCCGGTACTCGCAGTTAAATAGGTTTTGTTGCCTACATTGAAGTCGATTTTTAAACGATTAGGCATAACCGTTTCTATCTTTAAAGTTTTGGTAAAAGTGGCGCCTCCGGCTTTCACTTTTGCCATCCAGTTTCCGGTAGGGGCAGTGTTTTCCGTAGCGGTTTTAAAGCTGTAGAATCCGTTTACAGGCTTGCCATTAATCAATCGTTTATACAACTGGCCTTTTGGATTGTAGAATTCCATCGTTACCGGATAATTGGCAGGTAGTTTTTTCAGCTTATCTTCTAAAATAAACGAAACGAATAAACTATCACCCGGACGCCAAACGCCGCGCTCTCCGTAAATGAAACCTTTTAATCCACTTTGAACTACATCTCCACCCACATCAAAACGACTTAACGGCAATGAACTTCCATCATCTAATTTTAAATAACCTCGTTCCGAACCGTTTTTTGCAATCAGCAGAAACGGCTGACGTTTTAAATCAAACCTGGCAAAACCATCGCCATCTGTTTTAGTCGTAAAAATAATTTGTTTCTGGTAATCCATCAGCTCCAGGTTTACGCCGCTTAAAGGTTTTGCAGTTAATAAATCCGTAGCTACAATAAGCATGCTGTTATCGTTTCCACGTTTGGCAACCAAGCCAATGTTCGATGCAAATAAATTCCGGCTTGCCCAGCGTTCGTTCGTATAAAATGATGGTGTACAAGGATTGTCTCTATCATTCCACCTGTAATTTTTCGGGTAGTTATTATTATAGCGTTGCCAGAAATCATCATCCTCGTCGATTTTTTCACCATAACCATAACCTTCATTTTCGTTGTATTCTTCCTCATCATCACCATCATTTTCAGAAGTCGATTTGCAGTTATAAACATTATATTCTTGTCTGAAAGCGATTGTAACCCGATACATTGCTCCAGGTTCCGTGCGAATCATCTTATCCAGATCTAAAGTGAAGCGGTTCTTTTTGTGCAGGTTCAATGCTTTATCCTCATCCAGTCGAACGGTTTTTTGAAGAATGGGTTTGGCTACACGGCGTAACTCGTTACCATCTTTATAACCGTTTGTCTGGAAAAATTGGGGAATGTTATTTTCGTAAACCTTTACTACCGTAACGTCAACTGCTTTTAAATTGGTGGCTTCGAAAGGTAGCACAAGTTTACCCGAATTCGGTAAAATGGTTCCACCACCGGCTATCGTTACCGATGGGATTTTATCTTCAAAAACCAGGTTAGCTGTTTTTCCAGTGGCAAGAGTTTTACCATTAATGTTCTCAACACCGTTGTTTACATTTAAAGTGTAATTGCCTTTCAATTCTTCTGCCGCATATACCTTTACCTGACTCGCATCTATGGTATACCGTAAATCGCTAAGGTTGCCCAGCGAAATCATGCCCGTTAAATCCTGACCCACACCAATAGGCTCCGAAAACTGTACCAGCGCATAATCCTCTTCGCCCTGAATGGCTTTCATATCCAATATTTCGAACTTATTTAAGGCCGGAATCCTGATTTCCTCTTCGCCTTTCTGGTCGGCATCTATCGCATCACCATCCCAGGCGAGTTTTAGTGTCTGGTCTGTATTTTTCTTTTTAATGCTGTCTATAGAAAATTTAGAACTGTTTTTAGCAGGGTCGTGCTGCCACTTTATTTTCAGTTTCTGGTCGAAATCCAGTTCAATAATTTTCTCAATTTTCGAAGTTTCTTCGGCATCTGCTGTTGCTACTTCACCCGTTAGTTTCATATAATCGAGGGAAGTATTGTTTTGAGAAATCAATCCGTTTTGCGAAAGCATTACACCAGGCTTAATTACTTTAAACTCGAAATCGAAATCTTCAAGGCCTTTTTCGGTAGCCGAAACTTCAGCGAGTTTAAAACTTGCCTCATATTCTTTTCCTGGTTTCAAATTTTCATCCGGACGAAATTCTATAGTTTGTGGATCAATCCAATACGTTTTTCCGGAGATAGAAGGTGAAAAGTCAAATAAGTCACGCGAATCGGCCTTGCCCAAATCCTGCATTCCAGTGGCTGCATTTGCCAGGTGTATGCGGATAAAGCTCTTTTTAGAAATGGTTCCGGAAGTATAGGCTTCGATGTATTTTGCGTAGGCCTGATTATCTTCATTCGTTTTTTTCTTTCGGTTAAAATAAATGAACGCGATTGCCGCAATTGAGACGACAAGTACGCCGATAAAAATAAATTTCTTTCTGGAGGATGACTGGTAGGTAGATGGTTGGTCCATTTGGAATTTTAATTAGATATGTTTCAAATTAAACTAAAATTCCCGTTATAATTAATTATGTTGAAAAGTAAGAACTTGTTAGTATGCGATGTAAATTATCTTAGGTTGAAACAGGGTGAATTTTATCCAAATTATAATTCGTTTTAAGTTTGATTCACATAATGATATATAATTTTAATGGTTATATGCGGTAGATCCTTTTCACTAATAGCAAATAAGACTTGTCTGGAATTAACTCAGAACTTGATTTGACTATTTGTATAATACCAAAACCTTCATCTTTTTTTCTTTTTTAACCAGGTCCAACCCAATGGTCTGTATTGATTTCACAATGCTTTCCCGATTGCGCAATTCGACCACGGTTTTTATATCATATTTCTTGTTCAGACCGGTTTCATCAATTACCGGAAGATCCATTTCATTACTTAGGTATTCATCTGCAAAATCGGCCAGGCTAACGGATTCACCTTCGTAACCGGCTCCGCTGAAACCATAACTCGATGCCTTTTTTGTAGATTCTGGAAGGTTAAAATGCTTATTTACTAAGGCATAAACAGGCATATCGCGATACTCTATCCTGGCCTTTACCGGCAAAACCTGATTTAATCTTTTTTGCAAAATTACCAGGAGGCTATCCTTTTCGGATGGTTTAACGAGCAAATCCAGGCAATACAATGTTTGCTTATCGTCGAAGTTGCAAACTTCTTTCTCGTTTACTTCATAAACCACCTGTTTTTCAGATTTTATTCCGTAAGCATCTTTAAACATATACGTCATGCAACCATTGATAAAGGTTATCCTGCGGTTTTTATATATATTATTTTGAAGATACTTTTTTGCCATACCGGGCTGTCCGGTCATATAACTTCTAACTGTAAAGCTTTCGTTTAATGTGGTATCCACTGCAAAAATATCCGCATTATTATTCACTTTAGGTTGATTAATTTCGGCGGAAGATTTTACTGTTTCGTGCTTAATTAATTTATTAATCATCGCCTGGTTAATGGAGTCTGTTCTTACCAGGGCAACAATTTTACCCCGGTCGATAATGGCACTTTGTCCGACATAGGAAAAAGCCATCATTTTATATAAAAGGAATGTCGTATCGCTGGCAAGCCAGAGTTTAGAAGGCTTCTTTTTCAGGTAAGTTTGTAACCTGGAAGGTACTTCATCAGAAATCCCGATAATCCGGATAGAGTTTGGATTTGACTCCTGAAGTTTTGCCAGGTTATCCATTTCCGGTAAACAGGGGCTGCACCAGGTGCCCCAGAAATTAAGGATGTAAATTTTAGCATCTCCCGGCTGGTGAAGCGCTAACGATTTTACCGGTGCGTTAAGCAAGTTTTGTATGGGTATGTCCGGGAAATCACCTCCTTTTTTTAGCTGAACGCCCTGGGCGCGGCTCAATACAGATGACAGCAGCAGACTTAAAATGACGAATATCTTTTTCATGATTTATTTGTTTGATGCAAATTGGATAACTGAAAATTAAAATCCGTTAACGCACAGGTTAATTTAGGTTATAGTATGTTAACGGACTTATTGTAAGGGCAACTTTTAATTACATTTGTTTGTGCAAAAAAATGTTCGCTTTCTGATTGTGTTCTGCTTATTGGCCATGCTGGCCTTGTTGGGTTTACAGGCATATTGGATTGTAAAATATTATCAGGTTACCCGGTTCAATTTTGAGAAGGAAGTAAACATGGCTTTCGAAGATGCCGTGAAAAAAGAATTTAGTGTCCGATGTGATACCGTGCAACAGTTAATTGAACATAACCTGTTGGATACTAACCAATTTATCTTCAGTTCCAATCTGGATGAGAAAGGAACGCGCATATACAACATCTTCGCTAAAGGCAAAAGAAAAAACAAAATGCTTTCTTCTTTCAGTTTTAGTGAACTCAACGACTCGTTAAGCTCGGATGATGAGCAAATGAAACAGAAAGTTGCACAGCATTTTGCAAAACAACTCCGAACCGAGGACCTGGAAAACCACGTTGTTTATTACCGTACTCAGGAACTTGGTACATTTATGGTCGAAAAAGCCTACCAATATCAGTTCGATACTACCCGTTTAAGGCCTATCTTAAACCGTTACCTCAAGGCCCGGAACATCCAGATACCATACCGGTTTCTGACACTTAAAAATGACAGCACAACCAATTCGAGTCATTTTAGCCAAAAATTAACCCGTTACTTTCCGGTTATAAGTAAGTCATACCCAACCTACCGGTATACCGATAATCAACGTTATGTACGTGCCATGTTCCGGAATCCGTTTTCCTATATTATATCGAATATGGGCTTAATTCTGATTTCATCAATCGTGTTGGTTTTATTAATTGCGATCTGTTTAACCTGGATGCTTAAATGCCTGTTCAGGGAAAAAAAGCTGGCTCAAATTAAGAATGATTTTATAAGTAACATTACGCATGAGTTTAAAACACCTATCGCTACGGTTTCTGTAGCGATTGAGGCCCTGGGTAACAGCGAAGTGCGTAACGATGAACATAAAACGTCGCGCTACCTGAATCACGCAAAAAATGAGATAGAACGACTTAACCAGCTCGTCGATAAAGTGATGAACCTATCTTTATATGAAGATGAGCAAACGGAAATTCACAAAGAATTCATTGCTATCGACGAGGTTATACAGGAACTCATACAGATACACCAGGTTTCGAATGATAAAAAGCCGGCTATCCATTATGAGAACAAGAGTGATGAAAAGCAATTGTGGGTTGATAAACTTAAATTCAGGCACGCAATAAGCAATATACTGGACAATTCGATTAAATATTCTGATGGCTTTCCAAGTATAAATATCGATCTGCTTAAGGAAAACCACCACCTTGTATTTCGTATTCAAGATAATGGTATCGGAATTCCCGATAAAGATCTCCACTTGGTTTTTGATAAGTTTTACCGTGTTAACAAGGGCAATCGGCATTTAGTAAAGGGCCATGGGTTAGGGCTTAATTATGTAAAGCAAATTATGCAGCAGCATAAAGGCTGGTACAAAATTGAAAGTAAACTGGGAACCGGAACCACAATTATTTTAGGCTGGCCGATATGAATAAAATCCTTTTTGTGGATGATGAACCTGCGCTGGCAGAAATCGTAAGGGAGACCCTTGAGTTGAAGGGCTTTGAAGTGCAGCACGCAGTCAATGCAAGCCAAACCATTCAATTGTATCATAAGAACAAGCCCGACATCATCCTGTTGGATGTGATGCTGCCCGACGGAGATGGGTTTTCTATAGCAAAACAAATCAGGCAGATGGATATGCAGACACCGATTATTTTCCTGACCTGTAAATCCCTTCCCGCTGATGTGGTTCAAGGTTTCGAAAGCGGGGGCAATGATTACTTAAAAAAACCTTTTAGCATGCAGGAATTGGAAGTACGGATAAAAGCCTTGCTGAGTCATAACAGGTTAGTTTATAAAGTGGAGCATAAACCTAAACAGGCTGTTTCTATAGGAAATTATTCTTTTCATTACCCCGAGGGCCTGTTAACCTTTTCCGGAACACAGCGCTTACTTACAAATAGAGAAGCCGAAATTTTGCAATTATTACTGCTAAATCAGAACAGCATGCTCGACCGCAGCGTTATTTTAAAAACTTTCTGGGGAAATGACGATTATTTCTCAGGTCGTAGTCTGGATGTTTTCATCACTAAACTAAGGAAGTACCTGAAGGATGACCCATCTGTTGTGATCATTAACATCAGGGGGCAGGGTTATAAATTGGTTTATTAGATATTCCCGCTGATTACGCTGATAAAAACGCAGATCCAATACTATTCTTTAATATTTTTAATAAAAAATCTACATTAACCTAAAAACCATTAAGGCATTAAGAAAATTAAGTGATTCGATTTATCTTAATGACCTTAACTCCTAAATGGTTTATAATAATAAGTTTAATAAGTTGTTTTAATTTAGACATCAAAGGATTTTCCTGCTAATTATGCTGAATGCGTAGATAAAAACGCAGATATATAAGCGTTCTTTAATACTTGATTTTACAGAAAAATCTGCGTTAATTTTCTCCTGTCTTAATGTGGTAATTTGTCTCTTATCACACCATAAAGGTAGGTGCCAAGCAAAGCACCCAATATCACAACAGCCATACCGGCATAACCGCTGCCCAAATTAACAAACATAGGACCGGGGCATGCGCCCGTTAGCGCCCAACCTAAGCCGAAAATCGTACCGCCAAAAAGATACTTCCGGTAAGCTTTGTCTTTATTGTGGAAAACGATTGGATTACCGTCGAGGTCTTTAGCTTTGATTTTTTTTAGGAGCGAAACAGCGATGATACCCAATACCACTGCGGTACCGATAATTCCATACATGTGGAATGCCTGGAACCGAAACATCTCCTGTATCCTGTACCAGGAAACGGCTTCCGACTTCGTCATAATAATGCCGAAAAGTGTGCCTGCCAGGATGTATTTTATGAATTTCATTTGTTCTGTTTTTAAAAGATAAAGGGCATGATTAGGAAAGTCATGATAAGACCGCCTATAAAAAAAC